>TBL_comb47_HYPODRAFT_10002791_pt1 | contig 21278 bp, 14 predicted proteins | sample TroBogypolimnion_40_FD_10682 | JGI IMG/M metagenome (IMG submission 10682) | reverse complement strand
ATCGCCGGCTGCTACAGCCTGTGTTTCGAAGTTAGTTGCAGTTAATCTGGTAGTAGAAAAATGATCAGAGCCTCTTGTATTGAAAGCAATATGCCCATCAGGGCCTATACCCCCCAAAAAGAAACCTATACCACCTTTATCTCTTATATTAGCTTCATAATTCTTGCACCAATCATCAATCATAAAGATAGATTTTTGTTGGAGTTGCTCAAGTTTATTTGTTGCTGCGCGATATCTTAAAGAGATATCAACAATACTTTTAGGAAATACATCTGTAAAATGTCTGCCATCAAATAAAGGTATCTTATCAGCATTAATCAATAAAGCTTTATCAGGATTCAAACCAAATCCTTTAATATAATATTCATTAACATAATAAAAGAAACTGTTGTGTTGTTTAGATGAGATTGGATAAAACTCATCAATCTGAACAAACTGCAAACCACTTAGCTCAGGCTTGTATCTTAACTGATATTTTTCTCTGAGTTCATTAATTTGAGATGAATCCCAGTTAGCAATTATATGTTGCGTCCATTTAATAAAATGCTCAGGAGTTTTACCGGTAGGCAAACTAATAACACCATCAGGGTTTTCGACAGCCCATTCAATAAAACGCAAAGCAGTGTACATCCCTAATTGTGGAAAGTTACTGGCAATTATATAAGGTATCTTAGTCGTTATTTCTTTTTCACCTGAATTATTGAATAATATCTGTTCGACAGGTGATAAATTATATTGATTCATCGTTGTGTTATTNAAGATTTGAAATGTGATGCAAAGTTACGATTTTAAATAAAAGAATATAAAAAAAGACTGCCTTTTTTTGGCAGTCTTTCCTATTATATTAAGCCATTTTTATGTTTCTCACCAATCACTTTAAGCATATCTTGTGTCATGGTGTCCAGATCAAAAGAATGTTTCCAGTTCCACTCTTCTCTGGCAGCAGTATCATCAATAGAATTAGGCCACGAATCAGCAATCTCCTGACGGAAATCAGGTTTGTAAGTTATTTCAAAGTCGGGCATAAATTTCTTAATTGATTCAGCCATCATCTTAGGATTAACACTAAAAGCTCCTACATTAAAATCAGAATGATGTTTTAATGTTTTAAAATCTGCATGAAACAAATCTAAAGTTGCTTTCAAACAATCCGGCATATACATCATAGGCAACATGGTGTCTTCTTTTAAAAAGCATTCATATTTACCATATTTAATAGCATCATAATAAATTGCTACAGCATAATCAGTAGTCCCCCCACCCGGCATCGTTTCGTTGCTGATAATACCCGGATAACGTAAGCCTCTGATGTCAACACCAAATTTAGCCACATAATAATCTCCCAACAATTCGCCTGCAACCTTGGTAATTCCATACATGGTTGTAGGACGAAGAATAGTTTCCTGAGGAGTATTAACAATAGGAGTACTAGGACCGAAAGCAGCTATAGAGCTTGGTACAAGAACACGTTCCATCTTTCGCTCGCGAGCGATTTCGAAGATATTTAATGTCCCATTGATATTTACATCCCATGCTAACATAGGTTTCTTTTCGCCAACAGCCGAAAGAATGGCAGCTAAATGTACTATTGCATTTACATTATGCTTCTCAACAACAGCATTAATATGATTTCTATCGGTTACATCCAATTGTTCGAAAGGACCCGAATCTTTAAGCTTTTCATTTGTATTAGCGCATTTATCGGATGCAATCACATTATCTTTGCCATAAATGTTGCGAAGAGCAAGTACAAGTTCTGATCCTATCTGTCCGGATGACCCTGTTACCAATATTTTCTCTATCATGATTGATTTAATTTGTAAGAATTAGATTGATTTGTTTTATGCTGCAAAATTAATTAATTTGAGTGTAATAACAGGTATTTTTTAATATTATTATTTCAAATATTTTAATCCTTATACAAATGTTACTTAGCTGTACTATTAGTAAAGAAAATAGGTTTAAAAGTAACCATCAAATATGCATATTGTGGAAACTTAGAATTACTTTGTGAGATTTTATTCAAATACTCCAGCGTGTTATAGCGGCGCATGAAACAATATCCCAAGCTAAGATTAATTTCTTTTGATGGCGAATAAGTATATACAAAATCAAATTCATAAGCTAATTGCTTGTCCAATTGATAACATTTGTTGACAATAGGAGTAAATGGAGATACAGGCAGTGATAGTTTAGTAGGTAAATATTCCTTATCTAAACTTAAAGAATGTACAGTAATTTCGAAATTATGATTCACTTTTGGTGTGATATTTAAACGTGCATAAATATCGTTAATGCCTGCACCATTAGTAATATCAGAGTTAGTGCCCAAGAAGTGATCCATATATCCAAGAAAAGTATGATTAGAACCATATAATTTATCAAAAGAAGTAGATTTAGTTTTAACAGCGGTAGTATCCGAGAAATCAGTGCCTGAATAATGATCGTAAGCTACCATTAATTCTAAATGCTTACAAAATCTATATGCTGCATTTGCTGAATAAAACATTGCTTTAACATCGCGACCATCAGCAAGTGCTCCTGTTTGATAATAAAAGGTGCCACCTACTTTAAATTTATCGGTTTTATAATTAATATTCGGACCAATTGTATATCTGTTTTCAAAGTGATTGATCTGAGCAGTTCGTTGGTTAACATCCATTAAAGACATTAATGAAACGTCTAATTTATTATTTACAAACTTTCTGTTGAGCCATAAATATGACATATATTTGTATGATTTTACATTATACAAATCAAGATAGTATATTGAATAGGAATCATTATTCATAGCCAAGCCTATGTCGACCTTAGTTGCTGTAGTTTTATTATCATATTGTAATAAAGCCAAATCATGAGTTACTCCCCAATCTGTCCAATTTGAGGCACAGATCAAGCGTTCATCATCGTACTTTATTTGTTGTCTTCCAAACTTTACAGAACACTTATCTGTAAAATTATATTTAGCCCAAGCCTCGAAGATACCTACATTGTTGTTATAGTCAGATGTAGAATTCTGTCCCCAGGCGCGGACATCCTGTACAGATAAAGCAAAAGTTAATTTGTCTTTTTGATAATCCAGATTGATCCTGCTTCGTTGAACAACTAATCCAAAGGGTACTTTTGTTGAGTCGCGCAATAGTTTGTAGCCATCCATTAACTGAGCTTTTTCTCTAATCTCGCCCGATAATGTAAACTGGGCTTTTAAAGGTGCTGATGTTAAGAATAACATCGCGATAAGCGGAAATAAAAAATACTTTTTCATAGAAATGTGTTTAAATTTGATATAAGGATTTAAGTTGCAAAATTAAACAATAATTCAATCCAACGACATTATTTAATAAAATAAAAATCTTTTCCCGTAAGGCAATAATAACAGTAGAAAAATGAGATCGCCAAATACGTAACTACCTGATCGAACTTATGGGTGAAGGATACTATAATATAGTATTGAAGAAATACGTCCAAATATAGGATACTATAATATAGTATTGAAGAAATACGTCCAAATATAGGATACTATTATATAGCATTGAAGAAATACGTCCAAATATAGGATACTATAATATAGTATAGAAGAAATACGTCCAAATATAGGATACTATAATATAGTATAGAAGAAATACGTCCAAATGTGTAATATCATATAATTTGGTATGATATTTACATTTATAGCTATCATTAAATATTATTTTGTTCAGAAAAGGAAAAGAATCTTAACAAAAACAATTATGGTGTGATAAAAATGCGTAGAGACGTTGCATACAACGTCTCTACATTGATTATATGAGATATTATTAAGCTAAAATATTGTTTTTATACTGTTTTTATTTGTTTAATATTCATTAAACAACTGCATCGGTTCGAAATTACTTTATTTTGAATAGAATTATATTTTTGATCTTCAATTTCCACAATAAATTTTATTAAATCATTAAAAACAACCTTACACGAATCTTCAATAGTTGTATCAATGCTTAAATACAATACCGTATATCTCATTCTTTTTATAAATAAATCCGTAAATTTATATACTAATTCTAGCACATAGTTATGGAAATATTCATTAAATATTATAAGCTCATCAATGCTGTGTATTTTCGAAAACTCCTTATAAATAGATTGATGGAAAAGATACCAACTCGAATTGCTATACTCAAACCATTTGGTTTTGTATTTTTCTATATCATTTTCATTTGTTATTGAAGAAGTGACGATTAAGCCCGATATTAAACTCTTAATTTCGTGCCTTAGCGACGTTATATCCTTTTGATAATTACAATAATCATCTCTTATTCCCATGCCGGCTTTGGCATCAACATATCTTTTCCGCTTAAGATTAAATAAAACATTCGTAATTCTATCGGCATTATTTTTAAAACTATTAAACACCTCGTCAACACATAAGTAATATATTTCATTATGAAACTCATGATCATTAGAATCGTCATTAAATGATTCAGAATAATATTTAGCTATTATAGATTGTTCGATAAACTCATTTGAGACTTCCATTTCTACATTTTTTCTTTTATAAATACAAAAACCATGCTATGCCATTTTATAGCTATCAAAATATGCTTTTAAATGTTCCTCTTTTTATGATAAATAAGAATTTATTTTATGATAAAAAGAAAGTTAATGACAAAAACAAAAGGTGTAAATAATTAATTAACATTGCTAAAAGGGCAGTTATTAATTTTATTAATATTGTTAATGAAGAAACTATCGCAGCATTATAATAATAACCATAAAAAATATTTTAAAAGAAAATTTAAAAAGAAAGATGTGATAATTTGTCCTAAAACCGTAAAATCATACTTAAAAAGAAAACATTATTAGTGTGAAAATAGATTACTGGACTCATTAATTAAAAAACAATTTAATCCAACACCTCTTGCAAAATGAGATGCGAATTAATTTTGGTTAAGGAGGTGAGATGCAAACGAAAATAAACAATCAGTTTGTCTAATAACTCTCTTCTTTGAGTTCTGGAAAGCTTAATGTCGGCGATATTCTCGAAAGAAGTATTCATTAATTTATGAATAAAATAACTTAAGGGCGATAGAATATAGTCGTTGTGCAAAGGCCTTACTACTTGAAAAGTTCCTTCTTGTATGTTGAAGACATTATTACTTTCGGAATAGTTGTTTTGAGGAAAGAAACCCAGATATTTTGTAAACTGTATCATAAACATCAGATGGAAATCATTGATGTTTTCGGTAGCAATATCCAGTATTTGAATGGTGTGATAAAGAAAGTTGAACAAGGCCGGATTGGCTTCTTCCTCCTGAATTGATTTATAGATTATCTCATTAATAAATAAAGAAATGGTGCTCTTGCGAATGTCGTAAGGCAAGGTTTGAAAGATATAATTGCTCTTGATCTCCTTAATATTCTTAATGCCGTGGGAGTTCTTTTTGTGATAAGCCACCACTTCAACCAACGATAGATGCTGCAACAAACTAATCTTAGTCTTTGACTTGCTGCTTCGCATACCTCTAATCAAATACGATTGCAAGCCATGTTGTTCGGTATAAATCTTGGCAATTACACTGCTTTCGGTATAATTGATATGATGCAAAACGATTCCGTTAGTCTTTGAAAGCATAATCCTATAAGCTTATTTAAAATCGTAATAGAGTGAATATACATAGCGGTTGCCCTCTTCAGTCCATATATTGACATCATCAATAGCAAAGGTGTCCTTGTCTTTGTTCCATATAAATATCTTCAGGATTGTATCTTTATTCTTAAGATTAAAATTAACTAAACCTACGGAATAATAAATCTTTTGCGATAAGCTATCGGAAGTTAACAATGTCTTTAGAGGAATACCCTGCCAATTGATAGACTTCCCATGAGTATCTTCGGTACTTATCACCAACAGAGGATTAGCAATAGTATCTTTAGGATAATAATTAAAGGAAACATGAAGGTTGTTGTATTTATTACTTATAATCTTAAAGATTGGAGTAATATAATTAGCATCATATTCAATATCTTTATTAAAATAAAAACTATGATCATCATCTAATACATAATTCAAAGCTTTCAAGTTTTGAATAACTTTTTTATTCTCTAATTTAATTCTAGGATTATTTATAACTATATATTTTCGATCTTGTTCTTTACTAAATTGTTTAGAGAAATAAAACATTTCATATCCATAACCCAAAGACTTCTTGATAAGATAAGGATAAGTTTCCTTGATAATATCACAATAATAAGAAGGAGTACCTACAACAGCAGCAAGTATAAGCTCATCGGAGATTTGTGCCTTTACTAGTTTATTAAATTTAAGTGCATTAACAGTATCAATATTAAAATGAACACAATTAAATTTAGTATTAAACAGCTTCTCATAATAACCCATAAAGAAATCACCATAACCATTTACCAGCACAGGAATATTTTTATGCGTTTGTTTATAGATTTCCTTAATCTGCCAAGCACATTCTCTGTAGCCCTGATGGTAAAAGAGTTTATAATATTTCCTTTCGATAGTTAAGGTATAGATATTGATATAAAGAATAAAAGAGATAAGCCCAATCTTAAGGTATTTGCCAAGCTCGGGGAAGAAAGAAAACATGCCGATAAGCAAGAAAGGGAACGTAAATATCATAACGGAATACTGGAGAACCGGTGCCACCATTCTTGAATAATAAAAGCCGATAAGCAAAGGCAAAAGGAACCAAACAAAGGATATAATGATGAACTTAATCTTTGTTTTATCAAATGTCTTAATACTTTTAAAAAACAAAGCAATTCCTGCCAAAGTAATGATAAAAGTAAAGATAATCTCGAGCTTTGAATAGTGAAAGATGAACTTTAAATACTCATAAAGGAAACTATATTCGGGGGCTGCCAACCAACCATCTTTCCCTCCTACTCCACCAACCTTCAATTGATAAAAGAAGATGTGCAGATGCGGAATGTAAAGAACAAAAATAGCTATCCCGCCAAGGAGATACAGTTTTAACTTAAGTTTGTTGATAAAGAACAAGCCGGTAATGCATACTATTAAAAGGAATAGCAAATTGAAATGATGATTATAAGCACTCAAAGCACCCGAAATAATAAAGCCTGCGAGATAACAGTTTATTTTCTTAGTATCATTATTAAAGATAAAGTTAGTCCAAAACCAAACCGTCAACAAAGCAAGGAAAAGACCGCTACTATAAGGTCTGGCAATCTGACTGAACATAATAGTAAACTGCAAAGTAGAAACATAAGCAGAGGTTATCAAAGCAACAGTGGAGTTAAACCATTTTTGAGCGATACGATACGTTATATACACCGACAAAATGCCCATAATCATGAAGGGGAGCTTTACAACAAACTCGGAAGTGCCAAAACATTTCATCCAATAATAAAGGAAAACCTGAACACCTGCAGGATGTCCATCAATGAGAACACCTTTATTGATAAGTTCGGAAAATGTATCAAAACGAGCACGGTAAATAGCGCTCAATTCATCTGAATTAAAAGGAATTTGATTGAAATGATAAAACCTTAAAACAAAAGAAACAACTAAAATAAGAGTAATACCTATTGTATCGGTAGAGAAAAAGTTTGAAGTGCCTAAAGTTTTATTATATCTATTCATTTTAAAACATTAGGTACTTTACAAATTGCTTTAATTAACAAATAAGATCTTTGTAACAACAGTTTCTGAGCCATCAGCATTCGTACAATAAACAAGATAAACACCTGTAGCAACTCTTTGTCCGCTGAAATTCTTTCCATTCCACACAGCTTGCCCACCAAAAGCAACCATATTGAAAACAAGATTGCCATAAATATCAGTAACCTTAACATTAGCATCTCTTGTAAGCCCTTTAATCCCTATCATTCCATTATATTCCGGACGAACAGGATTGGGATAGGCATACACAGGATTTACTTGCTTATCTGTACCTAAAGTTGCAGTGCTTTTATAAGCAACGATACCTGCATCATTACCAAAGAAGACTTCGCCGGTATTTGGTGCTATTGTAATACTATTAATTGAATTAGAAAGTAAAGGGCTGTTTTCGGTATTGAAGTTATAAACTTGTGTAGTGCCATCAGGTGACATTAAGAAAACACCTGCTTTGGATGTTCCAATCCACTTCCTGTTGGCTCCATCAACAGCTATTGCAGTCACAGATTCAAACTCTAACAAATGCTGCACATAATTGCCCCATTGAATAAGTATCGTCTGTGCAGTGGTTGCAGATACACCGGCAGTAACAGAACTAAATACTGTTTCGGGAGAATATATTACTTTAATACCCTGGTCGGTGCCAATCCAAATTTGTCCATCAAGATCTTCAGCAAAACAATTAATATCATTAGTAGTTAAATCATTGCCTTTATTAATATTAATAACAGCTTTGTGAATTCCATTGTTATCCGCATTAAACACAGCAAGTTTGTTATCTCTTAAAAGCATCCATTTATAGTCGTTCTTATCACAATATACCGTTGAAAGTTCACTAACAATATCGCTTATATCAAATGACTGCCATAGACCGCCATTTGCATATTTAACCGATAATGCTTTTGGAGCTGATGAATTAGTTACCCATAAGTTGCTCGATTGATCATAACAAGCTCCACCTACTCTAAAGTACCTTTGTCCGGCATAATAAAATTGTTGCAGACTACTGTTAGTTTCATTATAAACCGCAGTTAACTTGTTATTATTAAACTCTAACAACCCTGTACTCCACGAAGCAGCATAAAAATGGGTGTCATCATTAGGATCAATAGCAATATCTGTTAAATCTGAGATGGAATCTAATCCACTTATATATGATTGATCCAAGGAAGTCCATGTTTCATTATTAAAGACATTAACAACGCCTTGCTCACCTGCTCCTCCCCACGAAACAGTATTAATACCTCCAGGAACAACAAACAAAGAATTAGCAGTAGCTCTCATATTATAAGCATCTTTTGCTGAGGGTCCATTTGGTTTTATAAATTCAGCTGACCATCCGTTATTACTAGTCTTTATTAGTCCTAATGAATTATCAGCTATCCACACAAAACCATCTTTATCTAAAATTCCATCCAAAGGATTAATGTATTTTTGATTAGGATAAAAGATTAACTGATATCTACCTAAAGTATCGTTATAAACGCCTGCATAACCTGAATAAGACACAACCAGATTACCATAATTTATATGAAAATTTAATACATTACTTGTGTCAAAAGAAGTCCAATTGTTATTCTTTTTAGCAAACAAAGTATCTTTAGCAGTTGCCCCTTTATCTTTACAAACAACAAGTTTATTATTAATAATACCTATGTTCTTGAATTTAGATTGTGGATTATTAATTGTTGTATCTAAACTCCAATACTGATAATTAGCCAACCAGGGACTATTAATATCAGAATAATATATCCCTGCATCAGTTGCAGCATATATGTTTGAGTTGGTATATGTAATGTCGTTAATGCCTAACTGACTTCCATTAGGGCCAATTTTATAGGTGTCTTCTATTTCGTTTTTAGTAATATTAAGATTTACAATCCCAAAACTACAAGCAAGATAAACAGTATTGCCTTTTGAAGCAATATTATTAATAGTTTTCTTACCGGGTATCGATTTTAATTTAATATCAGGAATGTTCATAATATTATCATTCTTCAACAAATCGATATTAGTATTTGAATAGGCTATAACCAATGTTTTGTTTTGATTATTATAATGAATTGCACTAATATTAACATCCGATAAGCCCGATACTTTCGAGAAACGTTGAAGACTATTATCACTCTTATCAAAATAGAAAAGACTGTAAGGAGTTGCAGCATATATCCTGTTTTCGGCTTCAACCACAGCTATAACCTTGTTGTAAGGCAAATGAACACGCCAGCTTCCAATAGGAATACCCTGCCCTAGGGATGTTTTGATAAGAAGAACCAATAATATATTGATAAGAATAACTTTGATGAACTTCATAAATTAATATTGAAATTAGGATGCAATAATACAAAACTCTATTCTATTTTAACTGATTTATTTATATTTTATTGTTCTATTTATCATTATTAAACCACAATAATTGCAATAGCTGAACTAATCTAAATCATATATTTTTGACTACGGTAGCAAAAGAATGTATATCTTTGCTAAAAAATTGGCTCCGTAGTTTAGTTGAATAGAACGTCAGATTCCGGTTCTGAAGGTCGGGGGTTTGAGTCCCTCCGGAGTCACTTTATTTTTATCTTTTATGTCTAGTTTCAATTCATAATTGTAATTTCTGCCAATAATAAATCCTATCGGAATTATTTAAACATTAAATCCCTACCCAAATTATTATATATTGAATCGATTTTTTTATTCGTAAAATTTAAATAATATTGATGATTTTCTTAAAAAAAGGGGTTTTAACACATTTTTACAGAAAACAACATTTTGTAACTATTTGGTTACACAGTACATTGCTCATCCTCAAAAAAAAGGGAAGCAAAACACAAAGGAATTGCTCATCCTCAAAAAAAAGGGAAGCAATTCCTTTGTATTTCAGTTTATCTCATTTCAAGGAGTAGTAATTCCTTTGTGTTTTAGTCAATCCTGATTTGAGGAGAAGCAAATCCTTTGTGTTTTGGTTAATCTCAATTTGAGGGGAAGCAAAACAGCCTTTTTATTATTGTATGGATAATGATAAATGAAAAAAAGTATATTATCCTTTTTTAGTTTTGGTATGAAAAAAAAGAATAAGTTAAATAGAGAGAACGAGATGTTTGACTCTTTGCATGTTGTTTAATTTTAAAACAGTACTAAATATTTATTTCAAAACTGTTCAGTATTTATAGCTTTTGTAAACTATAATATGGCAAACTATTTTATGTTTATTTAAATTAGTTTTATTAAAAGGAATTGTATAATTTTGCAGATCGGTTTAACGATTTAAATTAACATACATAACAATGAAAAAGATTCTTTTGGGCATCATCACGTTTATTATTTTAAGCATTAACGCAAATGCGGAGCTGATAACAGGAACATTTAATATACCGGGAGATTATCTCTCTATTAACTACGCAATGATCGATATATCCTCCAATGGTGTTGGTTATGGTGGAGTTATCTTTAATGTTGCTGCCGGATACACCGAAACGGTAACAGGCTTAACGCTTAATACAATAACAAGTAGCGATATTAATCATTCTATTGTGTTTCAGAAGATAGGCATAGGGGCTAATCCAAAGATTATTGCTACTGGCGGAACAGGTACTGTAGATGCGGCAATTACAATATCAGGTACTAGTTTTGTGACTTTTAATGGAATTGATATTGCTGTAAGTGGCACTAATCTGGAAATAGGTTATCTGATTCAAAACGCGTCTACAAACGTGGGATCTCAATATGATACCATAAAGAATTGTAAAATCACACTCGACAAAAGCAATACTAACTCGTTTGGCATTTATCAAATGCCTACCTTTATTCCGGCATCATTAGCAGGCACCAATTCATTTAACACCTTTCATAATATTAGTGTTGATAATGCCTATAATGGGATATACCTCTTGTCGCAAACTAACTTTCGTGACCAAAATTGCACGGTTGATTCGTGTATGATAGGAACTTCCGGCGCAAATAGTATTGGAGGAGGGGGTACTCAAGCCACATGGGGCTTAAGATGCGATGGGGCTAACAATGTAAAAGTATGGAACTGCGAAGTATGTAACATTACTATGTCGGGTACAAAAAACATTGGCGGTATTTTTCTTAGTGCTTGTACAGGCGTTTGTCAGGTGGTTAATAATAAAGTGCATGATATTAAAGTAACTTCCACTTCGTTGACTGCTATCCCCATAGGTTTGCGAATTGAAGAACCTTCCGGAGAAACAGCTTCGCTATATAATAATATAGTATGGGGGTTTGCGCATGGGCTTACTACTGCTAACGCAACGATGTTGTGCAGAGGCATTTCTATTAACTCACAATCGAGCTATACAGGCACTGTAAATGCTTATTTCAACACCATTTCAGTTGTATTGGGAGCTGCCCCTACATCCACCGTGTTTAGCATAGGATATGGATTGGCAAATATTAAAAATAATATCTTTAGCAATACTTCCACAACTGGAGCAACCTCTTCCAGGTATTGTATCTATGCTGCAAGTGGCACTTTAAGCTCTTCGGATAATAATGATTTGTATATACCTACAGGAACTAACAGCTTTACCGGCAACTATGCAGGTGTTAACAAGGCTTTTCTTAGCGACTGGCGTACAGCTACTGCTATGGATGCCGGCTCAACAAATGCTAACCCTACCTTTACTTCCTCAACAGACCTTCATACTATTATGGCAACATTGAATAATCAAGGAGTAACAATAACTGGTGTTACAATAGATAATAGCGGCACTACACGCTCCTATCCTCCCGATATAGGAGCTTATGAATTCTCTTTGTATGCCACAGTTAAAGCAGGTGCTACAGCCACAAATATAACTTCAACAAGTGCTACGTTGTCAGGCACTATTAATGCTAATAACGAAATTGCTACCGGTGTTTTCGAATATGGAACAAGTCTTTCTTATGGTTCAACTTCAGCTTACACACCATCACCTGTTACAGGTGTGATTAATACTTCGGTTTCTGCTAATATAACAGGGCTACTGCCTAATACAACTTATCATTTCAGATTAAATGCTACTACTTCTAAAGGTCTTTTTAATGGAGATGATCAGACATTAACTACAGCTACCCCAACCCTAAGTGCAAGCTCATTACTTAATTTTGAAGCTATATGTGTTAACACGACATCTACACCTAATAGCTTTACGATCATAGGCACTAATCTCACAACTGATAATGTAACAGTAGCTGCACTCAATGGTTTTACTTATTGTACAAGTGCAAATGGAACTTATAGTACTTCTTTATCGATAGCTCAAACCGGAGGTAGTTTCTCACAAGTGGTTTATGTAAAATTCAATCCTACCAACGTTCAATCTTATAATGGCAATATAGCAATAGGAGGTGGAGGTGCTGTTTCATATAATGTAGCAGCTACAAATACAGGTGTTAACCCTGCAACTGTTATAAACAATCAATCTACTGCTACACAATCTGTGTGTGTTAGCGGTGCTTTTAATCCAATAACTGTTACTGCTTCGGGTACTAATCTAACTTATCAATGGTATAGCAATACTACTGCAATTAATACCGATGGCACTTCTTTACTTACAGCTAATGGTACTCAAACCAGCACTTGTACTCCTCAAGCTATAGCCAATGGAACTCTTTATTATTATTGCATTGTAAGCGGAACATGTGGAACTGCAACTAGTGCAATATCCGAAGCGTTTAATGTATATCTTACCTCACAACCCACTAACTTAACACTCCAAGCAGACATTACAACTATCACAGGTACTTTCTCCAGCTCCTCAGGTGCTGACCATTTTTTAATTATTAGAAGCACATTAAATACTTTATCTTCTACACCTATAAACGGCACTAATTATAATACTTATGATGCTTTGGGTGGTGGTTTTGTAGTCTCTTATCAAACGGGCACAGCAATATCCGATTCAGGTTTAATCTCCGGTATGCACTATTATTATTATATCTTTGCTGTTAATAATAACTGCACTAGTGGTCCTTCTTATGTTATAAATAATCCCCTTAGCGGGAATATGGCTACCAATATGCCACTTCCAACTAATAAAACACTAAAAATTACAGCTATGCTACAAGAATATTTTAACAACCTAACTGGTGTAATGAATCCAACTAAAGGAATTAATTGGGTTTCCGGTGATCTCTTTAATAACTTTGGTGATTCAATTGTTGACACTATAACTGTTATCATAAGACAAACAAATGCTAGCGATCCAACAAACCCTTGTACTAAAGACACTACACTTTATGGTGTAAGTATTAATGTTGATGGTTCAATAACTCCTATTTCTATTTCTTCTTCCTTGGCGGGATATCATTATATAGAAATTAAGCATCGCAATAGCATAGAAACCTGGAGTGATTCAGTTGATTTCTCAAATGATACTGTAAGATACGATTTCTATAATCATATCTCACAATTTGCTTTAGATGGTGGTATGTTGCAAAATGGAACACATACATGGATATGGGGAGGAGATGTTAATCAAAATGGAAATCTTGAATCAGCTGATGCTACACTTATTTATGTAGCAGCAAATTCAGATGACCCAACTGTTAATAATGGCTATGTTATCTGCGATATTGATGGTAATGGAAATTTAGATTCTCAAGATTATGGAATGGCTTATAACAATGCAAATCTCGGAGCTAATGTTATTAATCCTTTCTCTTATCTAAAGAAAAAGTAGAGAAATAAATTAAAGCATAAATAGTTTTATGTATGATGGGTTATTATTAAGACAGTTATTAAAATTGTTAAAAATAAAAAAAAACAATATGAACAAAGGTATTTTGTTGTATGTTTGTACTGTTAAAATAAACCAACAAATATATTCAAAAAAATGGCATTAACAATAACAGATCAAAACTTTGAAGAAGTAGTATTGAAATCAGATAAAGTGGTTTTAATAGACCTATGGGCAGAATGGTGCGGTCCATGCAGAATGGTTGGACCAATTGTAGAAGAAATGGCAAAAGAATACGAAGGTAGAGCAGTAATAGGCAAACTGGACGTTGATAACAACCCTGAAACAACCAACCGTTTTGGCGTTAGAAATATACCTACTATCTTATTTATTAAAGGTGGAGAAATTGTAGACAAACAAGTAGGCGCAGTGCCAAAAGCTGTACTTACAAAAAAATTGGATGCTCTATTATAATATATAGTGTCGCCTCGGAAAACAAATAATGGAACAAAATACAATTGAACAGAACCGGATTGAACAATTCGGTTCTTTAGAGTTTATAGCACGGCAGGTTGTAGAGGGATTTATTACAGGCTTGCACAAAAGTCCGTTCCATGGCTTTTCAGTAGAATTTGCCGAACATAGATTATATAATGATGGAGAATCAACACGTCATATAGATTGGAAACTATATGGTAGAACTGAAAAATTGTTTGTAAAAAGATATGAAGAGGAAACAAATCTTAGATGTCAAATTATAATTGATAATTCGTCATCTATGTATTTTCCTTTTGATAAAAAGATTGCAGCCGATAATCCCAATAAAATAACCTTTGCAGTATATGCTTCCGCAGCAATTATGTATTTACTAAGAAGACAAAGAGATGCAGTTGGCTTAAGTGTGTTTGCAGATAATATTGAGCTTCAAACTTTATGTAAATCAAATCTGATTCATCATAAATTACTTTATCATAAGTTAGAAGAACTGCTCAACCCTATTTCAACTGAAGAAAGGAAGAAAACCTTTGCTGCAGATGCTTTACATCAGATAGCAGAAAGTATCCATAAACGTAGCCTAGTAATAATTTTCAGCGATATGTTTGAAAATAATAACGAAACAGAGAAATTGTTTCAGGCTTTACAACATCTCAGACATAATAAACATGAAGTAATTTTATTTCATGTAACTGATAAAAAGAAAGAAATGGATTTCGAATTCGATAATCGTCCTTATAAATTTATTGATGTAGAAACCAGCAAAGAAATAAAAATAAATCCTAGTCAAGTAAAAGAAAATTATATTAAAGCGGTCAACGACTTCAAAAATCAGCTTAAACTCCGATGTGGTCAATATCAAATTGACTTTGTCGAAGCTGATATTAATCTTGGATTTCGTCAAATCTTATTACCCTATTTTCTAAAAAGGGGAAAAATGCACTAGAAAAGATAAATAATATTCTTTTTTGTATTTTTCTGCATTAAATTTCAGTAATTTTTATTACTTTTGTGCCATATTTTAATTTGTTCATTTATTTGCACAAAAAATAGACATTCAAATAATAATAACAATAATAATAATCAGCTATGAAAAAAAATAGTTTAAGACTTTTATCAACACTTATATTAGTTACCATACTAGTATCTGGTTGTGGACTAAGCAAAATGGTAAAAAAATACAATACAGTAACGTATGAAGTAACACCAAACCCTTTAGAAGTTCATGGTGATAAAGTATCTGTTACTGTTAAAGGAAGAATTCCAGCAAAATATTTTAATAAAAAAGCAGCAGTTTATGTACAACCTGTTTTAAAATATGAAAGTGGCACTACCGCTTTAAAACCATTTTATCTTAAAGGTGAAAAAGCACAAGGTGATGGGACAGTTATTAACTACAAAAATGGCGGATCATTTACCTACACTGATGTAATAGATTACAAACCTGAAATGAATAAATCGGAATTGTATGCAAACCCTATTGCACATATGTCCAATAAAGTTCCAGCAACAACTAATTCAAAACCATCAGATGTTAAACTTCTAAAGAAAGCAGTATCATTAGGAGATACTAAATTAGCAGATGGTATTATTTATACATCTCAAAGAATTAATGTTAATGGTGGTGAAAGCGTAAGTGCTCCTGATGGATACGAAAAAGAAACTATCATAAACAAAAAAGGAACTATTTATTATGTTGTTAATATGTCAAATTTAAACTTTAAACTTGATTTGAATAAAACAGCTGAAGCAAAAACATCTTTGACTGCAATTAACGAATTAATTGCTCAGGGTTGGGTTATAAAAAATATAGATATCAATGCATGGGCTTCACCGGAAGGAGAAGAAAATCACAATGAAAATCTTTCGAAAGACAGAGCAAAAACTGCTAATAAATATATGGAAGATCAAATTGATGGTTTCTTAAAAGAGGTTGCAAAGAAAACTAAAACTAAAGTAAAAGACATTAAAAAAGCAACAACATATACAATTAATGCAAAAGGTGAAGACTGGGATGGATTTATTGCTTCATTAGAGAAGTCAGATATTAAAGAAAAAAGCACAATTGTTAATGTTATTAAATCTCAACCAGACCATGCTAAAAAACAGCAAGAGATTAGAAACATGACAGTAATTTACAAACAAATTGAAGAAAAAATATTGCCTCCATTAAGAAGAGCAGAAATTACAGTTAATTTCTATCAACCTAAGAAAACAGACAAACAAATGGCTTTACTTTCTACTAATTCTCCTGATTCATTAGATAATAAAGAGCTACTATATGCTGCTACATTAACAAAAGATCTAAACACACAACTTAAAATATATAAAGCTGCTACATCTATATATCCACAAGATTGGAAAGGTTATAACAATGCTGCAAGTGTTGATATAAAATTAGGTAATGCAAATGAAGCTTCTTCACTTTTAGAAAAAGCTAATTCATTACAACCAAACAATGCTTCGATTACTAATAATTTAGGTGTTGTTTCATTAATGAAAAAAGATTACAAAACAGCTAAATCATATTTCGAATCAGCACAAAAACTTGGTGCTTCAGAAGGTTACAACTTAGGAATTATTATGATAAAAGAAGGCAATTATAATGCTGCTTTATCATCATTTGGTTCTAAAAAATGTGATTATAATGTTGCACTTGCGTCATTACTTTCAGGAAATAATACAGCTGCAAGTGCAGCTATTGAATGTGCACCTTTGAATGCTCAAACTTATTATTTAATGGCAATAATTGGAGCAAGAACAAATAATTTAAATATGATTTATGATAATCTTAAAAAAGCTTGTAGCGAAGATGCAATTTATAAAGCTCAAGCAAAAGATGATCTAGAATTTGCTAAATATAACAAGAACTCTGAATTTCAGAATTCAATAAGATAGTTAAACAACTTTATCAGTTAAAAAAAGCTCCTCTAGAGGAGCTTTTTTTATTTTAATAAAAACTTAATGTAAAATATTTAAACCTTTTTAACTTTTTTACGTTAAAATAATGTATATTTGCAGAAAATTTCGGGATTATATATCTTTGTATTATATTTCCCAACTTTTTCAAATTATTAATAACACCTATTTTAAAATTATATGAAAAAAATATATTTGTTAATCGCATTGTTTATAGTACTATTTAGTATTAAATCGCATAGCCAATCAGAAAAGGGGAAATTTTTAGATAATTGGTCTCTAAACCTTAATGCAGGAATCCCTATGTTTTGGGGAGATGTTGAATCAACTTTAAGTGATAAAGTTAAAGCAAATACAGGATGGGGTTTTATGTTATCTAAAAGCATGAGTTCTTCTTTTGCCTTAAGAGGAGAATTTATTGGCGGAAGTGTATCTGGAAGTCAGCCAAAATACAACCGCTATTTTGATGCTGATTTTTATGATTATCATATAAATGGTACATTAAATTTTATCAATCTAATATATGGCGAAAACCCTTGTAGAAAACTTAATGTTTTTGGCACATTAGGTATAGGTTTTAATCAATTTAGAAGTTTATTGAAAGAAATTAGCACCGATAAAATTATTGCACATAGTGGATATAGAAGTGTAGTTAATGGTGCAGGCGAAGAATGGGTTACAGAAACATTTATTGTTGGTGGTATTGGCTTTACTTATAGATTAGATAGTAGATTTGATCTCTCATTAGAAAATCAATGGCATGTTATGAATACTGATTATTTAGATGCTAAACCAGGTAGATTTAAATATGACATTTTATCCTATACTTCTTTTGGAATTACATATAAATTCAATTTCAGAAAAAATCCTAACACATTTGTGGATTGTGGAAAAGGAGGGAATCTAAAAGGTAAATTAGATGATGGTAGCAAGAAATATTATTATAATTATGAAACTAAACAAATAGATTCTTCTAGGTTTTATTATAACAATTATGAGAATAGAAGAATTGACACATTATTATATAACGGAAATCCTGTTTATAAATATAATATTTACAACTATAATGGAGGTGAGGTGATAATTAATGAAGGTAGTAAATCTTCTATTACAAAAATAGATAGTTTACTAAGATTTAATAATACACCACAAAATGATAAGATATTAGAATTGGAAAACAAAATAAAAGAACTTGAGAATAGAAAGAATAATGTTGCGCCAACAAATATTACTCCGAATAATAACGATAAGATAAATGAGTTGGAAAACAAAATAAAAGAATTGCAAAGTCAGAAGAATAATGTTGTTCCAACTAATAACACTCCTGTTAATAATGACAAGATGAATGAATTGGAGAATAAAATCAAAGAGCTAGAAAACAGGAAGAATAATGTTGCTCCAACGAATAATAATAATGACAAGATAAATGAGTTGGAAAATAAAATAAAGGACCTGGAAAATCAAAAAAATAGTAAAGGTTCTTCAAATAATGTAACAACTACTAATAATATTACAAATGTTGGTCCTGATAATTTAAGTTTGCTTTCTGTTTTCTTTGACTTTAATAAATCAGTTATTCCTGCTTCTGAAATGCAAAAAATTGAAATCGTTGCAAAGTTAATGTCAAAAGATCCGTCTATGAAAGTTGTTGTAACAGGACACTGTGATCAGAAAGGTACAGAAACTTATAACGAACGTCTAAGTAAAAGAAGAGCTAATGTTGTCTCAAAAGTATTAATTAATAAATATAAAATCAGCAAAGATAGGATTTCTAAAGAATTTCACGGAAAGAAAAACCCGATCTCTCAAGAACATTCAATAAATAGAAGAGTTGATTTTATCAGACAATAATATTTTAATCTAAATAAAAAGAAGAGGCTTTCTCAAATGAGACAGCCTCTTCTTTTTTATAACTAATATACCTTACACAATTTTCTTCGCAAACTATCTAGTTATGTTGATATGATATGTTTAGGTGATAGATTTTAACCCACATCTCAGCTCAGGAGAGTCTGAAGTGTTAAATATTAGTTAAATAAGAGCTAAAAGGGATTATTTTAAGTGATTCATCAGGTATACCATTTTATGACACACAGATAATAAGCATTTGTGTATTTTTGTATTTGTGGAATTGTAAAATGCAATCCTATCTCAGCCATTGACAATTAATATTACAGGTTTAAATTTGCGGCTTTTTTTAAGCCATTTATCAAATATTGTAAGACAACTAAGACACGCTATAGTATTTATAGTTTGTGTAAAAATTACCGTGATGGTTCAAGAATATTACATTGATCAATAATAAATTTTGGAAAATTAGATGAGCTTCCTACATTGGAGCAGAAGAAGTTACTAGAAATTCATATTGAAGAGTTAATGAAAAATGGAGGCAATACTTTAGCTTTAAATACAGTTAGTCCTAAAATATAAGAGTTGGCACAGCATTATTACAGAGAGGTAATAAAAAGAGACGATATGATTTAAAGCACAACAGTTTATTGGAACAGGAAACAGTTTTTATAAATACTAAAAAGAAAAAAGATGCACATGAGATAGGAGCAGAATGGTTGTGTTTGCAACCTATCCGACAACTAGGGATTAGTGATTTCTTGAAGAGTAAGCACTGGTGTGAAGATAAAATAAACTTAGCACTGACACATATTCATAAGTCGAGCAGTATATCCGGCCTCAGAACTTAAGCCGTATCCTGGATAAAAGACAACTCAGCAGTATGTGAGTTGATAGGCTTTGATAAGAATAAAGTCACAAAAGATTTATTGTACGGTATAATCAAAAGATTATTTTAACTAAAAGAGTCATTAGAACAATTTTTATCTAAGCATACCAATGAATTGTTTGACTTGCAGGATACGATTATACTATATGATTAAACCCAAATTACGCATTAGAATAAATTTCATATATATTTTAAATATAATCAATCATTTAATGCATTTATTTTCTAATGCGTAGCATTAGAGAATAATATTGGTTATTTAATTGGCATCTTGATATTTGTAATGACATTTTAATATCTTAATGCGTAATCTGGGATTAAAACAACTTGCTATTGATAAGTAATTAATAAATAAACTTAATTCTAATATTATGAAAGCTATAATAGATAATCATAGGAAAGCTGCTAAATATTTGGAAGATGCTGCACAATTTCATCGAGTAGCAGCAAAATTTCATGAAGCAAATAACCATCATAAAGCCATTAAAAGAACATTAATTGCTTTGGATAATACAGCTGAATGTTGTAGCATTCAAAACGAAATTTCTAATCAATATTTAAATACAAACAATTAAATTTTAATCAAATGAAAACAAAAATCATTACAACAGTAATCGTAATCTTAATAAGCGGAACTATGGTATTTGCGCAAAGCAATCCTAAATTAAGTAAAAAACAATCAATCTCAACAGTAAAAGAGTCACCCAGAGATTCAATTTATTACACCTGTTCCAGGCATCCGGATATTATAAAGGAAAACCCGGGCTTGTGTCCTAAATGTGGATTGATACTCGAGGAGAAA
>TBL_comb47_HYPODRAFT_10002790_pt1 | contig 21286 bp, 18 predicted proteins | sample TroBogypolimnion_40_FD_10682 | JGI IMG/M metagenome (IMG submission 10682) | reverse complement strand
TTTGGCCCGCACGATCGAGTCTGAACGCTTCCACACGATTACGCAAAAAGACCTTATCGTTGTGCGTCAACAATTGGCGGAACTGCAGAGGCAAAAAGTTACAGTGACAAAGGTCAAGTGAGTTCTTGGTGGCCCTGGCGCTGCAGAGGGCTTAACAAAGTGACCTGGATGGTCTCGTGCGACTTGCCGTTCTCACCGTGAGCGCCGGCTTGGCCGTGGTGGCAAAGCAAAATGAGGACTGGCAAGAACGGTCGTAATAGCTCGGTGAGTACCGTACTTGACGGCGCCGGCAATCAGATGCTGATGCCGTCCAGGCGTTCCTGAGCTTGCATCGGGTCAAACTCACGGGGATCGAATTTCCCACCACAGTGATCCATCATGGACTGGTGTTCCGGGTGCTGTGGGTCACGAATGGCCTCCAGGAATTGTTCATAGCCTGGTGCACCGCCAATGTCCTCCGGTGGGCAGGCGTTTGCACCGGTGATGCACATTGCCGTTTCCAGTGGCACACCCAGATCCACGATGCGCTCCAGTTTGACCTTATGGGCCCAGAAGTCGCCATAGTCATAGACCCAGGTGAATGAAGTTGAACCTGCCAGGGCCTTCACCAGGGATACGCGAGACTCATCCTCTACGCCGGATTCCAGTTCCTCGTCCGCATCCCCATAGATCGCATCAACGAAGTTGAATTCATGCAGGTGCCCACCTTGCCAGCCCATCACAGCCAACAGGATGTGATGCAGCCTGGAGAGCTTGATGGTGCTGGGAACGGCGATACGTCGCCACACGGCAGGCTTCACGCCTTTGAGTTCCACCCGGAGTTGGTAGGACTTCGTGGACCGGGAGCGGGACTTTGCAGGGAGTTTAAAAAGCTGTGCAGTCATGCGATTGATTCTCGCATTCGTGGCGCTTCACCGGCAACGCCAGAATTTCTCTCAGGCAGCCAGCGGCATGGGTTCGACCACAGCGCGCCCGAGGTGCTTGGCCACCGCCCAGGGCAGTAGCTCATCGATCCGGTTGATGGGGTGCTCAGCAATGCGCTCGAGCACATAGCGCAAGTAGGCCTGCGGGTTGATGCCGTTCAACTTGGCCGTGCCAATCAGCGAGTAAATCACTGCGGCCGTGTGGCCACCGCCATCAGACCCAAAGTGCAAATAGTTCTTGCGTCCGAGGGCGCAGCCTCTGAGGGAGCGCTCTGCGATGTTGTTGTCCGCTTCGATACGGCCATCCTCAAGGAATCGCATCAACGCCCGCCAGTTGCTCAGGCTGTAGCCGATTGCCTGCGCCATGGGTGACTTGGCCGAGATATGACCGAGTGCTGCCTGCAGCCACTCGTGCATTTCCTCCAGCACCGGACGCGTTCGCAGTTGCCTTTGACTTCGTCGCAGCTCAGCACTCTGTCCTCGGATGTCAGACTCCACCGCATAGATTCTGGCAATGCGTTGCAATGCCTGGTGCGCCAAGGTGCCGGGTAAAAGCTCCTGTTGTTTATGGACTTCGAAGTATTTCCGCCTCGCGTGAGCCCAGCATCCAGCTTCAATTACGCGTCCATCGTTAAAGAGCGAGTTGTACCCGGCGTACGCGTCCACTTGAAGCACACCGCTAAACCCCTTGAGATGAAGTCTTGGGTGTTCGCCCCGTCGATCCTCCGAGTATTGGAACCATACAGCTGGATGCGCTTCGTCACCGCAAGCCCGGTCATCCCGGACATACGTCCAAAGGCGGCCCAGGTGGGCCCGTCCTTTACCTGCGCCAAGTGCCCGTGTCGGGGTGTCATCGCTGTGAACCTTGTAGCCCTTGAGCACATAACGACCAAGCGCCTGAGCCAGGGGCGTAATCAGTGCCGCGCCGTTGCCCACCCAGCCACACAGGGTGGAAGGCGACAGGATCACGTCTTCGCGCGCACTGATCTGGCTTTGCCGGTACAGGGGGCAGTGGTCGGCGTATTTGCTGACCATCACATGGGCAATCAAACCGGCGCCGGCCATGCAACGATCAATCGGACGGCTCGGTGCTGCTGCCTGGGTAACCGTATGGCATTGGGTGCAGGCAAATTTCGGGCGAATGTGGCGAATGACTTTGAAGCTGCCGGGTTCATAGTCCAGCACCTCAGAGACGTCCTGTCCAATTTGCTGCAGGCCCTCTCCACATGCACCGCATTTGCAATCGGCGGCGCATGCGCTGTGAACCACGTCTTCGCGAGGGAGATGCTCAGGCAATCCAGGCTGTGCCGGCTTTGCGGATTTCGTACGGCGCTTCTTGCGCTCACCATCAAGGTCAGCGACATTGCTGCCAGTAGCATTACCCTTTGTGTCGTCACTCAGGGCACTCGCCGCAACCACTGGTGCGAGGGCTGCACTCAACAGTTCGAGTTGGGCTTGGGCTGCATCCATCTTTTCGCTGGAGCGACCGTAGCGCATGCGCCGCAAATGAGTGAGTTCCACTTTCATCTTCTCATTAGCCAGACGCAGAGCCCGTATTTCCAGGTCACGCTGCGTGAGATCCTGCCTGAGGCTCTCGATGGTTTGCAGCTGCGTGTCTGAACTCATAGGACACTACTTTGCCAGCGAAATCCTCAACGCAACAGAGGACTTTCACTGTCAACCAATTACCCTATTTGTGCAGTAAAAACCGCCTACATTGCGAGCCTCGGTTGGGTCGTGCGAACCGGCATTCGCCAGTCAATTCCTTCGAGCAACATGGACAACTGTGCCGGCGTCAGAACCACCGAACCACTCAAGGCCTGTGGCCATATGAAGCGGCCTTTTTCCAGCCGCTTGGCAAACAGGCACAGACCCTGTCCATCCCACCAGAGCAACTTTACGATGTCACCTCGCCGCCCCCGGAACACAAAGACATGGCCACTGAATGGATCCTGCTCCAACGCGCCTTGCGCAAGGGCGGCCAAACCATCAAAGCCACGGCGCATGTCGGTCAGTCCCGCAGCCAGCCAAATTCGGGTGCCCGATGGGAGGCCGATCATGCGCAATCCCGAAGTGCCAACAGGACGCTGCGCACATTGACCGGATCAACGCTGCCACGCAACAGCACGCGTGCACCACCAATCTCGACCTCAATGACACCCTCTTTGCGAGTAGCTCTTTCGGGTTGAGGTGCCGGCACCGTTAAAGGTGATTCTTGAGGATCAACGGACACCGGTAGCAGCACTGGTTGATGGATCACCCGCGGAGAACGCCTGCGATCGAGTTTGCCCTTACGCCACTTGAATACCAAGTTGGCATTGACGCCATGCTCCAGCGCCACTGCGGCCACCGACGCGCCAGGTTGTTCGACCAACTCAAGAATCTTGCGCTTGAAGGCAGCACTGTGTCTGCGTTTGGTAGTGATGACGGGCGAAAAATTCGACTCTTGCATGGTGTGCACTCTGGCCAGTTAAGTGCACACCTCCAATGGAGTGCAACTGCTGCCAATACTGCCCACCAGCTCAGGTCTGCGCAAGAACGGTATTCGCCGAGCTATTACGGTCGTTCACACCGATCGGTCCATCGTGAAGGCCAAGCGTGTCATCGTGGCACTGTCTCCAGCCCTATCGGCTCGCATTCGATACTCTCCGCCCCTGCCAGCCTTGCGCGACTCGTTGACACAGCGCATGCCGATGGGTACTGCAATCAAGATGATCATTATTTACAAAGAGCCCTTCTGGCGTAAAGAAGGCCTGAGTGGCTTGCTTTTGACTGACGCAGAAGTACCGCAATTTGTCTATGACAGCGGCGCTGCCGATGCGCCTTGGGGCCACTTGGTGGGTTTTGCAGAGGGTGCTTCGGCACGTAAGTGGTGCGAGAAGACGCAGGCCGAACGAGAAGCGGAACTCAAGAAGACACTGGTGAAATGCCTCGGGCCCAAAGCAGCCGACTACGAGGAATACATCGAGCAAAACTGGTTTGCAGAGGAGTTTTCACGTGGTTGCTATGCAGGAACGATGCCCCCAGGCGCATGGACTGGCTTCGGACCCCACTTGGCCAAGCCGGTTGGGCACATTTTCTGGGCCGGAACCGAAACCGCCACAGAATGGGTTGGTTACATAGAAGGAGCCGCGCAAGCGGGTGAACGCGCAGCCACCGAGGCTATGGCGTCTCTGTAAGTTGGCAGAAATGAGGGCGGGCGTCTGTGTCCGCCCTCGTGCAACAGGAAGCGGGCGCACTCAGGACCATATCCTGAATGCTACCAACGCCTATTTGCCTTCCAACTAACCCGATGTCAAATCGATGTCGCCAAGGTCGTCGATCGAGAAGTCTTTCAGCATTTTTATGAAGGATGAACTGGCAATGCGAGTGAAGGCTGGTATCCAGGGCTCGAAGGGTTTTTCGTAGCCCGCAAAGACTGACAGCCCCTCAATCGTTGATGACATGAATACCGACAGCGCTGTGCGCACTTCGCTCGGCAGGTCCGGCCGCAACTCCTCTACGATACCCTCCAACGGCGCTCTGGCTCTGTAATACAAGGCCTGCACGCGTTCGGCAATAACGGGATCATGATTGGAGAGTGCCCAGAGTTCCGGGAACAAGTGTGTCGTCTTCTTGGTACGCAGATCCTCCAAGGCGAAACCGAAAATCCTCGCCAACCGGACATCTACAGTACCGTGTTCTTTTCCGGCAATGGCATCACCGTGTGCTTCGTACCCGCGAATCACGGCCTCCAGCAGTTCTGTGATGAGATCCTCCCGCGTAGGGTAGTGGTAGGTAAGATTCCCGAACTGCAATCCGCATTTCGCAGCCACTCGCCGCATGCTCATGGCCTGATAGCCCTCGTCCACCAGGGTCGACAAGGCCGTTTTCAGGATCAATTCCCGTGTCTCTTTGCCCTTGGCGTTGCTGCCATCCCACTCAGGCAAGACCAGCTTTGTTAGGGGCACAGGTCCCGCATCGTGATTTTTAGATTTTTTCATCTGGAGTTCGTAAAGTCGCATTTGGCTCAACTACGAGCCTGCCTTCAAAGTCAGAAATACAAGGCCCACTTGCACACCACTAGACCATCAATTACGGCTATAGATCACACACTCGGAATGCATAGCGTATTGCCTGCATGAGGGGCGAGCAACATGGCAAGCCAAGTCCTGCGCAGACCCGTATCGGGCCTGCTAAGTGAGCAATGGTACGCTATCAAATAGCCGCATCTGTGGTCTGTCGGCGGGTGAAATTGAGCGCCAAGGCAATTCCCGGTTCGACACCTCGTTCCCATCGGACCCGATGCCATGCGCAAGCAGCGTGAAGCGTGCAAAAACATAGCTTGATCCAAGCAACACCCCGCCCTGTTCATCACTTTCTGGAAACCGGACCGCGTCGTGAAAACAAAATCGGTTGGCCCTCATGTGCAAGAAGTGCACTTGTCAATGCAGAACCATCGGTCAGTTGGGAAAGCGCAAATGTCATTCCGCCATCGTGACTGAGCGCTATTTGACCCTCAAGGCCCACAACCACGACGTTAAGACCCGAAACAGATATTCCGGTGACCGAACCGGTTGATTTGAGTGGAACACCCTCCCAAGCCGAGCCAGGGCGGCCTCTCATCAAACTGCCGTGCTGCCCACCGACAAGCATTTGGCCGCTGGGCAACATGGCGCCAGCCCAGAGCGAACCCTTGTATCCCGTATCAATGTAAGTCCAGGTCTTTCCAACATCTTTAGAGACAAGGATTTGGCCACGCTCAGCCGTCGCATAGAGGGTCTGTCCTTCGCCGGAGAACAGCGAAAACAAATTGTGATCGGCCTTCGAGGCACTGGCGGGTGGCGCAATCTTTTGCTCGATCCAGGTTATTCCGCCATCGTCTGTTGTCAAAACCAAGGACCACAGCCCGACGGCGACGCCGTGCATCGCATCAAGGAACTTGACCGAGAACAGGGGCCTGTCCCGTTCCGTATCGATGTGCTGGATCTGCCAGCTCAGGCCGCCGTCTGTTGTCGCCAGGACCACGCCCCATTGGCCAACGGCCCAGCCAAGCTTTGCATCTACAAAGCTCACAGCGTTCAATTGGGAACTGACGGGTACTTTGTCTGCCTGCCGATAGTGGGCACCGTGGTCATCCGATACCAGCACGATACCGTGATCACCCACAGCGACAACTCTGTCACCCGCCCACGCAGCCGAAATCATTTGCGCGGAACTGGCTATGGATGAACTGACTGCGGGCGTTGGGGCGAGTGACTTCTGGCCATCGGCGGATATTGCAACGCTGGAGCATGCCAGGCAGAGTGCACCAACGACGAAGGAGAGGAATTTGGATATTTGCATTTCGAAGCGCCTCAGTGCGCCAGCATGGCAAGTTGTCGAACCGGGGTGCTGCGCTTGAATGTCAACTCAAGCCACACAGCGAATGCGGGCAGTACGGTCATGGCCATCACCATATTGACCATGAACATGAAGGCAAGCAACTTGCCCATATCAGCCTGGAACTTGAGCTCTGAAAACGACCAGGTGGCCACTCCGATCGCCAGCGTAATGGCGGTAAATATGGTGGCCACACCGACTTCGAGAATGGCGTGCTCAACCGCCTTGACCACACCTTCTCCATGAGCCATATGGAACTGCAGACGGTTGAAAATGTAGAAGGCGTAATCGACACCGATCCCAACAGCCAAGACCATGACGGGCAATGTGGCGACCGTCAGACCGATCTCGGAAGACTTCATGAACCAGTAGCCCAGGAACGTACCTATGGTCAAGGGCAAGCAGCAAATCAGCACCGCTCTCCAGTCGCGGTACACCACAAGCACCAACACCGCAATAGCCGCATACACGTACAGCATCATCGGTAGCTCGCTCTTTTCTACCTCGTCGTTGATCGCGGCCAGGATGCCGGCATTGCCTGAGGCAAGTCGTATCTTCACGCCCGGCAGGGTGTTGTCCTTCGCGAACGCCTCAACAGCAGAAATGACCTGGTGGAGCGTCGTCGCCTTATGGTCAGTCAGGAATATGTTGACGGCCGTCATGGAACAATCACTGCGCATCATGCCTGGTGTGCGGCCCACCTCTGCGCCGAGTGAAGAGTACACAACCGGGTCAATGGGAACTGCATCCATTTTCGGATTGCCTTCGTTGTAACCCTCGTTGTATTGGCGCATGGCAGCAGCAAAGGACGATATGGAAACCACGCCTTTGACAGGATTCATAGTCCACGCAAAGCGATCCTGGTAGTACGCGATCGCTGCGTTCTCACAGGCCGGTGAGCCACCCGGCGTAACCGCAGAAGTGTCAGCCTCGAACACCACCGTCATCCAGTCAAGACCTACGTCATACGTTGATGCAATCGTGACTGCGTCTGTGTTGTAGCGTGCATCCGCCTTGAGTTCGGGTGCGCCTGCCTGCAGCGTACCGATGACACGATCGTGGCTTTGCCAGGCCGCGACACCCAAGGCAAGGGTTGCCAGCACGAGCACAATCTTTGCATTGCCAGGTTCTGCCAAGCGCGCCACCGCGCGCAACCAGCCGGAGCGCCGAAGGCGCGACTGCTGCTCAGCATTGGCATACGCTTCGCTGACACGGATGAACGAGGCCGTCAGCGGCAGCATGACGAGATTTGTAACGATCTTGAACGCCACACCCAAAGAAGCAGTGACTGCCAGCTCTCGGACCATCGGAATCGGAATCAGCATCAAGGTCACAAAGGAAACGAAGGCTGTGACAAGTGCCAGGGTGCCCGGAATAAGCAGGCCGGTGAAACTGGACCGTGCAGCAGTCGCCGCATCGTGACCCTTGGATATTTCTCTAACGATGAAGTTGATCTGCTGTACGCCATGCGATACGCCGATGGCAAAGACCAGAAAGGGCACCAGAACAGCCAACGGATCCAAGCCGTAACCCAATAGTCGCAGTGCTCCGAACTGCCAGACCAACGAAACGAGCGAGCACGCCAGCGCAATGACCGTAAACGGGACCGAACGGCAGTACCAATAGACAGCGATTGCTGTCAGCGCAAAGGCTAGAACGCAGAACTTGACGACTGCGGAAGCCTCATTGGAGATGTCACCGATTTGCTTTGCAAAGCCGATGATCAGCACCTGGTACTTGTCGTCTTCGAATTTGCTGCGCAGCTGTGCTTCCAGGATTTGATTGAAACTTGCGTAATCCATGTGCGCGCCATTCGAGTCGAACTCAATCAGGTCAGCGGTAATCATGGCGCTGGCTTGATCGCGGTCGACCAGCTTTCCAATGAAGCCGCCACGAACCGCCGACTCCTGAATCTGCGTGATGGCAGCCTCGTCAATCCCTTCGGGTGTGACCGTTCCTGGAACCAACGGATCCGCTCTGAACCCCTCCTCGGTAATTTCATTCACAAAGACGTTTGGCGTCCATACCGATTGGACACTGCCACGCGACACGTTAGGCAGAAAGCTCACGGCCTGTGTCACGTCATACAAACGCTTGAGCCCGTCTTTCGTCCAGATCTTTCCATTTCTGGCCCGAACAACTACAGTCAGACGATTGGCACTGAGCAGGTCTTTCTTGTAGGTGTCATACGTGTTGATGTACTCGTGGCCAATGGGAAGCTGCTTTTCGAATCCGGCCTCCATGTGCAGCTGCAGGGCAAACCAGCCCATGACCACAGTAATGAGGGCAAGCACGCCAAGCACCAATGGCCTGTGGCCAAACAGCCATGCTTCCAAGAAGTAGAGCGGTCCCGACTTCTGACTTGTCGGCTTTAGGGGGAATTTTTTCACTTGGGTTTCTCGATCTGGTGAAATTAGGGAATTTGGTTGGACACCTACGCGGCCGCAGCTAGACAATCACCTATGGCGCGATGCGGCCTGCCAAATCTTTCTCAGTGGACGTAACAACTCCGAGAGCTTCAAGCGGTGATCCTGTTTCATAACGGTTCCAAAAGGTGAATCAAAGTGCAGCAGACGCTCGCTGCTGCGCAGCAGGTGTTAACGGGGACTTGTGTCAGCGTCTCCACAAGAGCCACCTATTAATAGGTCACTTGACCAGTCGCAATTTGTATGCCAATTTTTGGGTTCAGATGCCTATCGTCAAGAGAACGCTGCCAGGAGTGATTTGAAGCTCCACCCAGGGCTACTGGCGGATACCAACACCATGGGCACGCCACCATGTTGTCGTGTTCCCGTGAGCGCATGCCCGCGATCTCATCGATTGGTGAAGACACGGCATGTCCTGGCTTTGTGCTGGTGCAAGCGGTGATCAACTGCGACCCAATAAGCAGCTTGTGGTGCGCCAGCTCTCCTATTTAGTGCGTCTGACCTGCGCCAACTTGTAAGTAGCCCGATTCGAAATGGATGCAAAACCGCAGGACTCACGCGGGTCATTGCTTTCAAGTTGTCGACTGTTAGGCAGGTAAAGGTTGGTCATAACAGGGCATGCCTGTGGCGCACAGGAATGCAGGTGGACCGCAATCTGAACTAGTGGCACGCAACCTGCTTTACCGTCATTGTTAGATCAATCGACCTAACAAGAGAATTGGAAACATCCGCACTCAACTCGCTCATTGATGCTGAGTGCAACGAATCTTTTGAGCAAACAAGGTAACACCATGCAACAAGTACCCCGTAGTCAATTCTTGGACCCAAATGCCAGCAATGGCACCAGGGCCCTATTTAGCAAGGCGGCCATCGCATCCCTGATCCTTGCCGCGATGGGTACCAACCCTGCGGTGGCTCAGCTCGGGCCGCAGCTTACTCCGTCAGGCGCAGAGAAAGCCGCCTCAGCGGACGGCGTTATTCCGGCATGGGTACCTCCTGGACCGCAAGATGTTGGCTGGACCTACGGGAAGTACCGTGGCGACCACTGGAAGTACAAGGATGACAAGCCGCTGTACACCATCGATGCGTCCAACTACGAAAAGTACGCCGCCAAACTCTCGCCTGGCCAGATCGAGATGTTCAAAAAAATCAAGGGTTACACGATGACGGTGTACCCCACACGGCGTTCTTGCGCGGTGCCTGATTTCGTTGCAGAAAACACCAAAAAGAACATTGGTTTTGCGAAGATGGACCAAGCCGGCTTCGGCTTGGAGGAAGCCTACGTTCCTGGATTTCCGTTTCCCCAGCCAAAGAACGGCGTGGAGGCCATGTGGAATTCGAAGATGCGTTACAGGGGCGTATCGTTGGAGGAGCCGAAGGCAAACTTCTCCGTCTCGCCAAAGGCGGGAAGCGAAGATTGGATTGCAACGGTCTCAGACCAGCTCTTTTACTTTCCATGGGGAAAACGCGGCAGCACGCTTTACTCCCAGACAGGAAAGATAGACCAGTATGCGTACTACCTGTATTCCAAGCCCGCATCGTTTGCAGGACAGGCTGGCATCTTCACCATGAAGGCAACGGATCCGGCCGAGACATTCATCTATTTTCCTGGTCAGCGCCGTGTGCGTCGAATGCCGTCTTACGGATATGACTCACCAGCGCTTGGAACAGACAACCAGTACAACGTTGATGAGGCATCAGTCTTCTGGGGTGCTATGGACCGCTTTGACTGGAAACTCGCTGGCACGAAGGAGATGATCGTTCAGTACAACTCGTTTGGCCTGTACGACTTCAAGGCCAAGGTCGAAGACGTCGCAAAGCCAAACTTCATCGATCCAGGCCATCGCAGATACGAAACACACCGGGTCGTGGTGCTTGAGTTGACCGTTCGAAGCGGCATGCGGCATGCGGCACCCAAGCGCCTGGTCTACCTGGACGAGGACAGCTGGGCTCCCTCCATGGCGGTTGACTTTGATGCCAAAGGAAACGTATGGAAAGTACGTGAGGGCAACATCATCCCAGTGTACGAAACCGGTGCCTGCGATGTGGCTGCGTTCTCGCAGTACAACATGGCCGAAGGCCGCTATCTCTTTGATGTCACAACACTTGCCTCAGGCGCTGACGCCCGCTGGGTGACCGATGCGGGCAAAGACGAGCGTTTGAAGCCAGCCTTCTTCACGGCTGATAACCTGCGCAGCATCAGTGACCGCTAAATAAACAAGGGGTATGAATATGAAAATAAATCGACTATTGCCGTTGACCGGTGTGGCACTTGCCCTGGTCTCTCTTCAAGCGAAGGCCATCAACTTTGAGGGTGACGACTACTCCGGCTCCTTCACCAGCACCATTGGTGTGGGCGTTGGTGTCCGGACCAAGTCTCCGGACAGCGACCTGGTGCAGTCTGGTGCAACGGGTTCCGGCGCCCCCGCCGGGAGCTTGGCCGTTGGTGCCATGAATGATCAGGGTGACCTCAACTACAGGAAAGGCGACGTATTCAGCCAGACCATCAAAGGAACGCACGAGTTGGTGCTCAAGTACCCAAGCCTTGATCTGACCTTCATGGCACGGGGCGTATGGATATCGGATGGAGCCACCAACACATCCGGCATCACCTCCGGCGACGGATCGATTGGGATGCCCACAGAAGCCAAGGATGAGCTTCAGTTCAAGTCCCGCATGCTGGACCTGTGGGTTGCCAAGGGTTTCCAGCTCAATGGGGAGCCCGCACGCGTGAAGGTCGGCAAGCAGGTCATCAATTGGGGGGAAAGCCTCTTTTTTGCTGGCGGCATCAACGGAACCAATCCCGTTGATTACCAGGCACTGTCCACCCCTGGAACCCAGGTCAAGGAAACGCTGCTGGCGCAGCCCACCATAGATCTGACGGTGGGACTCGGCAAGGGTGTTGCCGTCGAGGCCTATGTACAGACCGGGTATCAGGCCAATTATTTCCCGCCAGTGGGCAGCTACTGGTCAACCTCCTATACGCTCGGAAAAGGGGCATCGAGCGTCTATGGACTGACAGAAACGAACGCGCGCCAAGAGGGCCAATGGGGACTTGCGCTGCGGTGGCAGCCAGAGGCAACTCCCATGAATCTGGCTGCCTACGTTGCAAACTACCATGACAAGAATCCACAGTTGACCATCAACTCGGACTATTCGATGGTTTGGGAACACCCGGAAGATCGCAAGATGTATGGCATTAGCATGAATATGCCAGTCGGTGAGTGGGCCATGAGTGGAGAATTGTCCTATCGACCGAAGGACGCTGTTTCACTGCATACGGGGGTATTTGATGCGACATCTGGCGTCTACCTTTGCACACAAAACAACAACGGCAAGTGCTGGGTTGAAAGTGAACGCTATCAGTTTGCGGTGAACGGCGTCTACACCATGAACCCTTCCAACTCAAAACCGGTACTTGACTTTTTCAAGGCCGACGGCGGCAATGTGATGTTCGAGTACACGGGCATCTACTACCCTGGCTTGCAGGAATCCTATAACGGGATACCGGTAGCTTCTGGTTACGCCGCTTGGGGCATGGAAGGTGATCTGTCCGATCCAACCTTGGCAACATCGCAGGGCACCAAACTATCCGGTGCCATCGGTGTGGATTTAAGTGTCAATTACGATGGGTCACTCATTCCTGGATGGCTGATCACCCCGGAAATATATTACCAGCACGCACTCAATGGACGGACTCCGAATGTGACAGCGCAGTTCATGCAGGGAACATCAGCGCTTAGTTTGATCGTCAGCTTCATGCGCAGTTCAGGCGGATGGAATGCATCGGTCAACTACTCGAAATTCATGGGTGGCTCCACCTATGACAATGTGGTTAGAGATCGGGATTTCGTTGGACTTTCTGCCAACTATACCTTCTGATCCAGGCACTACGACCCGAAGCAAAGGGTCCCTTCACGCAAAGTGGGGACCCTGGCTCCGGAACCTGATCGACACACCATACCCCACCACTTGAAGGATTCGCAACCATGAAAATCACAGCCCCTGGGCCTGTCCGAATGGGCCTCGTGTCTATCATTGCTGCCGGCCTGATCGGCGCCATAAGCAACCTGCTCGTCAATACCTTACCAGCGTATCTCACGATAGTTGCCCATGCGCGTGGCTTTATTGAAAGCGAAGTCGGATTTTGCGGAACCGCCGAGGTGGGAGGCATTGCATTGGGTACCGTCCTGAGTGCCATGCTGCCATCGGTGGTTGCGCGTCTGAATTGGCGCAGAACGGTGGGCATTGGAATTGCGGTCCTTATTACCGGAAACCTGCTATCTGTTTACATCACCGACTTGTATCCTTTTCTTGCCATGCGTCTTGTTGCAGGGGTAGGCGCGGGTATTGCATTGGCGGTTGTATATGCAACATTTGCGGAGGGTGATGCTGCGCGTTCAATGAGCATGGCCAATGTGGCACAGATGGCAGTCGGTGCGCTTGCCATTCCCTCCTATACAGCAATCACACAGACGCATGGCGTTAATGGGCTGTTTTTCGCCTTGGCTGGGCTGGGCGTGTTGGGACTATTCGCGGGATGGTCGCTGCCAGCCATGTCGGCACGCGAAGCAGATGCTGAAGCACATGCCCAACATGCCTCTGAAAAAATATCCATGGCAGGATGGCTGGCCATTGCCTCGGTCTTTCTGTTCTTTATAGGTTGTGGCTGCGTTTACGCGTATTTGGGTTTTATGGGTATCGCGTGGGGCAGTGCAGAGTCGTCCGTTGATCAGGCCATGTCGATGATGATGCTCGCTTCAATGACGGCTGCCATTCTGGTGGCTGTCATGGGATCACGTTTTGGATTTGTGAAGCCGCTGGCGATCGGTTTCGCAATCATTTCCATCGTGCTGGTACTGTTCCTGCTGGGCAAGCCTCAGGCCAGCTTTTCGGTTGGTATTGCACTGTTCGGCTTTTCAATGTCATTCATCATGCCTTTCCACTTTGAGGCAGTGACGAAAGTGGACGACTCCAGCAGCGCAGCCATGTTGGTCAGTGCCGCTACGCTCTGTGGGTATGCGGTTGGCCCCACCATTGCAGGATTTCTGGTGACGCCAGACTTTGGTCTGGTCAATAGTGCTGGCTTGTCGTTTATTGCGCTTTCCCTGGTGACGCTGATCCATGCCACGCGTATGCACAAGATCGACACCCAACGCCTGGGCATGGGCGCTATCCCTGCAGTTTCCATGTGATTTCGAACCCGTGTGTCCATGTCGGGGCGGTCCTGCAAGCACATGCGAATCGCAGTGGGAGGCTTCAGGGCCGCCCCGGGAAACCATCGGAAATAAGAAAGAACGCATGAAAATATCGATGCTAGGGACTGGCTCAATGGGGTCATCATTGGCCCAGGCCCTGTTGAGCGCCGGACATCAAGTCACTGTTTACAACCGTACGGCCGCGAAGGCTGCATCACTCGCCGCACTGGGCGCGCTGGTTGTAGCGACTCCGTACGAGGCCATCATGGCCTCCGATGCAACACTGGTCGTTCTCGCAGACTTCACGTGCATGCAGGCCCTGTTGCGCGATGGTGCAACCCGAGCTTCACTTGCTGGGCGCAAGCTGCTGAGTGTCACGACCACGACAACAAGCGAAATCACGGCACTCGCGCGCGAACTGGCATTGCTTGATTGCAGCCTCTCTGAAGTCACAGTCACAGTCTACCCCGACGTCGTTCAGCGCAAAGAAGGCCAGTTCCTGCTCGGCTGCTGTGCGGAAGACTCGCCGTTTTGGTCCAGCATCCTCGGTGACATCGGAACCTTTGTGCACCGCGCGGGTGAAGTCGGAGATGCATCGCGGACGGATCTGGCACTCGTCATACCGTTCGTGTTCAATATTGCAGCAACCGCTTATGCGGCTGCCGTAGCCAATAAAATGAATGTTCCGGCGCCACTGATTCAACATCAGGTCACCGAAAATCCGACATTGACAATTCACGGGGCAAAGGGGCTTTTGCCCCAGATGTTTGCACGCAACTATGCGCAAGACATGGCATCCGTCCAAAGCACCATTTACGCCTTGACCATGGCCGTTGAAGCGATACGGCCTCTTGGAGTGCCTATGGAGGTTCTCGACGGACTTCTTGGCCTCTTTGCCGCAGCATCCGAACGCGGACTGGGAGCGAAGGATGCCGCTAGTGTTTATGAGGTCCTGTTGGAACCTGATGCAGTTCCGATGTGAATAATCTTGCAGATTCAGCTCGCATCAAATCTATAGCAACTACAACTGGCGTCACACCCTATGCACACAGCATCTGAAATCCGCACGGACATGTTTACGGTCGAAAGGAGTGGCGTACCTATGGACCCTGCGACTCTTCTCAAACTGGGCGAACAAGATCGATTCGGCATACTTGTTACTGAGCCATTTGGCGCCCTCGGCTCTGGCCTGTTGTTGTCCCTTGCCATCACCTCTTTCTACGATGTCTCCGGCAAACAACGCCGTGAGTCTAATGTCTATCCGGAAATTTATTTGTTTCACATGGGCGGTCCTTGGGGCTGCCATTCAGCATTCGACTTTTGGCCCGAGGGCAAGGAAGTCTTTCTTCCAAACGACCCAGCAGAAGTGCTGCGTGCCATCAACCAATTTGGAATCACCCATCTGGCCGTTCCCGATGCCGTTGCCGGTCAGACCATGCACAGATACCGCGAGCCGGAGGCTGCCACGAACCGCCTGAAGCAATGCTATGCATACAGTCCGTCGGGTTCCACAACCGATGGTGACATCCGTATTGGAACAGCGTCTGAAAAGGTTATCTGGAACTACAAGGCAAGCTTGGAGCCTGAGTTGTACATCCTGGACATGGAACAAAGCCTGCTCTTAGACAAGCAATTCCAAGACGAGACGCCAATGGCTGTGGACTACCGAAGGGTGATCCGCTATGTCCGACAGAGATGGAGCGAAGTCGCCAGAACGGATCCGGCTTATGTCCAGCAGATGCAGCGAATCGCGGATGCAAGCGGCATGGGCGGATTGGCGGAGACTGTTCGATGTATCGCCGCCAGCGCGGCCGTCATGATGCTTGGTTGATTGCAAGGCTGAACGCACCCCATCTGACGTTTGCCAGCGGCAAGTAGTCAAAGGCATGACCGGTAATTGGCTGCGGCGTAGATTTGAAACTGAGAGGAAATTGGATATGGAACAGAATACGATGGAATTGCCACCGACAAATAAGCCAGGCTGCAACGACAACGCGGCCATAGTCGCTGCATTGACAGATCGGTATGAAAAGTTGTCGGAGATGATGGCACAAGCTACCCCGCCAGCGGATATCGCCAGATTCCTATATTGGCCTGAGATCGTGGTGGCTGGCGAGGGCCTTGGTCGCGTCTACCGCGGACTCGATGACCTGATGCCCATGTTTGTCGCAGTGGTCAGCACGGAACTGAGCAGCAACTGCAGTTGGACCGTTACGGACCCCTTTGTTACCTCGGAAAGCGTGGCTGCAGCGTTTACGCAGGTTACCTCGCATTTCGGCGGAACCAAGCCCGACACCAACTACTGTGCACTCTACGTTTGGGAGAAACGGGGCACAGACTGGAAGGTGATTCGTGAGCAGGTCTGCAATGGACTGATGCGATAGGCAGGCAACAACTTCCTGGCTGCCAAGAAAGTCCGCATTGTGGTGGTGCGGATTTGGTGGAAGATTTACACAGCATCTCTTATGGTGCGTACCGTATCGTTTTAGTGCGAAATAAGTTGCCCTGCCAGCCGGCTGCGCGCTTGGTCACTGCAGGCCAATCCACTTAGGACAGGAGCGAACGTGGGTCAACCACGTATCGATACCCTTAGTCTCTTCGCAAACCATTGTTTACTTCATGAATTCGGCCAAAAGTCACTTTTCAGGTGGTTTGGCATAGAGCGTTCCTTAGAAATGCATGGCTAGGCACGCTACTTGCTAAATGAAAACAGTTAGATCATGTGACCTAGAAGGTAGCGACACTCGCATGACCGCAGAGTTCGGTTCGTACATATTAATTTTTCACAGAAAGTAGGTATTTCCATGACCACCCCATCCAAACTGCCAAGCTTGGTGCGCTTGCCCAATACTGCTACTGCACAGGAGATCCTGGAGATCACCTTGCGCGATGGCGGCTGCATTGTGGAACAGCACACCAACCCGGACTTGCTCCGTCGCTTCAACGCAGAGATCGACGTCCTCATTGCCGACCGACGCCCCAACCAAGGCATTGTGGATACCGGGGGTTTGGCGGACTTCCTGGGGCACCGCACAAAGAGACTGGCCAACTTGCCTGCAGTCAGTGACACATTCTCCGAAATCGTGCTCGATGATCGCCTGCTGGAATGGGCCAAGCTGTCTTTGGATTGGGGCACTGATTTCCTGTTGAACGCAGCACAAGTAATTGAAATCGGGCCTGGCGAGCCGGCGCAATTTCTTCACCGTGACGAAATTCTTTGGCCGCAGCTCGATGAAATGAATCGGGAATTGATGGTGAGTTGCATGCATGCGCTCACTGACTTCAACGAAGAACTGGGAGCGACGCGCGTGGTACCCGGTACCAACCATGCCCCTAAGGCCGGACTGGAAACTTTTGATGTTGCGAGAGACTCCGTCCCCGCCATCATGAAAGCAGGCGATGCCCTGTTTTTTACCGGCTCGGTTGTCCACGGTGGTGGCCAAAACAAAAGCGAAAACCAACTGCGACGCGGTATGTCCGTCACATTCTCGCTGGGTTGGCTGCGTCCGGAAGAAGCCTACAACCTGTCGGTACCTCTGGAGCGCGCGAAGCAACTTCCTCCACGCCTGCGCGAGCTCATGGGCTTCGCCAGCTACCGTGCCCCCGTTGGCTATTCGTACCAATTCGATCTGGCCGATCCATATACCAAGCTCTTCGGAGAAGAGCGCCCGTCAGCCCCACCAGCAAGCGGCTCTTTCAGCAGCACCCCAGACGCAAACATGTAGCCCTAAATATTGACTAACCTTCACCGGAAAATAAAACCATGACACAAGTAACAGGCGCCAAGCAAATCACCCGCTTACCGAACACCGCGACAGCGGCACAAATTTTTGAGGTCACCCAAAGAGAGGGAGGCTGCATTGTCGAACAGAATCTGAGTCCGGATCTGGTTCAACGGCTAAACGAAGAACTGGATCCCCACCTGCTGGATCGCGATCCCCTGCACGGTATCGAAAACGATGAAGGGATGGCAGCATTTTGTGGCCGTCGGACAAAGCGCTTGTGCAAACTGGCCATCAGGAGCAAGTCGTTTCCTGAATATATTCTGGAGGAGCGGTTGCTTGAATGGGTGCGCCTGACCCTGTCGCCCATGTGCACCGAATACCAGCTCGGAATGTCCCAGGTGATTGAGATTGGGCCTGGCGAGCCTTCGCAATATCTGCACCGCGATGAGGTGCTTTTCCCACGGCTTGCCAATCACACGGAAGACCAAGTCCTCGTCAACACGATGACCGCGCTGACGGACTTTGATGAAGAGAACGGCGCAACACGTGTGATCCCCAACACACACAAGTTCCCCAAGATTCCGGCAGAGCAATTTGATGTCGAAAAAGATTCTTTGCCAGCGATCATGAAGGCCGGCGATACGCTTTTCTGGGTTGGCGGTTTGGTGCACGGTGGCGGCGCCAATGTGTCCTCCAACCGTTTTCGTCGTGGTCTGGCGTCGCAGTTCTCATTGGGTTGGCTGCGGTCCGAAGAGGCACACAGCCTGGAGATCACCGTCGAACAAGCGAAGGCGTTGCCACCACGTCTGCGCGAGTTGCTGGGCTTCGCGGCTTATCGCACTGGCGGTGGGTATTCCTACAGCGTAGATATGGCCGACCCCTACGGCGTACTGTTTGGAGAAGAACGTCCGACACCCGCACCCACCGCCGATTCGTTCTATTGATTCTGGTACTGGTGAAGCTAGCCACTAGCTGGTCCTGTCAGGTGCTGCCTGGCAGGACCAGGACCGGTGCTTTGTGTCTCACTCGCCTTGTGCTGGTGCAAATTTTTTTCATTGGAGAGTCATCGTGACGAACAAGACATCAACAGGCCGCGGTCTGATTTCGGTAGTGGCAGCCAGCCTGATTGGGGCCATCTGCAATCTGATCCTGAACACAATGCCCGCCTACCTGGCGGTTCTGGCGCGCGAACGCGGTCTTACCGAAAGTCAGAGTGGACTGTCTGCCATGGCAGATGTTGGTGGCCTCGCCATAGGGACCATCGCCTGCGCCATGCTGCCCTGGCTGATTGAACGACTCAACTGGCGCCGCACCGTGTTCTGCGGCATGGTGTTGATGGTGGTTGGCAATTTGCTGTCCATGAGCACCACTTCATTGGCCCCCTTTATGGTTGTTCGCGTGTTGGCTGGAATCGGTGCGGGTATTGGCATTGCCATCGTGTACGCCACTTTTGCAGAGGGTGACAGCGCCCGGGAGCTGAGCTTCTTCAACGCAGGGCAGTTGGGGATTGGGGCAGCGGCCATTCCTGTGTTCAGCAGTCTTGCCCAGGCTTACGGCCTATCGGGCCTGTATGTTGCTTTTGCAGGGGCTGCCGTCATGGCCTTGTTGCTGTCATTCCTGATTCCGCGGAATCCATCGGTCAATGCCAGCCACACAACGCATGCCGTACAACTTACGGCAAAGGTTTCTGCTGAGGGCTGGGTCGCGATCACATCAGTATTTTTCTTCTTTGTTGCGGTGGGCGCAATATATTCGTACCTGGGCTACATGGGTGTGGCCTGGGGACTGAGCGAGGCCACCGTAGAAAGCGATATTTCCATCATGCTTTTTGTATCGATGGGCGCGGCTATCCTGGTTGCTGCAGCGGGCTCGCGCTTCGGGATTGGCAAGCCCCTGCTCCTGGGATTCGCAGGATTGATCGCCTCCATTGTTCTGTTCCTGGTGTACAAGCCAAGTTCAGGTTACTTGGCCAGTGGTGTTCTGTTCGGCATCAGCATGAACTTCATCATGCCGTTTCACTTTGCTGCGGTGAACAAGGTGGATGGTTCCAGCAGTGCAGCCATGCTCGTGAGCTCGGCCACGCTGGTCGGATTCGCCGTGGGACCCGCCATAGCAGGCTACCTCGTAACCCCGGACTTTGGCCTGATCAATATGCTGGGCATAGCGGCCTGCCTCGCGGCTTTGGTCTTGATATTCGTAGCCTTGAAAATGCATGCGCGGCGTAGCCAGTTCGGCGCCCGTGGGCGTTCGGCCTCCGTGGTTCTGGCCTGAGTCGGCTCTTCAAACCCCATCGCTAATTCACCAAAATGCAAACCAACACAACAATATTCCCGGTGACCGTCATCGGTGCTGGCCGCATGGGTTCGGCGCTCGTTCGCGCCCTGCTCAAGACGGGGCGCCAAGTGACCGTATGGAATCGCGACATTGCCAAAGCACGTCCACTGGAGTCAGACGGCGCACACACGGCATTGGCGCTGCTTGACGCGGTCCACGCAAGCCATGTGCTGATCGTCTGCATTGTGGGGTACGAAGCCTGGCGCAACCTGCTTGCAGGTTTGCCGCCCGACTGCCTGCAAGGCAAAACCATCATTCAACTGTCCACCGGTGCAGCGGACGACGCGGTGTCACTTGCCAACACGCACCAGCAAATGGGTGCCCTATCACTTGATGGTTCGATTGACACCTACCCAAGCGAGATCGGCACCGACAAAGGGCAGATCAAGATTGCAGGCGATCTGCAGGTGTTCGAGGCCAACCAGGAACTGCTCGGCAGCCTTGGTGCTGTGCAGTATGTCGGCGCCGACATTGCCACGGCGGCGGCGCTTGAAAATGCCTCCGTCTTCTTTACCGCCACTGCATTCCTGGGCTACTTCCAGGGCGCTGTGTTTTTCGAGAAACTGGGAATTCCCCTCACGACCTGGACAGCCGTGGTTTCGGAATTGATGCCAGCCCGTGCGGACTGGCTTCAGGCGATGGAGGCTGCGATGGTCGCCCATGACCACCGCGGCAGTGAAGCAACCTTGGTGACTTTCCAAAGCGCGTGGAAGCAAATGATAGACCAGGCGAAACGGCTGAACATGCGGACGGACTTCATTGAAGCCATCGACCGCCTGACGCGCGAAGGCATCGAAAAAGGGGTGGGTGACCAGGAATTCTCAGCCCACTTTGAGTTGCTCCGATCTGCGAACTAAGCCACCGGCGTGGCGTATGCACCTTCTCTGGAACTTGTGAAGTTGCAAGTTGAGTGGACGCCAAGTTCCAGCGGACAAACTATTGGTCGCAGTGTGGCTCACGTATGACCCATATTTTTCCCTACATTGCAGGAAGGTTGCGAACGTTATGGACCTGAAATCCCTTCCTTCGGTTCGCGTTAAACTTTTCACGGGCTTGAATACCCTAGTGGGGGCGATTCCACAGCTTCATTCCGGAATTACTGCCCACATATTGAACCTCCCAAAGCGATCACTCCCAATGGATGGTCATAAAAGTTTTGAAAAAATATGCCGGCATTTTTTATGACGGGTTATTGTTCCCCCCCGCGTCACAATAGATGTCGCCTTCTTAGAACTCAAGAACACGGGGGCGGCGATGAAGGAATCAATTGGCACGTTTTGGACAATCATTCAAGGACCGGGCAGTAGCTCGGCTATTGC
>TBL_comb47_HYPODRAFT_10002789_pt1 | contig 21286 bp, 18 predicted proteins | sample TroBogypolimnion_40_FD_10682 | JGI IMG/M metagenome (IMG submission 10682) | reverse complement strand
GGGCGAATTCGCAGGCGACCATGCCCGGGCCGCAGGCGACGTCGAGCACCCGGTCCTCAGGGCCGACCGCGGAAAGCTGTATCAGAATCTGTAGGGCGTCGAAGTGGCCCGGCACCTGGGTGAAAGGGATGGCCTGCTGCGAGAATTGCTCGACGATTTGAGCCCGATGCTGCTCTTCTTGCTGGTTCATGGTGGTTCCTCCTACCGGAGTCAGTCGCACTGCGACTAAGTTAAAGCTCCCCCTCCCGCAAGGGGCGGGGGAGTGTTGGGGCCGGCTTGAATCGTTAGCTTAGCTGCAGTGTGTGCCAGACCGGGGTGCGGACTCGGCCAGTGAATTTGATGGCTTGCTGCTTCCCAGATTTTGATAGCATGGATTTTCGTTAAAATCACCATCTATTGTCGAGACGCAAAAAAGCCGCTGTGCTTGGGAAGATCTCCAGGCGCAGCGGCTTCGCTATCTAAGATAAGCAACCTTCAGGGGGGATGTCGGCCCGGTCTACTCCGCGGCGGCCTTCTTCTTGGCCTTCTTGGACTTCTTGGACGACTTCTTGGTGGTGGCGGTGGTGGCCTTCTCGGCCTTCGCCTTCTTCCCCTTCTTACCCCTTCTGGCGGACTTATCTTTCTTGGATAGACCCTTGTGCTTGCGGTAGCTCCTCGGCTCCGGGGTGAGCTCGTCCTTGATGTTGCTCAGTAGGACGGTCGGCTCCTCCAACTCCGGGTCCGCCTTCTTGGCAGCCTCCAGCGACTCCTTCGCCTCGGCGATCTTCCCGTTCTTCATCTGGACCCGCCCCAGGGCGTTCAGCGCTTTGGCATGGTCGGGCTTGAGGGTCACCGACTCCTTGTACTGGGCGACGGCATGCTCGTAATCCTTCTGGAACTCGTAGACCAGCCCCAGCTTGTAATGGGCGTTGGAATCGCTCGGCGCGAGTTCCACCCCTTCCTTCAGCAGCGTCGCCAGCGCGTCGTAGTTCTTGTTCTTCACGTATATGGCGGTCAGCGAGGTGCGCGCCTCGGCATCGTCCTTCTTGATGCGCAGCACTTCCTGGTACTCCTTGGCGGCCTCGTCGGTCAGGTTGCGCCTTCTCTGCAGGTTGGCAAGCTCGCGGTGCGCTTCCAGCGCGTCGTTGTCGAGCTTGATGGCGGCGCCGTACGCCTCGGCCGCGGCCGGAAGGTCCTTGTTGTTCAGGTAGGCCCGGGCCAGCTTTAGCTGCACCACCGGGTCGGCGGGCTTGCGCTTGATCAGCTCGCGGTACTGCTCCAGCGCCTGCGGAAAGCTGCCGCGCAGGGTGTAGATGTCGGCGAGCCGCCCGCGCGCGTCCTCGTTCTCCGGGGTGGCGGCGAGCACCTGGCGGTATTCGACCACCGCCTCGTCCAGAAGCGCCTTCTTTTCGTAGATGGTGGCGAGGTTGAAGTGGAGCTGCGCGTTGTCCGCCTTGTTGCGCAGCGCCTCGCGGTAGTAGCTCATGGCGTCTTCGTCGTGCCCGGTGCTGAGCAGGGCGTCGCCCAGGCGCTGCAGCGTCACGGCGTCGGTCGGGTTCTCCGCGATCCGCAGCCGGTACTCGACGATCGCGTTGTCGATATCCTTGGCGGCCAGGTAGCGGTCGCCCAGGGCGAGGTGGTCGACCTTCGGCTCGGGAGCGGGCGCGGGGGCGATCCCCGCCAGCACGCGCTCGTATTCGGCGCTCTTCTGGTCACCCTTGCGGCTGTACCCCTCGGAAAGCAGGCGGTGGATTTCCTTGTTTCCCGGCTCGGAGAGTGCCGCCTGCTTCAATTCGCCCACCGCCTTGTCGGTCTCGCCGCGCTCCAGCAGCAGGGAGCCCAGGCCGAGGCGCGCCTGGGCATTGCCCGGCTCCAGGACCAGCGTCTTACGGTACTCGTCCTCGGCCTTCTGCCTCAGCTCGACGGCCAGGTAGCAGGCGGCCAGGTCGGCGTGCAGGGAGGGGTCTTCCGGGAAGGCGGCCAGGGCCTCGCGGAAGTGGTAGATGGCGAGCTGCGGGAGTTTCTTCCCGGCATAAAAGCGCGCCAGCCCGGCGTTGTAGCGGGGGTCCTCGGTCCTAAGGCCGGCGGAAAGCTCGACGGCAGCCTCCTCGTTGGACCCCTTCTTCAGGTGCAAAAGGCCCAGGTTGCCGCTGGCCGGGTAGAACTCCGGGTCTATGCCCAGGGTCTCGCGGTACTCGGCAATCGCCGCGTCGGCGTTGCCGGAGCGCTCGAACTGGAGCCCCTTCAGGAAATGGCCGGCGGCCCCGGTGGGGCAGAGCTCCATCACCCGGCTCTCGGTCTCCTTCCTCTTCAACTCGCTCGCCTTGGCCGGGAGCTCCAGGATAAGCCTCTTGGCCTTTTGGCAGCTGTCACCCGCGGGAAACGGCCAGTTGAAGCCGGTCGAAAACAGGGTCACGGCAAGAAGCGAGGATAGCGCTGCATATCTTTTCATGTAGGGCCCTTTTTTTGGATATCGTGATGGGGTAGGTGCGACGCCGGTGTTCTGGCGGCAGGCGTCTTTCCGGGCGGCAATCGCCCCGGGAGCGGCAGCCGGGACCGCTTTGCGGGCGGATTATACACACAGGAGGTGCTAAATTCAATTCCAAAGCGGAAATTATCTGTCATCACGGACCCTTGCGCCCGTCCATCCCTGCAAAACGGCGCCTGGCGCGAGGTTAGCTTGGATTACCTTGACTTTCATGATAAAGATGGTTAAATCAACCTGACCGGCCTGGTGGCTGCCACTGAACCGGTCATTTTAGTTCGCGTTCAGGGCCGCGGGACGTTGTTGGACGGCGGCGCGACCCACCAGAGAGGCGACATGGCGGTGATTCCCAAGGAACCGTTGGAGTGGCTGGGGCTTTTTCGCCAGCAGATGGACGAGATCTTCCGCTACCTATCCACGCTCGAAGGTCGGGAGGGGTTTACCGAGAAGGAGAGCTCGCCGCTGGTCGACATCTACGAGACCGCCGACTCCTTTGTCGTGGAGGTGGAGCTCCCCGGCTGCGAGGCCAAGGATATCAACTTGAGCGTCTGCTGCTCCACCCTGGTCGTCGAGGGAGTGGCGCGGGAGGAGGCGGCGCCCAGCGGAGTCAACTACATCTGCCTGGAGCGCTCTACCGGCCGCTTCTGCAGGGCGGTGGAGATTCCCCCGGCAGCCGACCTGGACGGAGTGAAGGCACGCTACCGGCGCGGCCTGCTGACCGTGGAGTTCCCCTGGTGCAGGAGCAGCAAAACGCATATCCGGGAGATCACCATTGAGTAAGGAGAGTACGATGGAAAACAGGCAGGAAACCGAAGAACTGAACATACCGGATATTCTGCCGCTGCTCCCGGTGCGGGACGTGGTCGTGTACCCTTACATGATACTGCCGCTCTTCGTGGGGCGCGAGATCTCCATAAACGCGGTCGATTATGCCCTCTCCAAGGACAGGATGATCTTCCTGGCCACCCAGAGGGAGGTAGGCGACGAGGATCCCTCGCCGGAGGCGATCTACGAGGTCGGCACCGTGGCGATGATCATGCGCATGCTGAAGCTCCCCGACGGCCGGGTCAAGATCCTGGTGCAGGGGCTCACCAAGGCGCGGGTCACCGAGTACCTTGCGGAGAAGCCGTTCTACTCGGTGCGGATCGACCGGATCGTGGAGCCTGCGGCGCTGGAGAACACCCTCGAGGCGGAGGCGCTGATCCGCACCGTCAAGGAGGAGCTCGGCAAGATCGTGGCGCTCGGCAAGGCGGTCTCCCCCGAGGTCATGGTGATCGTCGAGAACATGCAGGAGCCCGGCAGCCTCGCGGACCTGGTGGCGAGCAACATCGGCCTCAAGGTCGAGGAGGCGCAGGGGCTCTTGGAAGTGGCCGATCCCCTGGAGCGCCTGAAGCGGGTGAACGACTTCCTGAACAAGGAAAGCGAGCTCCTGAACATGCAGGCCCGCATCCAGTCCGCCGCCAAGGAGGAGATGGGCAAGAGCCAGCGCGAGTACTACCTGCGCGAGCAGCTGCGCGCCATCCAGCAGGAACTGGGCGAGACCGATGCCCGCAGCGAGGAGATCGCCGAGCTAAGAAAGAGCGTCGAGAGCGCCAAGATGCCGGCGGCCGTGGAGAAGGAGGCCCTGAAGCAGCTGGGGCGCCTGGAGCAGATGCACCCGGACGCGGCCGAGGCCGGGATGCTGCGCACCTACCTGGACTGGCTGGTGGAGATCCCCTGGGGCAAGTCGACCAAGGACGCCCTGGAGATCAACCGCGCCTCCGAGATACTGAACGAGGACCACTACTTCCTGGAGAAGATCAAGGAGCGCATCCTCGAGTTCCTGGCGGTCCGGAAGCTCAAGAAGAAGATGAAGGGGCCGATCCTTTGCTTCGTCGGTCCTCCGGGTGTCGGCAAGACCAGCTTAGGGAAGTCCATCGCCCGCGCCATGGGGCGCAAATTCGTGCGCATCTCGCTGGGCGGCGTGCGCGACGAGGCGGAGATCCGCGGGCACCGGCGCACCTACGTGGGCGCGCTGCCGGGCCGCATCATCCAGGGGCTCAAGCAGGCCGGCACCAACAACCCGGTCTTCATGCTGGACGAGCTCGACAAGCTGGGGAGCGATTTCCGCGGCGACCCCTCTTCGGCGCTCCTCGAGGTGCTTGACCCGGAGCAGAACAACAGCTTCTCGGACCACTACATAAACCTCCCCTTCTCCCTGGCGAACGTCATGTTCATCGCGACGGCGAACCAGATGGACACCATCCCCGGGCCGCTTCGGGACCGCATGGAAGTCATCAGCCTGGCGGGCTACACCGAGGAGGAGAAGCTCCAGATCGCCAAGCGTTACCTGGTGCCGCGCCAGATCAAGGAAAACGGCATCTCCGAGGAGATCATCAATTTCTCCGAGGAGGCGCTGCGCGTCCTGATCGCCAAGTACACCCGCGAGGCGGGACTTCGAAACCTGGAGCGCGAGATCGGCTCCGTCTGCCGCAAGGTGGCGCGCAAGGTCGCCGAGGGGGCCGAGAAGAACTTCAGCATCACGGCCGGCACCGTCGCCAAGTACCTGGGTCCGCCCAAGTTCCTGCGCGAGGAGGAGATGGAGCGTAACGAAGTCGGCGTCGTTACCGGCCTGGCCTGGACTCCGGTAGGGGGCGAGGTGCTCTTCGTGGAGGCGAGCGTCATGAAAGGGAAGGGTGGCCTCACCCTGACCGGACAGCTGGGCGATGTCATGAAGGAATCGGTGCAGGCGGCCCTCTCCTACATCCGCGCCCGGGCGGTCGAACTGCATCTTTCCGAAGATTTCTACGCGACCATGGACATCCATGTCCACGTCCCGGCGGGCGCCATCCCGAAGGACGGCCCCTCCGCGGGGGTAACCATGGCGACCGCGCTGGTCTCGGCGCTCACCAGGATCCCGGTCCGGAAGGACGTCGCCATGACCGGCGAGATCACCCTGCGCGGCAAGGTGCTCCCGATCGGCGGCCTGAAGGAGAAGATCCTCGCCGCCGCGCGCCTGGGAGTCGGCACCGTCGTAATCCCGGTGCAGAACTTCAAGGACCTTGAAGATGTACCGAAAACCATCCTGAAGAAGCTGAAGATCGTCACCGCCTCAAACATCGACGAGGTGCTAGCTGTGGCGCTGGAGAACTATCCGCCGCCCGCGCCCACCACCAACCCGCCCGCCAGCGAGCCTGCCAAGGTGAAGGTGGGGAGGAAAATCGTGGTCGCCCCCGGCAAGGGAGCGCCAGCGGGGGCCAAGGCTTGAGGCTTAAAGAGCTGGGCGAGTTCGGTCTCATCGACCGGATCGCCCGGCGTGTCCACCAGGCACCGGCGGTCGTCCTCGGCATCGGGGACGACGCGGCCGCGCTGCTTCCCACCCCGGGAACACTCACCCTGATCACCTCCGACATGCTACTCGAAGGGGTGCACTTCGACCTGGATTTTTGCGACCCGCAGAGCCTGGGGCGCAAGTCGCTCGCCGTAAATCTGTCCGACCTCGCCGCCATGGGCGCCGTTCCGCGCCAGTTCCTGCTCAGCATCGCACTTCCTAAAACCCTTTCGCTGGAGTTCGTTGACGGCTTCATGTCCGGCATCCTGGAGCAGGCGGAGCGCTTCGGCGTGACGCTCGTGGGTGGCGACACCTGCGCCTCCTTAGGCGGCCTGGCGATCTCCATCACGGCGCTCGGGGAGCAGACGCCGGAGCGGGTCGTCAAGCGAAGCGGCGCCTCCCCCGGGGACCTGATCTGCCTCACCGGGACGGTCGGGGATGCGGCGGCAGGGCTTAATGAGCTGAGAAAGGGAGGGCGCCAGGGGTTCCTGGTGGCGCGCCAGAACGATCCGACCCCGCGTGTCGCGGCCGGGGTGGCGCTTGCCGAAGCAGGCCTGGCCTCCGCCATGATCGACGTGAGCGACGGCGTGTTGGGGGACCTGGGCCACATCTGCGAGCTTTCCGGTGTGGGCGCCCGGTTGGAGTTGGCGCGGCTGCCGCTCTCGGAGGAGTACCAGGCAGCTTGCGGCGCGGACCTCTACACCCTGGCGCTTGGCGGCGGAGAAGATTACGAGCTGCTCTTCTGCATTCCGCAGGGAAAGAGGAGCGAGGCGGAGGAACTGCTGCAGGGGCTGGCGCTGCGCTTCTCGGTGGTGGGAGAGATTACCTCGGGGAACGGAGTGCAGCTGGTGGCCCCGGAGGGCGGGGACTACCGGCCAGGGAAACTCGGCTTCGACCACTTCGGCTGAAAGTCAAAAGCTTTAACGCAAAGACGCAGAGGCGCAAAGACGCAAAGTTAAAACCAGGAACGGGTTGAGTCAAAAGCTTTAGCGCAAATAAAAAGGCTTTAACGCAAAGACGCAGAGGCGCGAAGACGCAAAGTTAAAATCACAAAAGAGGGTTTAACCCTGCCTTGTTTGGTTTTCTCTGCGTCTTTGCGCCTTTGCGTCTTTGCGTTAAGTCTTCGGGTTTTGATTTGGGTGTTGGTTTGGGTGATTTTGAATTACCCGTCTGCGCAGATCCTGACCGCCACCTTGCGCTCCCGTGGGCCGTCGAATTCGCAGAAGTACAGTGCCTGCCAGGTGCCGAGCAGCAGCTTGCCCCGGTCCACCAACAGGCGCTGCGAGGTCCCGACCAGGCTCGCCTTGACGTGCGCCGCCGCGTTTCCTTCGGCATGGGTGAAGTAGTGGGCGTTGGGCACCAACCGGTTCAGGCACTCGGCGATGTCACGCTTCACCGCCGGGTCGGCACCCTCGTTCACGGTGATGCCGGCCGTGGTGTGCATCACGAAGATATCGCAGCAGCCGCTGTTGACGCGCGCGGCCCCCAGCATCTCTTCGACCCTGGCCGTGATGTCGATCAACTCCGTTTTCTCCCTGCTTCTCAGCGTCAGATAGCTGATCATCTTCCCCCCCTCGTTAGCTCAAAGCATTCTGTTCAACTCCAGATAGCATGCCCATCCTTCTCCCAGGGTCCCCCAGTGTTTTCCGGTGCAATCTTACACTGTCCTAAAAACCTCCCTCCCCCCCGGCGTCCGCCTTCGCCAAGGCTTCGGCGGACAATGGGGAGGGCTTGGCCGCCGAAGCCTTGGCGAAGGCGGGTCGGGGTGGGGGGAAAGCTGCCACGGAGGGCCTGCCCTCCTTCGTGAGAAGGAACTCTGGTCCCTCCTGGCCTTCCTGACGCCGGGCTCATCTTCCCTTGCTTAGCGACATCCGGATCTTGCCGAGGTACTTGTTGAGCGGGTTGGTCCGGGATAGGAAGGGGATCAGCGGCTTCTTCCGGTCCCCCAGAACCTGCAGCCACCTGACGATAGTAGGGTGCTTGCCGACCCGAAGTCCCAGCCGGAAGATCCTGATCGCCTCCTTCTTCCTCCCCGCCACCAGGTATATGGTGCCCAACCGGAGAAAGTGCTCGGAATTCTTCGGTTCCTTCTTAACCGCCTCTTGGCAGAGGACAATGCTGGGCTCGATCTTCCTGGTATGGGCCGCCAGTGCCAGCGCGTATTGCGATAGGTGGTCCGGGGTGCGCTCCTTTTCCAATGCCGCCTGCAGGTAGCGCTGCGCCAGGGCATAGTCCTTGGCATCGAGCGCCTCGCTGCCCAGCCGGAAAAGTTCCGCTCCATCCAGTTCCGCCAGTGAATCCCCTTGGTTCAATTTCGTCATCTGAGAAATCCTCGTACTGCCTGAACGCCCTTTGACGGCGCCCCGTGATGCGGCGCGACCCGCGGTTTCCCGCCCGGAAGGGCGCTGCTAAATTTAATACTACCAAATTTTATACTATAGTATTAATTCGGAATAAAGTTAATTACCTTCCGGACCCGAGCCCGCGCTCCTGGCGGCTTCAGGGGGCGAAGTGCCGGGGTTGAAAAAAAAAGCTATCTGTGGTCTAATCGCACGCTGTGGAAGAGTGCGCGTACATAGGATTGGGGAGCAACCTGGGCGACCGTGAGCTGAGGCTGCTGATGGCGGTCTCCGAGCTCGGCAAGCTGCCCGGCACGCGGGTCACCGCGCTGTCGGACTTCTACGAGACGGAGCCGGTGGGTGAAGTGCCCCAGGGCAACTTCTACAACGCCGTGGCCCGGGTCAGCACGAGCCTGCCTCCCTTGGAGTTGCTCGCCGGCCTGAAGCGGATCGAGACGGAGGTCTTCCAGCGGAAGGATTCCGGGCACTGGGGGCCGCGCAGCATGGACCTGGACATCCTCCTGTACGGAGACCTGGTCCTTTCCGATGAGCGGCTCTGCATCCCGCACCCCCGGCTTTCCGAGCGGCGCTTCGTGCTGCAGCCGCTCGCCGATATCGCGCCTGCCCTGGTGCACCCCTCCCTTGGGAGGAGCATCGCTCAGCTGCTCGCAGCACTTACGACCACCGAGAAGGTGGTGAGGATTTAGGGGGGCGCATGTTGCGATTTCTGGTCTGGATACTGCTGGGCTACCTGGTGTACCGGATGATCCGCGGCAAGGCGGCGCCCGAAATAGAGAAAGAATCGTCCGCGACGGAGACCTACCAGGATCCGGTTTGCGGCGTGTACGTATCGGAAGCCGACGCGGTGGTCGGAAACCTGGAAGGGAAGCGCTATCATTTCTGCTCCCTCGGATGTTTGCACCAGTTCGAGAAGAGCCTGCAGCAGCGGTAACAACACACAAAAGCGGAGGAATAATGAAGTTTTTTATCGACACAGCGGACGTGAAGGAAATTCGCGAGGCAAATGAACTCGGGCTGGTGGACGGCGTGACGACCAATCCGTCCCTGATCGCCAAGAGTGGCCGGCGCTTCGAGGAAGTTATCAAGGAGATCACGGAGATCGTGGACGGACCGATCTCGGCTGAGGTGATTTCCCTGGAGCATGACGGCATGATCGCGGAGGCCACCGAGCTGGTCAAGATTCACCCCAACATCGTCATCAAGCTGCCGATGACCCCGGAGGGGCTGAAAGCCACCAAGACGCTCACCGCGCGCGGCATCAAAACCAACGTAACGCTGATCTTCACGCCTATGCAGGCGCTGCTCGCCGCCAAGGCGGGAGCTACCTACGTCTCGCCCTTCGTGGGCCGGCTGGACGACATCTCGCAGGACGGGATGCGGATCATCGAAGAGATCAGGACCATCTTCGACAACTACGGCTACGAGGCGCAGATCATCGTCGCGAGCATCAGGAACCCGATCCACGTGATGAACTCGGCGCTTTTGGGCGCGGACGTCTGCACCATCCCCTACTCGGTCATGCTGCAGCTTGCCAAGCACCCGCTCACCGACGCGGGGATCAAGAAGTTCCTGGAAGACTGGGAGAAGGTGCCCAAGTAGGAAGCTTCCCTCACCCCGACCCTCTCCCAGAGGGCGAGGGAGAGTTGATTCAAGTTGGTAGAGAAAGCCGGTGGCAGATCCTCGAATCAGTCCTGCACAAGCAAAGAACCCCTCGCCCTCCGGAAGAGGGGCAGGGGTGAGGGAGATGCCACGCAAGTGATGTAGAAACTAAAAAAGGGCGGGTCGCAAGACCCGCCCTTGCCGTAGCAGGAAGGAATATTAAGCCTGTGGCGCCGGCGCTATTCCTGGCGCGCGCCGTTTCGCCGCTGCATCTTTACGTAGATCAGCACGATGATGGAGCAGACCAGCAGCACGACACCCAGGGCGTGGTGCGAGTACTTCATGATGAGGTCCTGGTTGCTTCCGATGAAGTAGCCGATGCAGGTGAGCACGGTCACCCAGATGCCGGCGCCCAGCAGGGTGTAGAGGGAAAACTTCAGGTGGTTCATGCCGGCCAGACCCGCGGGAAGCGAGATCAGGTGCCGGACCACCGGGATGAGCCGCCCGATGAAGGTCGATATTTCGCCGTGCTTCAGGAAAAAGGCCTCCACCTTGGCGAACTTCTCCTCGGTGATAAAGACGTACTTGCCGTACTTGAGGACCAGCGGGCGCCCCAGCAGCTTGGCGGCGAAGTAGTTGGCGTAGGCGCCGACCAGGCTTCCCGCCGTGCCGCACAGGATGGCCAGCGCCATGCTCATCTGACCCTGCTGGGCCAGGTATCCCGCCGGGGGCATGACGAACTCGCTGGGAATCGGGATCACCGAGCTCTCCATCGCCATCAGGAGAAAAATCCCCAGATATCCCATTGAACCTATGGTCTGAACCAGCCAATCTATTATTGCGTGCATGCGGAAACTCCCCCTCAATCTTTGCTTTTGAATGCGACAGTTTATACGGGTCGCGCCAAAAAAACGACTAAATAATTCCCCGGGGACGACATGAAAAAACAGATCTACGTAATCGGCCACAGAAACCCCGATACCGACTCGGTCGCCTCGGCCATCGCCTATGCGGAATTGAAGCGCGCACTCGGGGTCGAGGGGGTGACCGCCGCGATGGCGGGGGCGCTCAACCCGCAGACCACCTGGCTCCTGGCGCGCCTCGGTCTGGACGCGCCGCTTTACCTGGCCGACGTGCACCCCAAGGTGCGCGACGTTGTAGGCCGGACGCCAGTGACGGTCCCGGCGGACGCGCCGCTTCTCAAGGCGCTGCAGCTCTTCCACCACAACTCCGTCAGGATGCTCCCGGTACTGGACGCGGCCGGGACCCCGGTCGGGGTCATTCCGCTTTTGAAGATCGCCGAACGCTCTCTGCGGACCGGGGTCGACTCGCTGAGGCTGGTGACCGCTTCCCTCGCCTCGCTCGCCGCCTGCCTGGAGGGGGAGTTCCTGACCGGCGCGCCGGACCCCGAGATCGAGACCCTGCATCTTTTCGTCGGCGCCATGGGGGAGTCCTCCTTCTCCACGCGGATCGCCGGTTTCGACCCCAAGAGCCTCCTGGTGGTGACCGGCGACCGCCGCAACATCCAGCTCTGTGCCATCGAGCGCGGGGTGCGCCTGCTGGTAGTGACCGGTGGGCTCCCGGTCGAGCCCGACCTGGTGAGCCTGGCCCGGGAGCGCGGGGTGGCCCTGCTCACCACGCAGGTCGACACGGTCGCCGCAGTGTCGCTGGCGCGGCTCTCCACGCCTGCCGGCCACCTGGCAGAGCCCCTCTTCGAGAGCGTCGGGGTGGGCGAACCGCTCGGGCGGCTGCGGGAAAAGCTGCTGCACTCCGGCGAGACCGCCGTGCTGGTCATCGAGGATGACGGGACGCTGGCGGGGGTGGCGACCAAATCCTCACTCTTCGCACCGCTCCCCTACGCCCTGATCCTGGTCGACCACAACGAACTTTCCCAATCGGTGCCGGGGGCGGAGGACCTGGAGATCATTGAGGTGATCGACCATCACAAGCTCGGCAACTCCCCGAGTTCCAATCCGATCCCGTTCATCACCGCGCCGGTGGGGAGTACCTGCACCATCGTCGCCTCGCTCTACCAGGAGCACGGCATCACCCCGAGCGTTTCCTCCGCCTCGCTGCTTTTGGCCGGGATACTCTCCGACACCGTCATCCTCAAGTCGCCCACCACGACCGAGCGCGACAAGGCGGCGGTGCGCCGTCTCTCGGAATGCGCCGGCCTCGACTGGGAGGTCTTCGGTGCCGAGATCTTCGCCGCCTCGGGTGCGCTTTCCGGTTACGGCTCCGCCGAGCGGGTGGTCGGCTCCGACTTCAAGCTGTTCAGCCAGGGGGAAACCCGCTTCGGGGTGGGCCAGGTCGAGGTGTTCGGCTTTAGCGAGTTCAACGCCATGAAGAGCGAACTGAAGCGGGCGCTGGCGGCCCTGCGCGACAAGGAGAGCCTCGACTTCGCCGGACTCATGGTGACCGACATCTCCACGGAGAGCACCATGTTTCTCATGGAAGGTGGACAGGCCTTCACCCGCTTCATGGGGTACCCGCAGCCCGAGCCGCAGGTCTTCGAGATGAAGGGTGTCATGTCCCGCAAGAAACAGCTGGTGCCGCACCTGATCAAGGTCCTGGGAGGGCGCTGATGGGTGTCTCTTTTCTGGAGCGGCTGCGTGGCGAGGTGCTGGTGGGCGACGGCGCCGTCGGGACCATGCTGTACGCCAAAGGGGTGTCGCTGGAGGCGAACTTCGAGCACCTGAACCTGGTGCGTCCCGAACTGGTGCTGGAGCTGCACGGCGAGTACCTGGACGCCGGAGCGCAGGTCATCGAGACCAACACCTTCGGCGCCAACCTGGTGAAGCTCTCCGCCATCGGCCTGGGCGGCAAGGTTGCCGAGATCAACCGGCAGGGAGCGCTCATCGCTCGCCGCGCGGCGGCCGGGCGCGATGCCTTCGTGGCGGGTTCCATAGGTCCCCTGGGGCGCGGTAAGGCAGAACTCACCCCGGACCAGGTGAAGGAGTGCTTCCGCGCCCAGGCCTTGGCGCTTGCCGAGGGAGGGGTGGACCTCTTTCTGCTGGAGACCTTCAGCGAGCTGGAAGAGCTGGAGTGGGCGGTGCGGGCCGCGAAAGAGCACGGGCTGCCGGTGATCTCCAGCCTCGCCTTCGGGGAGGGCTCGCGCCTTTCCGGCGGGTTGGGTGCGGAGGAAGCCGCCCTGCGCCTGGTTGCTGCCGGTGCCGACCTGGTCGGTGCCAACTGCGGCGCGGGACCGCTGGAGCTCCTGGCCACCCTGAAGCGGATCGCCGCGGTGACTGAGCTGCCACTGGCCGCTTATCCGAACAGCGGCTTCCCCGAGTACGTAGACGGCCGCTACATCTACCTGACCACCCCCGATTATTTCGCCGGTATGGCGCAGGAGATGGTCGCCGCCGGGGCCGCGCTGGTGGGCGGCTGCTGCGGCACCACCCCCGAGCACGTGCGGGAGGTCGCCAAGCGGCTGCGCGGCCTGCAGCCGATCCCGCGCCGGGCCGTCCGCCCGGAGGGAGCCGCCGGGGGGGGGACGGAGCAGCCGAGCGCGGGGGCCGGGTTCCTGGCCGGGTGGGGGGAGCGCAAGGTCATCACGGTCGAACTCGACCCGCCCAAGGGGCTCGACTGCTCCAAGGTGCTGACAGGAAGCCGCGCCCTCAAGGAAGCCGGGGCCGACGCCATCAATCTGGCGGAGAACCCTCTGGCGAGGGTCAGGATGGGGAACATCGCGCTCGCCTCGCTGGTGCGGCGCGAAGTCGGCATCGAGGTGATCGCGCACGTCACCTGCCGGGACCGGAACCTTTTGGGCCTGCAGTCCGACCTGATGGGTGCCAGCCTGCTGGGGGTTTCCTCCATCCTCGCCGTCACCGGCGACCCGGCGAGCCTCGGCGACGAGGCCGGGGCCTCCTCCGTTTTCGACCTCAATTCCTTCACCCTGATCAAGCTTTTGAGCGAGCTGAACCGCGGGGTGAACGCCCTGGGGAGCCCCATCGGCGCCGGGACCGGCTTCACCATCGGCGCCGCCTTCAACCCGAACAGCCAGAAGATGGAGGTGCAGGTGGCGCGCTTGGAGAAGAAGGTGGCGAACGGCGCCAGCTTTGCACAGACCCAGCCGATCTACGACCTGGGGCGCTTCGACCAGATGCTGGCCCTGACCGCCCATCTCGACATTCCGATCCTGCCGGGAGTGCTCCCCCTGGTGAGCGGGAGAAACGCCGAATTTCTGCACAACGAGGTTCCCGGCATCGTCATCCCGGATGAACTGCGGCGGCGCATGGCGGGCAGGAGCGGGGACGATGGCGTCAGGGAAGGTCTGGCCATCGCGTGCGAGTTTATCGACGCCGCCTTCGACCGGGTGGGAGGCTTCTACCTGATTCCCCCCTTTGGGAAGTACGAGATCGCTTTGGAGCTGGTCAAGTACATTAAGGCAAAGGCGTTGAAGTCGTTGAGTCGTTGAGTCGTTGAGTCGTTGAGTCGTTAAGTCGTCGAGTGATTGAGGTCGCGTCCTTTAAGTCGTGTATGTCCTTGAAGTCTCTTAAGTCCTTTTCCCGAATGGGCCTCCAATGCCTATTCCCGAATCGGGCTTACTCACAAAAGTTGACCTGCATCAATTCCAAAAACACCGAAGGAGCAGATGATGAAGAAAGATATCCTGGAGAAGGGGGCGATACTGCAGCGCGACCGCGAGAGCTACGCCATCGCCCCCCACATCCCGGGCGGTTTCACCGACAGTGCGACGCTCCGAAAGATCTGCGACGTCGCTGATAAATATGGCGCCTCGCTCAAGATCACCTCGGCCCAGCGCATCGCGCTGATGGGGGTCAAAGAAGAAGATCTGGACGCCATCTGGAGCGAACTTGCCCAGGAACAGGGCGCGCCCATCGGCCTGTGCGTGCGCAGCGTGAAGATCTGCCCCGGCACCACTCACTGCAAGAGGGCCGTGCAGGACTCCGCTTCGCTCGGCCTCAAGATTGATCGGATCTACCACGCCATGGTGCTTCCCAACAAGATGAAGATGGGAATCTCGGGCTGCCTGCTTTCCTGCTCCGAGTCCTCCGTCAAGGACATCGGGGTGCTCGGGACCAACAAGGGGTGGCGCATCCTGGTCGGCGGCAATGCCGGCCCCCGTCCGCGCTTCGGGGAGCTTTTGATCGACAACGTCCCGAGCGAGGATGAGGTGCTGGAGATCGTGGCCCGGGTGGTCGACTTCTACAAAAATTCCCCCGAGGAAGGTCGGCTCGGGAGGCTGGTGGAAAAAATGGGGATAGAAGCCTTCAGGGCCGCCGTCTTCGGCGTAGCGCCGCAGGCCGGCGCGGAGAGCGCGGCATGACGAGATATCACGACGGACTGACGGCACAGCGCCGCGAAGGAGGTGCCTGTGGCGCTCATTGAGGATGCCATTTTCACGCGTATCAAAAACCGGGTCGGCAAGGCCATCTCGGATTACCAGCTGATCTCCGAGGGTGACCGGATCGCTGTCGCCGTGTCGGGCGGCAAGGACTCCTACGCCATGCTGCACATGCTGGAGACCCTGCGCAAGCGGGCGCCGATCCGCTACGAGCTGGTGGCGATCAACATCGACTCCGGCTACCGAGGCTACCGCGGGGACATCATCGAGGAGCACCTGCAGGAGCACGGCTTCACCTACCACATGGAGAAGACCAACCACTACGACATCATCTCCGAGAAGCGGCGGCCCAACTCCTCCTACTGCTCCATCTGCGCCCGGCTCAAGCGGGGGACCCTGTACACCCTGGCCCAGCAGCACGGCTGCAACAAGCTGGCGCTCGGGCACCACATGGACGACTTCATCGAGACCCTTTTGCTGAACCAGTTCTTCGTCGGCTCGCTCAAGTCGATGGCGCCCAGCATGCTGGCTGACAACGGGGTCACCACGGTCATCAGGCCGCTCGTCTACGTCCCGGAGAAAGAGATCATCCCGTTCTCGCGCAACAACCGTTTTCCCGTGGTCTGCTGCTGCTGTCCGGTGTGCGGCACCGCCGACTTGCAGCGCAAGAGGATGAAGGAGTTGCTGACGACTTTGGAGCGCGACAACCCCCTGGTCAAGAAGAGCCTCCTGAAGGCGTTATCCAACGTGCACCCGCGCCACCTGCTGGACAAGGGCCTTACCAGGAAGCCTTCCTGACGCAGATCGCCGAGGATATCCTTCATTGTCAGGTAACCGCAGTAGACGACGATTCCCAGAGCGCATACGACCATTGGTTCCATGTGAGCTACCTCCCCATCGTTTGATGATATGACCATAGCATGGGATAGTGACAGAATAAGTCCCAAGTGCTCGGGCGGATGGCGGAACAAACGAAGTGAATCGCGACACTCATCTGCTTCAGAAAAAAATCTCCCTCCCCTTCAAGCGGAGGGTCGGGGTGGGGATGGGGTGCGATGGCATTGGCGAAAGAGACTATTCAGCGAATCGGATCAAGTATCTGAAACCTTAGCAAAGGTAAAAAGGACAAGATGTCAATGGCAGAGAAAAACGTACAACGGGTGAGGATTGCAGTTCAGTGGTGCTTTCTGTTGTTCTCCCTGTATCTAGGGGCAACCTTTTATCGCTTCGTACTGCATTTCCGCTCGGGCGGAGTCACGGACTTCGTCGCTCGACCGGATGGCGTTGAGGCCTTCCTTCCCATCTCGGCCCTGTTGAGCCTGAAGGGATGGCTCGCCTCGGGGAGCATCAATACGATCCATCCCGCAGCCCTGGTGGTTTTCCTGGCGGCGGTCCTGGTCTCGCTGCTCCTGAAGCGTGCCTTTTGTTCCTGGATCTGCCCGGTCTCCACGATAACCGAGCTGTTCTGGAAATCGGGCTTCCGCGTGCTCGGGCGGAACTTCCGGTTGCCGCTTTGGCTAGACTGGCTCATGAGGCCGATAAAGTACCTGCTGCTCCTCTTCTTCCTCTTCTCCATCGTGCTGATGATGAACGCGGAGAGCGTGAACTCCTTCATAAACTCCGACTACAACAAGACGGCGGACGTGAAGCTGCTGGATTTCTTTCTGCACATCTCCGGCACTCCGCTGGTGGTCGTGGCGACGCTGCTCCTGCTGTCGCTGTTTCTGAGGAATCCGTTTTGCCGCTTCCTCTGCCCTTACGGCGCCTTGCTGGGAATTCTATCGCGTTTTTCGCCGACCAAAGTGGAGCGGCGGGAAAGCGCCTGCATCTCCTGCGGCGGCTGCAACAAGGCCTGTCCTTCCCACATTGACGTCATGCACCAGGGTAGGGTGAGTTCTGAAGAATGCATCGGCTGCCTGCGTTGCGTCAGCAGCTGTCCCAAGCCCGAGGCGCTGCAGTTGCGCCTCAAGAGTGGCAAGACCGTGAGCGGCCTGGTGTTCGCGGCGCTTGTGGTAGCGGTCTTCGTGGGCGGCAGCCTGGTCGGCCGGGCGACCGGCCACTGGCACACCTCTTTGGACCGTGCCGAATATCAGAGGCTGATAGTAAAGTAGTATGTGACAGGAAAGGGGTTAGCTGTAGGCTAGCCCCTTGGTCGTCCAGAATGCCTGCATCTGTCACATCCTGCCCTCGACCCTGAATAAAATCCGCCATTCCTTGAAACAGCCACCGCCCAAAACCCCTCATTGATTGTCAGTCAGGGGCATTGAGTTTAAGCCCCGTCTCTCTTTGACAAGTAAACCGTCTGTCCAATGGTAAAACAGCCGCCTTGATGTAAAAGATGCCGACAGTATCCGGTTGAGCGGGTGTCGGTAAAGTTAACACTTTTCACGCCAGCCGATTTGGGCGCTGTAAAAAAACGCGCTAAATAGGCTTGTTACGACATCGCACGGTTCTTGCTTTACCTTCCCTGGCTCCTCTGGGTGACTCCTCTTCTTTGCGCAAACCACGGTACCATTTGCGGGTAAGCAGTAGCTATGGCGCATCGACGCTGATATCGCCGTTGCTCGCCACGATGTTCCCGCAGGACAACCCGAAACGGGGGTGAACGTGCGAGGTATAGGAAAATCGGTGCTGAGTAAGTTGCTCCCGATAACGGTTTTGCTGATCGGAATTCTGTCGATTATTCTGCTTCTCTGGGTCGAGCGTGTCAGCGAGAGACTGCACATGTATGAGGTCCTTGTCGATACGGTGATGGATGTCCAGATCCATATTTCCAAGTACCATCTCCTGTTGGAAGAGGCTATTTCCGATGGCGCTTCTGTCGACATGCAGGAGGACTTTGCCCTCATCGATCAGGCCATCATCCTGGTCGATACGACCCTCATGGGCGGGGAACGCGATAAACACAGGATAGTCTGGCCCTTCCAAGATCCAGAACTTCGTTCCCGTGCCGAATCAGTCAAATCCCTGCTCTTGAGGTTGCGGGTTTCCGGGCTGGAGCGCCTGCGCGAGAGGGCGAAAACGAGGAGCGGTTCGTCCCTGGAAGGTGAATTCCATGCCCTCTACAAGGAAGCTCACAGAATCCTGGGGGGGATGGAGACCATGCTAGAAAGCAGGGAAGCAGCCAACCAGGAAAAATCCAGGCGTCTTTTCCAGGTCATCATGATTATCTGGTCTTTCATCGTGATCGCCGCCGTAGGAGGGCTCTGGAACCGCGAAACACGTCGCAAATTTGCTGAAGATGCGCTTTTGCGAAGTAACGGGCTGTTGCTCTTGCAAACGGAGGAATTGACCGAGCACCGCGAGCACCTGGCTGAGTTGGTCCAAAAACGTACCGGGGAACTGACGGCCGCCAATGAAAAGGTAGCGGTGGAAATGGCCGAGCGGCTGCAAACCTTTGAGCTGCTTAAACAGTCGGAGCGGCAGATTCGCGAGCTCTCCACCAACTTGCTGACTGCCCAGGAGGTCGAGCGCAGGCGAATATCGATGGAGCTTCATGATGAGTTGGGCCAGGCGCTGACCGCAATGAAATTCCGGGTCAGGATCATGGAGCGCGGGCTTAGGGACGATCAGGGAGAGCTTCGTAATGATTGCGAAACACTCCTTGAATACATGAATGCTGTCCTTGAGGATGTCCGCAGACTTTCCCTGGCCCTGAGCCCTACCGTTCTGGAGGATCTCGGCCTCACCTCCGCCCTGCGCTGGCTCATCAACAATTTTTCGGAAATTTCCGGCGTGCAGGTCACTTCGGACATCGACGATGTAGATCTTTTTGTTGTACAAAAACAGTGGGTTACTTTTTACCGGATCATGCAGGAAGCCCTGACGAATGTCGGGAAGCACTCCCAGGCCGAGCAAGTATCCATCGTTTTGCGGCATGATGAGCAAACGGTGGTCTTTTCGATCGAAGACGACGGGAAAGGGTTCGATACCAAACAGACGATGACCAAGGACGCCTCGGGCAATGGCCTCGGACTGGCCACCATGGCCGAGCGTGCCCAGATCCTGGGCGGCGTTTTCGAAATTTTTAGTCGGGAAGAGAAGGGCACCCTGATCTCCGTCAGCATACCTATCGCAAAAGGAGAGGCGTGACGTGAATCCCTACCGAGTCATACTGGCCGACGACCACGTACTGGTGAGACAGGGCTTGGCAGGTATCATCAAAGGCGGAGCCGGCCTAGAGGTCATAGGGGAAGCCGCAGACGGTTTGGACCTTCTTGGGCTTTTGAAGTCATTGACCCCGCACATGGTCATTCTCGATATGTCCATGCCGAACCTGCGCGGGATTGAAGCTATCCAGGCAATAAAGACCAAGCATCCCGGGGTGAAGATACTGGTTGTGACCATGCACAAGGAATACCTGCATCAGGCAATGGCGTCGGGCGCCGACGGATATCTCTTAAAAGAGGATGCGGACCGGGATCTCTTTCTTGCCATCGAGCATATCCAGCAGGGCCTTTTTTATCTTTCTCCGCGCCTGGCAGGTAATCTGCCGGGCACGCGAGCGCCAAGTTGCGACTCCCTATCTAGCCGCGAAGTGGATGTCCTCAAGTTGATCGCCCGAGGAAAAACAAACAAGGAGAGCGCGGAGGCACTTTTCATCAGTATCCGCACGGTGGAGAGCCATCGTGCCGCCATCCTGCACAAATTGGCATTGAAGAACACAGCCGACTTGGTGATATACGCCGTTCAGAAGGGGTATGTCTGAACACCGTAAGCCGTTGTTTGTCGCGAGCCCCCTCAATCAGGTGATTAGCCGAAATTTAGCATCAAATCCGTAGTTCTACTAATTGAATTAGCGGATTCCAAGAGTATTATCATTGCCATGTCGTAATGTAGTGCCGGAGAGCGGCAGCGGGGCCGGTATCCAAGGCATGATCCCTTTTTTATGGGGACCCTTGGCGTGTCCCGGCCACTTTTCTCTGTTTTGCGGCCGGGTTCCCGGGACGCGAGCGCCGCGACGTAGTGCTTCCCTACGCTGTCAGGGTTCAGGAGAGGTAGATTATGGCTGGAAGTTGCCAATCGCTTCATTCATTGAAAAACAAGAGATATCTCCATCTAGAGTCAATTCGAGAGGACGACTTTTCCGACATCGTCACCTGCAATAGCGCGATGCGGGAGCAACTGCGCTATGTCCAGTTGATCGCACCGACTCAAAGACCTGTGCTGATCCTGGGCGAGACCGGGTCGGGCAAGGAACTCTTCGCGCACGCATTGCACCAGGCCGGCAACCGGACCGGTCCCTTCGTGGCGCTGAACCTGGCGGGGTTGGACGACAACATGTTTTCTGACACCCTTTTCGGCCATAAGAAGGGGACCTTCAGCGGCGCCGAGTCGGACCGGGAAGGTCTGGTGAGCAGGGCCGCCGGGGGCACGCTCTTCCTGGACGAGATCGGTGACATCGAAGGGGCTGCACAGATCAGGCTGCTTAGGCTGATCCAGGAAAGAGAATACTACCCCCTGGGTTGCGACACTCCGGTAAAATGCGAGGCGAGGATTGTAGTTGCCACCAACCGGGATCTCGAATCGGCCGTGATTAAGGGAACCTTCCGCGAGGATCTCTACTATCGCATCGCCGCGCATCAGGTCTGCATCCCCCCCCTGCGCTGCCGAAAGGACGATATCCCCCTGCTGCTGGAGGCCTTCATCGAAGTGGAGGCCGAATCTCTCGGCCTGGCGGCTCCCAGTTACTTTCCGGAACTGGTCACGCTGCTTTGCAGCTACAGCTTCCCGGGCAACGTGCGCGAACTGCAGTCCATGGTTTCCGAGGCGATCGCGAGAAACGGCTCCCGGAAACTGACTCAGGAACTGTTCAAGGAGATCATCGAGCGGCAGCGGCAGGTTGTGCAGGTAACCCGGGATGGGATGCCCTACCGTTCCTCCGACACCTCTGACGGCATCTCCTTCGCCTGTTTCCCCACCCTGAAAGAGGCCGAGAAGGTGATCATTGACAAGTCCCTCGAGATCGCCAAGTCCAACCAGGGGGTGGCCGCCGCCATGCTGGGCATTTCACGTCAGGCGCTGAATCGGCGTCTACAACTCATGAAAGGATTAAGGTGCTGATACTTAACCGCTAAGGCGACCCAACTTTATCCTGACGTGGCCACCACCTGCCACCCTGACTGCCACCCTGCTGCCTCCCTGACTGCCACCCTGCTGCCTCCCTGACTGCCACCCTGCTGCCTCCCTGACTGCCCCCCTGCTGCCTCCCTGACTGCCACCCTGCTGCCTCCCTGACTGCC
>TBL_comb47_HYPODRAFT_10002788_pt1 | contig 21288 bp, 29 predicted proteins | sample TroBogypolimnion_40_FD_10682 | JGI IMG/M metagenome (IMG submission 10682) | reverse complement strand
GGCGTCTGGAAAATACTTCTAAGCTTTCCCTTCTCAAGAAGGACATTGCAAGGGTGAAGACCATACTCCGTGAAAAGAGAGGGTAAGAGATATTTATGAGCGAAAGAGGTAACAGGAAAACCCAGGTTGGCATCGTGGTGAGCGACAAGATGGAGAAGACCGCCGTCGTCAAGGTCGACCGTCTCGTGAAGCACCCCGTATATAATAAGTATATCAAGCGGTCTGCCAAGTATAAGGCCCATGATATTGATAATTCCGCAAAGATCGGCGATCGTGTCATCATCGTCGAAACGCGTCCGATGAGCAAGGACAAGCGCTGGAAGATCAGACAGATTATCGAGTCTAAAGCTTAAGAGCTTAAGCTGGGAGTTAACAATGATTCAGATGCAGACAATATTGGACGTGGCGGACAACTCCGGCGCGAAGAAGCTCTTTTGCATTAAGGTGCTCGGTGGATCCAAGCGCAGGTATGCAGGGATCGGCGACATCATCGTCGCCTCCGTCAAGGAAGCCATCCCGAACTCCAAGGTGAAGAAGGGTGACGTGGTCAAGGCTGTCGTGGTTCGCACCGCGAAGGCCGTGGGACGCCCTGACGGCTCCTACATCCGCTTCGATACCAACTCCGGTGTTGTGATCAACGCCGCCAAGGAGCCTGTCGGGACCCGTATCTTCGGACCGGTCGCCAGGGAGCTTCGCGCAAAGAAGTTCATGAAGATCATATCCCTCGCTCCTGAGGTACTTTAATCAACATCTTGGAGAATAACGATGCTGGGCAAAAAGTTACATGTAAAAAAGAACGATACCGTGGTCATCATCACCGGTAAGGATCGGGCGAAGAGCGGCAAGGTGCTCTCCATCCACCCGAAGAAAGACGGCGTGCTGGTCGAGGGTATCAACATCGTGAAGCGCCATACCAAGCCCCGCGGTTCCGAGCAGGGTGGCATCCTGGAGAAAGAGGCCCTGGTGCACATTTCCAACGTCATGCTTTTGTGCGGGAAATGCAACAAGCCTGTGAGAACCAGAGTAACGACCCTGGAAGACGGAAAGAAGGCGCGCCTGTGTGTCAAATGCGGCGAGTCCTTTGACAAATAGTTTTGGAGGATGGAATGGCTAGGCTAGCTGAGCTTTACAATAAAGAGATGGTTGCGCAGTTGATGAAGGACCATAACTACAAGAACGTCATGGAAGTCCCTAAACTGGTCAAGATCGTCCTGAACATGGGCCTTGGCGAGGCGATCCAGAACGTCAAGATTCTCGACTCCGCAGTCGAGGAGATGGCGACCATCGCAGGGCAGCGCCCGGTGATCACCAAGGCAAAGAAGTCCATCGCAAGCTTCAAGCTGCGCCAGGGCATGCCGATCGGTGTTTGCGTCACGCTGCGCCGCGAGAAGATGTACGAATTCCTCGACCGCCTGGTGAGCGTCTCGCTCCCGCGCGTGCGTGACTTCAAAGGCATCTCCGGAAAGGCGTTCGACGGCAAAGGAAACTACTCCATGGGCGTCAAGGAGCAGCTGATCTTTCCCGAGATCGACTACGACAAGGTCGACAAGATCAAGGGCATGAACATCACGATCGTGACGACTGCAAAGACCGACGCTGAAGGCAAGGCACTCTTGAAGCTCATGGGACTGCCGTTCAGGAATTAATCAGAAAGTTTGGAGGAACTCCGTGGCAAAAACATCGATGATCATAAAGGCGCAGAGAGGGAACAAGTTCAAGGTACGCGACAAAAATCGCTGCCCCCTGTGCGGTCGCCCCAGAGCCTACTACCGGAAATTTGACATGTGCAGGATTTGCCTGAGAAAGCTGGCCAACTTGGGCCAGATCCCCGGCGTCATCAAATCCAGCTGGTAAAAGACCGATTTAGGAAAGAGGAGTAGTTTGTATGTGCATGACAGATCCAGTAGCCGACATGCTGACCAGAATCAGGAATGCTGGTATGGCAAAACACCAGAAAGTGGACATCCCGTCGTCGAACCTCAAGGTTAGCCTTGCCACGGTTCTGCGCACCGAGGGGTTCATCAAGAACTTCAAGGTCATCGCCGACAGCAAGCAGGGGATTCTGCGCGTATACCTCAAGTTCATCGATGAGAAGGAACCCGTCATCAATGAAATCAAGAGGATCAGCAAGCCGGGCGGCCGGGTCTATGTCAACTCCGACAAGATCCACAAGGTGAAAAACGGACTGGGTGTAGCTATCCTTTCGACGTCCAAGGGTCTGGTAACCGACAAGACCGCACGCGAGATGGGCATCGGCGGAGAGATCCTCTGCACGGTCTGGTAGTCATTTTTGCTTTAAGGAGCTTTGCATGTCTAGAATAGGAAAACTTCCCATCGCAATCCCTGCGGGGGTGAAAGTATCATATAACCTCCCCGAGATTAAGGTGGAGGGGCCGAAAGGCGCACTCTCACGCAATATCATGAGCGGCGTCGCGGTCTCGGTAGACGATAAGTTCATCACGGTTGTGCGTGACGACGATTCCATCAAATCCCGCTCGGCCCATGGCCTGACCCGCACCCTGATTTCCAACATGGTGGTAGGCGTCTCCAAGGGCTTCGAGAGGCTCCTCGAGATTAACGGCGTCGGTTACCGCGCCGAGGTGAAGGGTGATATCCTGAACCTGTCCCTGGGCTTCTCGCACCCGGTCAACTTCCAGCTCCCCAGCGGCATCACCGTTGAGGTGGAGAAGATGACCAAGGTGAAAGTGCTCGGGATCGACAAGGAAATGGTCGGTCAGACCGCAGCCAAAATCCGCGCTTTCCGTCCGCCCGAGCCCTACAAAGGCAAGGGTGTTAAGTATGCGGATGAAACGATTCTCAGAAAAGCCGGCAAAACCGGTAAAAAATAGCAATTAGCTAAGGAGAAGTGCCTTGAGTTCTCTAGCCCCAAAACAGGTAGCTCGTCTTAAGAGACAGACCAGGGTCAGGAAGAAGATCACCGGATCGCCCGCTCGCCCGAGACTGAACGTCTTCAAAAGCGCGCGCCATATATACGCCCAGCTGATCGATGATACTACTGGCGTCACACTCGTAGCTGCCTCCACCCTCATGGATGGGGTTGCTGAGGGACTTGCCTACACCGGGAACATCGAGGCGGCTACCAAGGTCGGCGCAGCGATTGCCAAGAAGGCCCTTGAGAAGGACATCACGGCGGTCGTTTTCGACCGTAACGGATTTCTTTATCACGGAAGAATCAAAGCCCTGGCTGAAGCCGCACGTGAAAACGGTCTGTCCTTCTAAGGGCAGGTAAGGAGGAATGAGTTTGCTTAAGATCAATGCCAGTGAAATGAATCTTACGGATAGGGTTGTCCATATCAGCCGCGTTGCCAAGGTCGTCAAGGGTGGCCGCAGGTTCTCCTTTTCCGCTCTTGTAGTCGTCGGCGACGGCAACGGTTGCGTCGGTTACGGCCTGGGTAAGGCCAACGAAGTACCCGAGGCGATCCGCAAAGGGGTCGAGCAGGCCAAGAAGAACCTGATCAGGGTTCCCATTGTTGCCGGCCAGACCATCCCGTTCGAGATCCTGGGAAGCTTCGGCGCAGGCAAGGTCCTGATGATGCCGGCCTCCGCAGGTACCGGCGTTATCGCCGGCGGCGCCGCTCGCGCGGTCTTCGAATCTGCCGGTCTGCACAACATCCTCGCCAAATGCCTGGGTTCCAACAACCCGCACAACGTCGTGAAGGCCGCCTTCGCCGGCTTAAGCCGTCTCAAGACCGCTGAAGAGCTGATGGCGCGCCGCGGGCTGACTGTCGAATAGTCTCGGGTACTACCCTCAAGGAGTTGAAAATGTCTGGAGAATTAAAGGTTACCCTCATACGTAGCCACATAGGGAAATCTGAGAGCATGAAGGGTTGCCTGCTGGGCATGGGCCTCACCAAGCGTGAGAAGACCGTGACCTTGAAGGATACCCCGGAAATCCGCGGGATGATCAACAAGGTTTCCCATCTGGTACGAGTCGAAGAGTAATTCCCTTAAAGGTGACAAAAATGCAATTAAATACGATCAAACCGGCCATCGGGTCGACCAAAAATAGGAAGCGTATCGGCAGGGGCGTCGGCTCCGGTCACGGCAAGACCGCCTGTAAGGGACACAAGGGTCAGAAGGCTCGCTCCGGCGGCTCCATCAAGCCCGGTTTCGAAGGCGGCCAGATGCCGATGCACAGAAGGCTCCCCAAGCGCGGCTTCGCCCCCCTGAACAAGAAGGTGTTCGCCCTGGTGAATCTCTGCCAGCTCGAGATCTTCGACGCAGGGAGCGTTGTCGACGCCGAGGCGCTTCTGAAGAGCGGCCTGATCTCCGCAATCTGCGACGGCATCAAGGTGCTGGCAACCGGCGACCTGACCCGCGCACTGACGATTAAAGCCCATAAGTTCAGCGCCTCAGCCCGCGAGAAGATCATGGCGGTAGGCGGGACGATCGAGGAGATCTAGTCTTGATAGAAGCCTTTCAGAATATATTCAAGATCCCGGAGCTGAAAAAGAGAGTACTGTTTTCACTGGCCATGTTGGCGGTCTACCGTGTTGGATGCCACATCCCGACCCCCGGGATTGACGCTCAGGCCCTGGCCCACTTCTTCAAGGCCGCTCAAGGTACTCTGCTCGGGATGTTCGACATGTTTTCTGGTGGGGCTCTCGAGAAGCTGACCGTCTTCGCGCTCGGCATCATGCCGTACATCTCCTCCTCGATTATCTTCCAGCTCCTCTCGGTCGTGCTTCCCTCCATTGAGAAGCTTTCCAAAGAGGGTGACGCAGGCCGCAAGAAGATCATCCAGTACACCCGGTATGGCACCATCGTACTCTCCGTGGTACAGGGCTTCGGCATCTCCATCGGCCTCGAGTCGATGCGCGGTCCCGCAGGCGAACTGGTCGTACCTTCTCCGGGTTGGGGCTTTCGCCTGATGACCGTCATCACGCTGACCGCCGGCACCGCATTCATCATGTGGCTCGGCGAGCAGATGTCGGAGAAGGGAATCGGCAACGGCATCTCGCTGATCATCTTCGCCGGCATCGTGGCCCGCATCCCGACAGCGCTCATGAACAGCGCCCGCCTCATCAAGACCGGCGAGCTCTCCCTGTTCTCCCTGCTGCTGGTTGGCGCGGTCATGTTCTTCGTCATCGCGGCCGTCGTCTTCATCGAGCGCGGCCAGCGCAGGATACCGATCCACTACGCCAAGCGGGTGGTGGGGCTCAAGACCATGGGCGCCCAGAGCTCGCACCTGCCGCTCAAGGTCAACATGGCCGGGGTCATCCCGCCGATCTTCGCCTCCTCGATCATCATGTTCCCGGCAACGATCGGCAACTTCATCAACATTCCCTGGGTGCAGAAGGCCTCCAAGAGCCTCACACCCGGTAATTGGCTCTACAACGTTTTTTATGTTGCCTTTATCGTCTTTTTTTGCTATTTCTATACGGCTGTAACTTTCAACCCGGTTGATGTGGCTGACAACGTCAAGAAGCAGGGAGGCTACGTTCCCGGGATTCGTCCCGGCAAAGAGACCTCCGACTTCCTGGACTCGGTCCTCACCAAGCTGACCTTTGCCGGAGCGATTTACATCTCGGCGGTCTGCGTGCTGCCCTCGATACTGATCGGGAAATTCAACCTTCCCTTTTACTTCGGCGGCACCGCCCTGCTGATCGCCGTCGGCGTCGGCATGGACACCTTGGCACAGATCGAGGCGCACTTGATCACCCGCAGCTACGAAGGTTTCATGAAGGGCGTGCGGATTCAGGGCAGAAAGTAGGGAGCTAGAATGAATCTGATCCTACTCGGGCCTCCCGGCGTTGGCAAGGGAACCCAGGCAAAGCTTCTCATAGACAGGTTTGGTATCCCGCAGATATCCACAGGTGATATTCTGCGGGCTGCCGTTAAAGAGCTCACCCCGATGGGTGTGAAGGCGAAGGGGTTCATGGACAGCGGTGCCCTGGTCCCCGATGCCGTTGTTATCGGCATCGTCGAGGAGCGGCTGGCTCAGCCCGACTGCGGCCCCGGTTTCATCCTGGACGGCTTTCCCCGCACCGTGGGTCAGGCCGACGCGCTGAAGCAGGTGCTTGCCGGTCTGGGGCGCGCCATCGACCATGTCATTTCGCTCTCCGTCGACAAGGACGAGCTTTTGAAAAGACTCACCGGTCGCCGGGCCTGTCCGGGCTGTGGCGCCGTGTACCATATTGAATTTGCTCCGCCCAAGACGGCTGGCCGCTGCGATGTCTGCCCCGGTGAACTGTTCCAGCGCGAAGACGACAAGGAAGCAACCATCTTGCACCGGCTGAAGGTGTACGAGGAGCAGACTGCCCCTCTGATCGCCTACTACGAATCCTGCGGGCTGCTGCGCTCCGTGAACGGCCTCGGGACGGTGGAAGGAATCCAGGGGGAGATCGTTTCCCGGGTTCAGGCGCAAGCCAGGTGATTGTACTCAAGTCACCGGCCGAGATCCAAAAGATGGGCGTGGCCAGCAGGATGGTAGCAGAGATCCTGGCAGGGCTGAAAGAGTTGGTAGTACCGGGTGTGACGCTTCTTGAACTGGACAGCTACGCCGAGAGAGAGACGCTGAAACGGAAGGCGAAACCGGCCTTCAAGGGTTACAGCGGCTTTCCCTATTCGCTTTGCTGTTCGGTGAACGAGCAGGTGGTGCACGGCATGCCCTCCAACAGGGTGCTGGTTTCCGGGGACATAGTAAGCCTCGACTTTGGCGTGGTGTATGGCGGGTTCTTCGGGGACGCAGCCATCACCGTGCCGGTCGGACAGATTTCGGCGCAGGCCGCGCGGCTGGTGAAGGTGACCGAGGAGTCGTTGTACAAGGCGATCGAACTGGCCGACAGCGCGCACCGGCTCTCCGACCTGTCCAATGCGGTCCAGGTCCATGTGGAGAAGCAGGGTTTCTCGGTGGTGCGGGATTTCGTTGGGCACGGCATCGGCAAGGATCTGCACGAAGGCCCCCAGATTCCCAACTTCGGCGCACCCGGCAAGGGACCGCGACTCAAGGCGGGGATGGTGCTGGCCATCGAGCCGATGATCAACGAGAAGGGTTTCGAGGTCAAGGTCTTGCAGGACGGCTGGACGGCGGTTACCTGCGACGGCGGACTCTCGGCGCACTTCGAGCACACGGTGGCAATAACGGACAACGGTCCGCTTATTCTTTCAAGAATTTGAACGGCAATACGTTTTCGAAAGGAAGTCAATTATGAAGGTTCGGGCATCGGTTAAGAAGATCTGTGTAAAGTGCAAGATTGTCAAGCGCAAGGGCATTGTCCGCGTTATATGCGACATCCCGAAACATTCACAGAGACAGGGCTAAGAGTAACCATTAGGAGGAGCGGGCATTGGCACGTATTTCAGGGGTAGACCTACCAAAGAATAAGAGAATAGAGATCGCGCTTACGTACATCTACGGCATAGGCAGATCTTTGTCCCAGGAGATTCTCAAAGCAACCGGGATTGACTTCAATACCCGTTGCGACAACCTGACTGAGTCCGAAGTGGCTAAGATCAGGGAGCATATTGATAAGAATGTCAAAGTCGAGGGTGACCTCCGCCGTGACATTTCTATGAATATAAAGCGCTTGATGGATCTCGGTTGCTACCGTGGACTTCGTCACCGCAAGGGTCTTCCGTGCCGCGGTCAGCGCACCAAGACCAATGCACGCACTCGTAAAGGGCCGGCTCGTACGGTCGCTGGCAAGAAGAAATAAGATTCTGGAGGGATAATGGCGAGCCCGGCTAAAAAAGTTGTAAAGAAGAAGAAAGAGAAGAAGAATATTCCCAATGGCGTTGCCCACATACAGGCGACGTTCAACAATACCATGATTACGATCACCGACCCGGTCGGTAATGTCGTCGCCTGGTGCACCTCCGGTGCCAAGGGATTCAAGGGTTCCAGAAAGAGCACTCCGTTCGCAGCGCAGATGGCTGCCGAAGATTGCGCTAAGAAGGCCCAAGAGCATGGCATGCGCAGCATCGAAGTCTACGTGAAGGGTCCCGGCTCCGGCCGTGAGTCAGCCCTGCGCGCGCTTCAGGCTGCCGGCTTCGCGGTGAGCTTCATCCGCGACGTCACGCCGATCCCGCACAACGGATGCCGTCCCCCGAAGAGAAGAAGAGTCTAGGCCGGAACAACCCGGAACCTAGAGTTACGGAACTATCAGTTAGGATCAAGGAGGTCTTCATTGGCTAGGTATACAGGGCCCTCATGCAGGCTGTGCAGACGGGAAGGATCGGAGCTTTTTCTTAAAGGCGAGCGTTGCTACACGGACAAATGTGCCATTAAGAGAAGGAGCTATCCGCCGGGCCAGCACGGTCAGGGTCGCATAAAAGTTTCAGACTACGGCGTTCAGCTGCGTGAAAAACAGAAAGTACGTCGCATCTACGGTATCCTCGAGAACCAGTTCCGCGGCTACTTCGAAATGGCGGACCGGATGAAGGGTGTGACCGGCGAGAACCTGCTGTTCATCCTCGAGAAAAGGCTGGACAACGTCGCTTACCGTCTCGGCTTCGCGACCTCCAGGACGGAGGCGCGCCAGCTGGTGCGCCACGGCCACTTCACGCTGAACGGCCGCAAGGTCAACATCCCCTCCATCCAGGCGAAAGCCGGTGATGTGCTGCAGCTTCGCGAGAAGAGCCGCAAGATCGCCAGCGTCACCGAATCTCTGGAAGGCGTAGTTCGCAGGGGTATCCCGCAGTGGCTGGAACTGGATAAGGATGCATGCAAGGGTGTCGTCAAGGCTATGCCGGTACGCGAAGACATCACCATGCCGATTCAGGAGCAGTTAATTGTCGAGCTCTACTCCAAGTAAAGGCTGACTACAACCGATACAGGGGGATCTAAATGTATAAAAATTGGCGCGATCTGATCAGACCGAAGAAGCTCCAGGTTGAGACGGAATCGCTCACAAATACATACGGGAAGTTCTTTGCCGAGCCCTTCGAAAGGGGGTTCGGCACCACCCTCGGCACCGGACTGCGTCGGGTCCTGATCTCCAGTCTCCAGGGCGCGGCAATTGTCTCGGTTAAGGCGAAGGGTGTGCTGCACGAGTTCTCCGCCATCCCCGGTGTTACCGAGGATGCCACGGATATCATCCTGAACCTGAAGGGCGTGCGTCTGAAGATGCACGGCAACGAGTCACGGGTAATCAGGATCGTCCAGAAAGGCGAAGGGGTAGTAAAGGCGAAGGACATCATCACGGACAACAACGTGGAGATCCTGAACCCGGAGCACCACATCGCAACCTGCTCCAAGGACGCAAATCTGGAAATGGACCTGGTGGTTAAGGTTGGCAAGGGCTATGTCCCCGCAGACCGTAACCGTGACGAGAAGGCACCGGTTGGGACCATCCCGATCGACGCGATCTTCTCGCCGATCTCCAAGGTCAACTTTACCGTCACCAATGCCCGCGTCGGTCAGATCACCGACTACGACAAGCTGACCATCGAAGTCTGGTCTGACGGTTCCGTGAAGCCCCAGGACGCGGTGGCTTACGCCTCCAAAATCCTCAAGGACCAGCTTTCCATCTTCATCAACTTCGACGAGGATGTGGAACCGCAGGAAGAGGCGGAGCCCGAGGAAGAGCGCGAGCGCTTCAACGAGAACCTGTACCGCTCGGTCGACGAGCTGGAGCTTTCGGTCCGTTCCGCGAACTGCCTGAAGAACGCCGGCATCAAGCTGATCGGGGAGCTGGTCTCCAGAAGCGAAGCAGAAATGCTGAAAACGCAGAACTTCGGCAGGAAGTCGCTCAACGAAATCAAGGACATCCTGGTCGACATGGGGCTTACCCTGGGAATGAAGCTGGACAACTTCCCGGACCCCGAGATCATGAGGCGCCTGAGAGGCGAGCAAAAAGAAGAATAGTCCGATAAGACTTTCATTTATAGATAGAAAGGAAGTGAAAAGATATGCGTCACAACAGCGCGGGTAGAAGATTAGGCAGGACCACAAGCCACAGGATCGCCATGTTCAGGAACATGGTGACATCCTTTCTCGAACACGGGAAGATCACCACGACCGATGCCAAGGCAAAGGAACTTCGTTCCATCGCCGAGAAAATGATCACCCTGGGCAAGAAGGGTGACCTTCACGCGACGAGGCAGGCAGCCGCCTACATCCGCGACAAGAAGGTCGTGACCAAGCTCTTCACAACCATCGCTCCGATGTATGCCGACCGTCCCGGCGGCTACACCAGGATCATCAAGCTCGGCATCCGCCCCGGCGACAATGCACCGGTTTCGGTCATCGAGCTGGTGGAAGCTGAAATGAAGCCGAAGAAGGTTTCCGCGAAGCCCGCTCCCGTCAAGGCCGTCAAGGTCGAGGCGCCGGCAGCGGTCGTCGAAGAAGCCCCCGCAGCGGCTCCGGTCGAAGAGACCACCGAAGCGTAGGCACACGAAAATCAGAAAATGTAGTCTGAGAGGCACGGGAAACCGTGCCTCTTTTCGTATTTAAGTCGTTTCCTCAGCCCACGAGCCTATCTTTGCCTTTACAGTAAAACACCCACTCTGTTAGTATGCCCAGTTAATGAAGATAAAACGCCTCGAAATACTCGGATTCAAATCCTTCCAGGACAAGGTCTCCCTCGACTTCCCCCAGGCCATCACCGGCGTGGTCGGCCCCAACGGCTGCGGCAAGTCCAACGTGGTGGATGCCATCCGCTGGGTCATGGGGGAGCAGTCCGCCAAGAACCTGCGCGGCAAGTGCATGGAGGACATCATCTTTGGCGGCACCGAGTTCAGAAAGCCGCTTGGGATGGCTGAGGTTTCCCTCTTCTTTTCTACCGACGACGGCCGGGTGCCGGCCAAATATCTGAACTTTTCCGAGATCCAGGTGACCCGCCGGCTCTACCGTGACGGTGAGAGCGAGTACCTGCTCAACAAGACCCCCTGCCGGCTGCTGGACGTGGCCGAGCTCTTCATGGACACCGGGATCGGCGCGCGCGCCTACTCCATCATCGAGCAGGGTAAGATCGGGCAGATCCTGCACGCCAAGCCCGAGGAGCGCCGCTTCCTGATCGAGGAAGCCGCCGGGGTCACCAAGTTCAAGGCGCGCAAGCTGGTCGCCCTCAAGAAGATCGAGGCGACCCGGCAGAACCTGCTGCGCATCGGCGACATAGTGTCCGAGATCAAGCGCCAGATGAATGGCCTGCAGCGCCAGGCCAAGAAGGCGGAGCGCTTCCGGGAGATCAGGCTAGAGCTGAAAGAGATCGAGCTGCTCCTTGCCGCCAAGGGGTACGCTGCCGTCGAGGGCGAGCGGGTCGGGCTCGAGGCAGAGATCTCAGGTCTCGAGGCACGGGTCCAGGACCTGACAGCCAAACTCGGCGGTCAGGAACTTGCCCTGGAAGGGCACAAGATTACCCTGCTTGAGACCGAGCGCCTGCTTGCCGCGGCCCAGGAGGATATCTTCCGCTGGAAGGGAGAGTTGCAGGGTGGCGAGAACCGACTGGAGTTCCAGCGCCGCGAGCTTGCCAACTTGGAGCGCCACGGCGCCCGGTTCGAGGAGGAGCTGCAGGGCCTTCGTGACCAGCTCACCGCCTCGCAGCGCGAACTGGAAACCCTCGCCGGCCAGCGCGTCGCCTTTCTCGACGAGCTTGCCCGTGAAGGGGAATCGCTGGAGAATCGGGAGTCGCTGCTGGAGGAAATGGTGGCCTCCGAGGCCGGTGTCACCCGTGAGTTGGACGAGGCTAGGCGCGCCATGTTCGCCGCACTCTCCGAAGGAGCGCAGGCCGCTAACCAGCACGCCGCTGCGGCGAAGCGTCTCACAACGATCGGGGAGCGCCTGCAAGCTAGCTCCCGCGACCGGGTGCTGCTCGCCGAGCGGCTCGTCGAAGCCACCGGGAAAGTGGAGGCGCTGCAGGGTGAACTGGAGGGGCTGCGCCGCGCCAAGGAACTCTCCGACGAGGAACTGACCCTTGCCAGCGCACGCGAGGTCGCGCTCAAGCAGGCCCAAGAGCTCGCTGATAAGGCGCTGCAACAGCGCCGTGACCAGCTTTCGGCAGCTGCTTCCAGGCTCACCTCGCTGCAGGAACTGGAGGCCCAGTTTGCCGGGTACGGCCAGGGCGTACGTAACCTTCTGCTCGCCGAGCCCTTCAAGGACGCACCTTTCACCATGCTGGCCGATGCGCTCGAGGTGGAGGAGGAATTCGAAATCCCGCTGGAAGCGGTGCTCGGGGAGCGACTGCAATACCTGCTCTGCGGCACGCCTCAGGCTGCCCTCGATGCGGTGGCCCACTTGAAACTTAGTGTCGGCGGGCGCTGCAGCTTCGTTACCGCTCCGCCCTGGCAGGGACTCGCAGGAGAAACGACGCCCGAAGCCCCGGCGCTCCTCGACAGCGTAAAGGTTGCAGGGCAATTCGCCCATCTGGTTTCGCCTCTGCTCTCGGGCGCCTACCTGGCAACCGATCTTACCCACGCGATCACCCTTGCCACGGCCTTCCCCCGCTTCACCTTCGTGACCCGCGACGGTGACCTGGCGCACGCCGGCGGGATCGTTAACGGCGGCTCTGCCGAACCCGCGCAGCAGGGGATCATTCACAAAAAACGTGAAATCAAGGGGCTAACTGGCGAGGTCGAGCGTCTGACTCACGAGGTGCAGGAGTTGACCCGCCAGCGCGAGGCCCGGCGGCAGGAGATCGTCGAGGCCGAGGCGGAGCGGGTCGAGCTGAGGCAGGACCTGCACCGGATGGAGATCAGGATCCTCAACGCGGAAAAGGACCTGCAAAGTGCCGGCGCCGAATGTCGCAGGGTCGAGGAGAACAGCGCGGTCCGGGAGATGGAAGAAGAACAGCTTGCCGAGGAAAAGGCGCTCGTTGCAGGAGATCTCGCACAGGCTGAGGGCAAGAAGGCGCTCGCCGAGGAGCGCAAGCAGCTCCTGGAAGGAAGCGTTGAGGCTCTGCAAGGGCGCTTGCAGGGATCGCGCTACGAGATGGACGAGGCCCGCGAACTGGTCACTTCGCTCAAGGTGCGGGTCGCCGCGTTGAGAGAGAAGGGGGAGGCCGCCCAGCGCGCCAGCCTACGCGTGCAGGGGCTCTGCGCGGACCTGACAGCCCGCATCGCCTCCCGCACCCACGAGCTCGAAGGCTCCGGAGCCGAGCGCTCACGCCTTTTGAGCGCCATCGCCCAGGGCGAGGACGCCCTGCGGGAAATCGTGGGGCATCAGTTGGCGAGCGAGCAGGCGCTGCTACTGGTCCGGGAGCGCTATGAGGGCGAGGCCGCCACGGTCCAGGAAGAGGAGGCGCGTCTCAAGAACGGCCGCGGCGAGGCGGCGGCCCTGCGCGACCAGCTGAACGCGAAGCATCTCAGGCATTCCGAGGTGGCCATGAAGCTGCGCTATCTGGAAGAAACACTGCAGGAAAAGCACCGGATGGAGATCGCGGAGGCCCTCGCCGCCTACGAAAGTCTGGAATGGGACGAGTCAGAGCGGGGTGCGCGCCAGGCCGAGTTGCAGAGGTTGATCGACGAGATGGGCGAGGTCAACCTGATGGCGATCGACGAGTTCCGCCAAATGGAGGAGCGCTTCGCCTTCCTCACCGGACAAAAGGAAGACTTGGAAGAGTCGATGAACGCCCTGCAGAAGGCGATCCAGCGCATCAACCGGACGACGCGCAAGCGCTTTTTAGAAACCTTCGACCTGGTAAATACCAAGTTCCAGCAGGTCTTCCCGCGCCTTTTCTGCGGTGGGCATGCGGAACTCCGGCTTACCGACGAGGAGGACCTGCTCTCAACGGGCCTGGAAATAGTCGTGCAGCCTCCGGGGAAGAAACTCCAGAACGTTTCCCTGCTCTCGGGAGGCGAGAAGGCGCTCACCGCGGTCGCCCTCATCTTTTCCATTTTCCTGATCAAGCCGTCCCCCTTCTGCCTGCTGGACGAGGTGGATGCGCCGCTCGACGACGCCAACATCGGGAGGTTCAACGAGATGGTGCGCGAGATGAGTGCAGGCTCGCAGTTCATCATCATCACCCACAACAGGGCGACCATGGCGGTGGCTGACACTCTCTACGGCGTCACCATGGAGGAGCCGGGCGTCTCCAAGCTGGTCTCGGTGCGCCTTAACTGCTAACGGATTAACGAGATCAGTTAAAGAAACGGGCAAGTGTGACGGAATTCAGGTAGAATTCGGAGGTATCTTGCCTTCCGATTCGCGGCGGTCGATTTATCACAGCAGTTTAGGAGCGAGGCGTGCCTTTCAAGACATTGTTGACCAAACTCGTTGAGGCCGTTCCTGGCGCGAGCGGGGCTATCCTTGCCGACTGGGAGGGAGAATCCGTCGAGCAGTTCACCTACGGCGACCCCTTTGAGATGAAGGTGACAGCCGCACACTGGGGCATACTGCTGACCTTACTGAAGGGCGTCCAAGAGAAATACTCTACCGGTCCCGTACGCGAAGCAGTCATAAGCACCGACCAGCAATATGTCATCGCGGGGAATCTTGGTGAAGATTACGCACTTGTCATGACCATGGAGCAAAACGCCCTGCCTCTGGTTGCGCTACATAGTTTCAGGGAAACGGCTGCTCTTTTGATGAAGGAGATTTACTAGATGGCTGAGGAAAACAAAGGTTTTTTCAAGGGACTGTTCGATAAAATAGCCGGAGTCATCAAAGAAACGCCTCCTGAATCTGGGTCTGAGAAGCCGTCCTCCGGGCAGGAACCTGCCGGGGTGGGAGCACCCACGGTAGCGCCAGGCGAAAAATGGACCCCCATAGAATCGGCTTGGTCGGAGCAGCCGCAGGCGCCGGTTGTGGCGCAGCCCGTGGTGGAAGCGCAAACTGCTTCACTCGGAGTGACGGCGCCAATTACTATTCAGGCCCCAGCGGCCCAAGCGCCGAGCACTCCGGCCGTGCCGCGTCCCGCTCCGATTGAGGAGGCAGCCAAGCCGAGCTTCTTTGAGCGGCTCAAGCGCGGCCTCAGCAAGACGCACGAGAGCATCGTCGGGCGCATGGATACCCTGCTCCTTGGCAAGAAGCGTATCGATACCGATACCTTGGAAGAACTCGAAGAGATCCTGATCACTGCTGACCTCGGGGTGAAGACCACGGTTGACCTGATCCGGACGCTGGAGGCACGGCTCAAGAGGGACGAACTCCAGGACGGCGCGGCGCTCAAAAAGGCGCTCAAGGAGGAGATCCTGCTCCGGCTGGTGGCCCACTCCGCGCCGTTGGAGGTTTCCGGCAAGACTCCCTTCGTGATCCTGGTCATCGGAGTAAACGGGGTCGGCAAGACCACCACCATCGGAAAGCTCGCCGCCAAGTATGCAGGCGAGGGGAAGCGCGTGCTGCTGGCAGCAGGCGACACCTTCCGGGCCGCCGCAGCCGAGCAGCTTGAGCTCTGGGCGCAGCGCGTGGGGGCGGATATCGTGCGCCACAAGGAGGGAGCCGACCCGTCCGCCGTTGTCTTCGACGCCTGCAAGGCAGCCACGGCGCGCGGCTGCGATGTCCTCATCATCGACACCGCCGGCCGCATGCACACCAAGGTCAACCTGATGGAGGAGATGAAAAAGATCCGGCGCGTGCTCACCCGCGAGATCCCCGACGCGCCGCACGAGACGCTGCTGGTGCTCGATGCCGCGACCGGTCAGAACGCCCTGTCCCAGGCAAAGCTGTTCAAGGAGGCGGCCTTTGTCTCCGGCGTCGTGCTCACTAAACTGGACGGCAGCGCCAAGGGAGGAATCGTTGTGGCGGTGAGCCACGAGTATGCACTCCCCATCCGCTTCATCGGCGTCGGAGAGGCGGTGGAGGATTTGCGCGAGTTCGATCCGGCCCAATTCGTCGAGGCGCTTTTCCAATAATAACCTTGACTTTTGACCGCTTGTCACTTAGAATTCTGCCGGAAAAGGTGTTATATGAGTGATAAACTGTTTGATGAGCTGGAGGGGCGCATCGTCGCTCTGGTGCAGACCCTGAACGAGTTGAAGCTCGAAAATAGCAGACTGCAGCAGGAAAACAACCGACTCAGCGAGGAGAGGGGTGGACTCAGGTCCCGCGTCGATTCCATACTGAAGAGGTTGGAAGGGGTCTGATAACTTGATCTCGACGCACAGCATCAGGGTGCTGGGAAGGGAACTCCAGGTGAAGAGCGCCTCGAGTCCCGAGCATGTGGCGCAGGTCGAGGCCCTCGTCAATGAGAAGCTGACCGAGGCGAGTGCTGCAACTAGCGGCGGGGACAGTCAGATCGTCTCCATTCTCGCGTTGATGAATATAGCAGAGGCCTATTTGGCGTTGAAAAGTGAGTGTGAGGCAGAGCGGCGCACCAACCGGGAGCGCATCACCGGGCTCCTCGGCAGATTGGATTGGCAGGCAGATTAAGGTTTCAGGTCTCTTGCGGGAGATTAAACATATAGCAGATCAGTTGTACGGTTAAAAGCATTGCCAGAACCAGCGTGGAACATGATTTTTGTGATTTCCCGTTTGCTGATAGGTAGCCTAAAGACACTTAACTGTCATGTCCTGGGTTAATGGCTGCATCATATAAAGTTCAATGGCGCTTCATTTGAACGCGGCCCTTTCTACCGATACTGTCAACGCACTACCCGTCCTACATCTGCAATCCCTCATCAGAGTACCTGTCACGCAGGGCGTCTATCAGCCCACCTTTCTGTCGCAGCACGGAAGCAACTTGTCATGCCTAAACACGCCCTTAGAACCGGGACGCTCGCCAGACGCCGGGAGCTGTCGCCGCAGCAGGTGAGTTGCCAAAGCAATGCGCTGCAATTGCGCTTCCTGGCACTTCCCGAGTTCCAGCGGGCTCAGGTTCTGGCGCTCTACGCGCCCATTCACCACGAGGTGGAAACCTCTGCCGTAGCAACTGCGGCGCTGGCCGCGGGGAAAACGCTGCTGTACCCCGCGGTTGCGGGGAGCGACCTGCAGTTTCGCAGGGTGCATGGCCTGGATGAACTGGTCCCCGGGCGTTACGGGATTCCGGAGCCGGTTGGCGAGGACTGGGACCCGCAGGCAGCCGACCTCATCATCGTCCCGGGCGTTGCCTTCGACCAGTCGGGCCGGCGCATAGGGTACGGCAAGGGGTATTACGACAAGTCGCTGCACCGGCTTGAGGGGGACGGCCGATTGGTCGGATTTTGTTACGATTTTCAGCTCTTTGAAGAGATAGTCGGCGAACCGCATGACGTGACGATGGATCTCATTGTCACCGAATCAAGGGTGGTTCGCGTTAATAAAAATATAGGTTAGGAGGTACGGCGGTGAGTAATGACATTATGATTGCGATAATCCTGGTGCTCGTAGCAGGGGGCATTGGCTATGTGATTGGCAACGTGCTGCGTAAGAAGTCCTCCGATTCCTTGGTTTCCAATGCCGAAGGGCTGGCAGCCAAGATGATCGAGGACGCCAAGCGTCAGACGGAAGTAATGGCGATGGAGGCCTCGATTCAGGCCAAAGACGCAGTGTATCAGGCGAAAGAAGAGCTGGAAAAACAGTTTGAGAAGGAAACCACGGACAAACGCCGCGATCTGCAGGCCCTGGAAAAGCGGTTGCAGCAGAAAGAGGAAAACCTCGACAAGAAGACCAACGTATTCGACCAACGCGACGCGGATTTCCTGAAGAGGGAGCAGGCGCTCGCCGTCAGAGAGCAGTCGCTGGTCACGAAGGAGCAGGCGCAGAGCCAGAAGGAAGAAAAGCTGGACGCACTGGTCGCCGAGCAGAGAGCGAAACTGGAGCAGATCTCGGGGATGACCTCCGCCGAGGCCAAAAAGTTCCTGATGGACGCCATGGAGGACGAAGCAAAACTCGACGTGGCCAAGGTTATCAAGGCCATGGAAGAGGAAGCCAAGGAGTCCGCCGACAAGAAATCCAAGAATATCCTGGCCCTGGCCATTCAGCGTTACGCCGGCGAATATGTGGCCGAGCGTAGCGTCTCCGTGGTGACCCTCCCCTCCGATGAGATGAAGGGACGCATCATCGGGCGCGAGGGGCGCAACATCCGGGCGCTGGAAGCTGCCACCGGTATTGACCTGATCATCGACGACACCCCCGAGGCGGTCATCCTTTCCGGCTTCAACCCGGTGCGCCGCGAAGTCGCCAAGCTCTCCCTGCAAAAATTGATCGCCGACGGCAGGATCCACCCGGGCCGCATCGAGGAAGTCGTTGCCAAGGCCCAGGAGGAAATCGAGCAGGCGATGAAGGAGGCCGGAGATCAGGCTGCCTTCGACCTCGGCGTGCACGGCATCCATCCCGAGATCCTGAAGCTGATCGGCCGACTCAAATACCGCACCTCCTACAGCCAGAACGTTTACCAGCATTCGCTGGAAGTTGCCTTCCTCTGCGGCATCATGGCGGCGGAGCTCGGCATCAACGTGAAGCAGGCGAAAAGGGCGGGTCTGCTGCACGACCTCGGCAAAGCGGTCGACCACGAGATCGAAGGCTCCCACGCAGTCATCGGCGCGGACATCGCCAAGAAATACGGGGAATCTCCCAAGATCGTGCACGCCATCATGGCGCACCACGAGGACGAGAAGCCGGCGACCGTGCTGGCGATCCTGGTGCAGGCCGCCGATGCCCTCTCCGGCGCGCGCCCTGGGGCACGCCGTGAGATGATGGAAACCTATGTGAAGCGTCTGGACGATCTGGAAAGAATCGCCACCTCGTTCGACGGCGTGCTCAACTCCTTCGCCATCCAGGCCGGCCGCGAGATCCGCGTCATGGTGTCGAGCGACCTGGTCTCCGATGACCGGGCCCTCTTCCTGGCCCGCGATATCGCCAAGAAGATCGAGACCGAGATGACCTATCCGGGGCAGATCAAGGTCAACGTGATCCGGGAAACCAGGGCAACTGAATATGCCCGTTAAGCTCCTCTTCATCGGCGACATCATCGGCAAGCCCGGGCGCGAGGCGCTTTCCCGCGAACTGCACCGGATCGTGGATCGGCACAGGGTTGACCTGGTGATCGCCAACGGCGAAAACGCAGCCGGCGGTTTCGGCCTCACCGCGGAAACTGCACAGGAACTGTTCAAGTGCGGGGTGCAGATGCTCACCTCGGGCAATCACATATGGGACAAGAAGGACGCGCTCGAATACATCAAGCGCGAGGATCGCATCGTGCGCCCGGCCAACTACCCGGAGGGGACTCCCGGCAGGGGGGCTACGATCGTAAAGACGCCGGGCGGCATCAAGGTCGGTATCCTGAACCTGGAGGGGCGTGTCTTCATGAACAACCTCGACTGCCCGTTTCGCTGCGCGGACCGGGAGATCGCCAAGTTGAAGGAGGAGACGCCGATCATCTTCGTGGATTTTCATGCGGAGGCTACCTCGGAGAAGGTTTCGCTCGGGTGGCATCTTGATGGTCGGGTCAGTGCCGTGATCGGCACCCATACCCACGTGCAGACCGCGGACGAGCGCATCCTGACCGCGGGGACCGCGTATATGACGGATGCCGGCATGACTGGCTCCTTCGACTCGGTGATCGGCGTCCGCAAGGAAGACGCCATCGAGAAGTTCATCACCCAGCGTCCGGCGAAGTTCGAGGTCGCCAAGAAGGACATCCGTATCAACGGCGTCGTGATCGAGGTTGATGAAAAGAGCGGTCTGGCATTGAGCATCGAAAGGATCAACCTGGCTGTGTAAGTAATCCCATCGCAAAGTATGCTCCGTCTCTATTCCCAGGGAGGTGAAGCCCGAGCGTCCCTCTTTGCGAAGTGGGGACAAGGGGATTCCATTTATAGCCTTTAGCGATTAATGACGTAATATAAAAGGGACGCCGCTCTCACGGGGAGTCCCTTTGTAATATCAGCAAGAGATTTCAGGAGGAACGTGATGACAGTAGCTGAGCAGATGGAGATCATCAAGAGAGGGGCAGTCGAGATCCTGGTGGAGAAGGAGCTGGTCGAAAAGCTCGAGAAGTCCATCAAGACCGGCGTACCGCTCAAGATCAAGGCCGGTTTCGACCCGACCGCGCCGGACCTGCATCTGGGGCACACGGTATTACTGCATAAGATGCGTCAGTTCCAAAAGCTCGGACACGAGGTTCATTTTCTGATCGGCGACTTCACCGGCATGATCGGAGATCCGACCGGCAAGTCCGAGACCCGCAAGGCCCTGACCCGCGAAGACGTCCTCAAGAACGCGGAGTCCTACAAAGAACAGGTATTCAAGATTCTCGACCCTAAGCTCACCAAGGTCGTTTTCAATTCGGAATGGCTAGGCAAACTTTCTGCCTCGGACATGATCGGGCTCGCCTCCAAGTACACGGTGGCCCGCATGCTGGAGCGCGAGGATTTCAGCAACCGCTTCACCAACCAGCTCCCGATCAGCATCCATGAGTTCATGTATCCACTGGTGCAGGGGTACGACTCCGTCGCTCTGCAGGCGGATGTGGAACTCGGCGGTACCGACCAGAAGTTCAACCTGCTGGTTGGACGGGAGTTGCAGCGTGAGTGGGGGCAAGCGCCTCAGACCGTCATCACCATGCCGCTTCTGGAAGGGCTGGATGGCGTCAACAAGATGAGCAAGTCGCTGGGCAACTATATCGGTGTCAGCGAACCGGCCGACGAGATCTTTGGCAAGATCATGTCGATCTCCGACGTGCTGATGCTGCGCTATTACGAACTGCTGAGTGATTTAACGACCTCCGAGATCGAAACGCTGAAAGAAGGATTGCAAGATGGCAGCGTGCATCCGATGGCGGCCAAGAAGTCTTTGGGCCGCGAGCTGGTTGCCCGTTACCATGGCGAGGCTGCGGCTGCGCAATCAGAGGAAAATTTCGTCAGCCGCTACCGTGACAACCAGACACCCGACGAAATGCCCGAGTTCACCCTGAATCCTGAAGGTGCCAAGGTGCTGCTTTGCCGGGTTTTGGCGGAGACTGGTCTCGCCAAGTCCAATGGGGAAGGGCGCCGCTCCATCCAGGGTGGCGGTGTAAAGGTGAATGGTGAAAAGATCTCCGATGAAAACCAGGAGGTCGACTGTACGGGTGAGTACATCCTTCAGGTAGGTAAGCGCCGTTTCGCGCGGGTGCGTTTCGCCTAGGTTATGTTTGACATGAACTAAGTTTCGAAGGGGCGACGATTTTGGTCGCCCCTTCTTGCGTCGCGGGACGCTGAATTGGCGAAAGCTACCTAAACGCCCGCTATTATGGCTTCTTGGTCTCTATTGGCAAAATGAAATTATAAAGGCGTTGACGCCCGGGATACCTTTTGTTATAACCACACCTCGCTGACGGACGGTGTGCTTCTTCAAAAAGAAAACGCGCCGTTCGAAAGAAAAGCATTGACAGCAGGAAACGGTTTTGTTATAAAGTTTGGCTTCGCAGGGCAGTTCTTTGCAACCGAATACTCACCGGCAGGAAAAAGGGCAGGGGCTTAAGTACCTAACAAGGT
>TBL_comb47_HYPODRAFT_10002786_pt1 | contig 21304 bp, 18 predicted proteins | sample TroBogypolimnion_40_FD_10682 | JGI IMG/M metagenome (IMG submission 10682) | reverse complement strand
GTTTCATTCTGCATCATCAGGTCATGGAAAAAACCACTGACGATCAAATAGCGGTGTCCATCGTTAAGGACAGTCAGTCGCGATTTCCAGCATTAAACACCATCAGTATGGACAAGGGCTTTCATAGCCCGAACAATCAGATTCAACTCAAAGAACGACTAGATCTTGTTATATTGCCGAAAAAAGGGCGGTTGTCCGAAGCAGATAAAGTACGTGAATCTGACGTAGAATTTGTTCAGTTGCGCCGTCAACACTCGGCCGTGGAATCAGCTATCAATGCCTTGGAAATTCATGGTCTTGATAAATGTCCTGATCAGGGTATAGATGGGTTCAAACGTTATGTGGCTTTAGCCATAGTGGCTCGCAACATCCAACGGTTAGGGGTGGTAGTTCGAGAGCAAGCATTACAAAAAATAGCACGGCGACGAGGCTCATATCAAAAAGCCGCATAATATTCAAAGATAGAGAAAATAACATCGTGTTGAATAGTTGTATGAATAACTGTGCCCTAAAATTGCCAAAGAAGCACAAATACTCCCAATTAGAGCCGTTCAGCAAATAATGACAAGTATTTTAAGGGGGAAAATTACCACATACGTAATTGTTCTGCTTCTGACTCTATGAAAAAACCGAGTTTTCTTTCAGGCACTATATAACAAATGTAACACTCTTTATAGTTAAGGAATACTCATGGCAATATTATTAAGTTTTTTAATTCTCGTTGTTGTATTTTTACTGTTTTCAATAAAAATCGTTTCACAGTCACAGAACTACTTAGTGGAGCGACCTGGGAAATATCATCAAACGCTTGAGGCAGGATTACATTTTCTAATCCCGATATTTGAATCAATTAGCCATAAAGTAAGTATTCTTGAACGTCAACTTGATACTAAAAGAATTACGACTATCACGCTTGATAACGTAACTATCTCAATCGATATAGCCATTCTTTATCGTATTAAGGATGCATCAAGCGCTATTTATCGGGTACAAAATATCGCGTGGTGCTACCCAGCAGCGAATATTATGCTTTTCTAAAGTTGCACAGAGTGCGTCAGCACATACTTTATCTTTTGATGAATGACTTATAAAAACATCATGTGCCATTTTTTATTCCATTTATATTCAATGTTTAGGCTGCGTCATTATGGGTACAACCGCAGCACTTACCACTCTATTTGCACCGTTTGTTGGTTGCATTGTTAATAAAGCTTGCCTAACTTGGGTTAGATACGCGCGTTCAATCTGACTTTTTGGCAGCTCATCATCAAACAAAAGTTTAGATGACGCTATTGCCACTAATATTTCATTTCCAAAGGGTGTGCTAATTTTAAATTTACCGTTACCTTTCTGACCATTACCAAACACTAAATGAGTATTAGGATCTATCAGTGTGGGTGTGTTACCTAATGGACGCAGCAAATGAAGTGCATCACCATTCGCTTGCACATAAGTTAAATAAAGGTAACTGGGATAGCCAGGGGTAGTTATTTCAATTACTAGTGGTTCATTTTCTTTTAATGCTGCCGTATTGCTACCCGAAACTGTTAATTGTAAATCATTGGATTTAGTTAATACGTCATTCAGTGTTAATAAAACTTCACATTGTGGCCAAGGCCGCAACTCAGTATTCAAGGTAACCTGGACACCTATTGCAGCCATTTCTGATTTAATATCATTTAAATCTTCACGTTTTCTGGCAAATCCGGTTAAGGTCACATTACCAGCGTTATTGAGGGTGCCATTTAATTTGGAACACTGTGTTTTATTAATTAAGTATTTCAGCTTCCGTTCAATATTTTCGTTAGTAATATTGGGAGGTCTTGGCACAACAACGGGATCTAGCGATAACTCTGGCTTTGGTATTTGCGCACTAGCTACTTCCATAACAAAAGTATTTTGTACCCATTTTCGAAAAGCATCATAAGAAATCCAGCCATAGCCATTATCGCCCCAATCATTCCCCCAAGAGTTAATAAACTTAAAGGCTTGCTTAGGTTCGCTATAGCCTACTAATACCATTGCATGAGGTAAGCTTCTTTTTGATGTTAAATCGTTATAGATTTGACCTTTATGTAAGTTATCAAAGCTTGCAGAGGTTTCTAAAGCAAAGATAACCGGTGTTCCCGAAAATATCTGACCTTTAATACTGTCAAGATTATCTTTATCCACTGTTTTCCAGTCATCAATTTTAAAACTGGCTGCTTCAGAAACGACTGAAGCATCTGGAATTCGGCTACAATTCTGGGGATCATAAGGAAAATCAGTTAGCCGTGGCACACCCTTATTTTTCAATAAGTTTAAGGCGTCCGATATCGCAGAACCTTGATTACATCCACTCGATTTTATTTGATTATAAATAAAGGCAGGGCTGAAACTCTGCTTAGAATCTTTAGGTGGAGCCCCTTGTCGCAAGGCTTCATGATAGGTGCGAGCGGCATAAGCAGTAGCCCAAGCTGTGCATGAACCCTGTTGTCCTTGATTTCCTGGTTTAGGAAAATAACGGGATAAATCAGCTTCTGGTGCAATAAAATCACGATAAACTTCAACCTTTTGTACTGATGCTAATGTTTTAGGGTCTTCTGGTAGAAGTCCCTTGGCATGGTCTGATGCAAAAACTGGATATAATTGCAACATGCCAGATATAATAAGCAGAAATCGTAAATTTGTTTTAAATGCTAAATTCACTGTCATTTAACAAAACCTAATTTTTTAAGGGTTTGGTAAGCGATATTCACAAGTTTTGTTTCTTCTTCAGCCATTTGTTTAATTTTAGAGCCTGATGCATTGACTTTATCAGGATGATAATCTTTTATCTTTCGCTGAAAAGCGGCCTTAACTTCATCCGTTGTTGATTTTTCGTCTATTTCTAATAATTCAAAACATTTTGGGGCATTATCCTTTAATGAAACTAACCTAGCTTCAAATGAGTCTGGGGCATCTTGTGTGTTGTTCTCATAGTACTCTTGTTGTGTTTGTTCATAAGAGCTTTTACTTTCATTAAAATTTGAATGCTCCTTATATTCTATGCCGTTTAACTTAGCTGTTTTTCTTGAATAATATTGATGCTGTTTCTCAGTATTGTATTTTCTAAACATAACATGCTGATTAGTCACTTGGTCTAGTAGTTGTTCTGCAATAGTAAATCTGTCTTTGTAAAATGTTTCATCGCCGATTTTAATTTCATTGGCTTTGGGCGCAATCCCATACTTAGACAGTAATTTATAGTTTTGAAAATCAACTAAATATTCATAAGCACTTTTAGACCAAATCATTCTAATCAGAATTGGCGCCAGATAAATTAAGAGAGTGAAACTAAAAATAGAAAGAGTCGCTAATAAATGTCGCTCCATGGCTTTATCAACAGTAATCAGAAAATCGATTGAATTTATTATTTTGACCTCGTTTTCTGCTTTATGCCTATTTATTTCCACATAGAGATTTTTTCGTTCGGCAATATATTGTTCTGTCTCTTTTTTTAGTGACTTAATCTGATCCGCAATTGCTAATTGTTCATCTTTATTATGGGTTTTATTTTTTATATATTGTGATTGTTTGGCCTGCAGATTTCTTATGTTATCCATAGCATCCGCTTGTTTTTGGTAAATAGTGTCGAGAGTGAAAGCGTATTTGAAGTCAACATTATCATTTAATGAGCTTAGCAGATTTAATTGCTGGGTAGAAAGTCCATGATTCATTTCTGAATGAAGGGCAACGACTGTAATAGCTGCGCCAGAACATAGGCCAATTGAAGTAGCAAGTAATAGTTTAGGGATAGATGCCAAAAACTCTTTAGTTTGTATTGCAGATGCTCCATCACCATAACCAGTTGAACTTAAAATAAGTCGGTAACTGTTATGAACGATAAAAGTCCAGCAAAGACCCATAAAAATAGCGGTAAAAACATCTGATATGTTTAATGTTGAAAGCGGTGATTCAAGTGAACTGGTATGAATTAACATTAAAGAGTAAATACTAGTTACATTGGCTATCAATACCAGCATTAAAACTAAAAAGCCTTGATTTTTGTATTTAGTTATTTCTAACTGCGGACAAGTTCGTAATATTTGCAGGTCGGCACCACCAAACTCGCACAAAAACTGGGTGAATGTGTTCATATACTTTCACCAACTGCTTTTTTATTTAACTGTGCAAAAAAGTCAAAAGCGTCATAGCTATCTTGATTTTTTTCGTCTTCAAACTCACCGTATTGATAAGGTGATGAGGTTGAGTTTCTTAGTACTTCATCAGGCGAATGGGGGAATAAGCTAATTGTTTTTTTTGCATCTTTATACTTTTCTGATATGAAATTTCTTAGGTAATAATTTAATAGTTGTTCGTATGCGCTCATTTCTTTACATCTTATTTCACGTCTTAAAAATCCTACTAATAATAAAAATGTGATGGCAACTGTACCTAAAATTAAAAATATTGGGTGTTTTATTAAGTGATAAAGATCTGAAGATAATATATAGGCAATTGGGTTGGTATATAGCATATCGTCATTGAGCTGCTCAATAGCCTTTTGTGTGGCTAATTTATGATCAGCCAACTCATCTTCCAATTGAAATAATTTCTTTTGATTACAATTAATTAAAAAATCATTAATGGCATTGGGCGGTAACTTACTTGCTTTATGTTCACAAGAGAGTGCTTGGTTGTTAACTGAAGAAACATATTCAATTGATGGTTCCTCTTCAACAGTAACTCCCCGTGAAAAGCCAATTTCTCGACTAGGTCGCTGTGTATTAGTTTGCGCAATTTGAGTTTTGATGGTGTTTGAGGTAAGCGTGTTAGGCTTATATTCTGGAGCTGATAAAATAAGTGTGCCGTGTAAATTGTGGTTTATCCAAGGTTCTTGTTTGTTATCCGTAGCTCTTGTAACCTCATCTATAACTTTTCTAAATATAGAGTCAATGTCAACACGCTCTTTAATATGTTTAAGTATTGCGCCTGTATAAACACCATTGGTATGTGGTATGCCATCACTAGCTGTCTGTCCGGGTTTTGCTGCTAATGAGATATAAGTTGATGACCCTGCTTCTAAAAGGGCTAATCCACCATTATCACCACTAGAAAAGCTTCGGCAGGCATCAATAGTAATAACATTAGCAGTAGGCTTTTTTTTGCTAATTCCTTCAAGAATCAAATTTATACCAATTGGATTTTTATTAGGATAATCTACTGGAATGATGTAGTTTTGACCTTTTTGTTGCATGCCGTGACCACTGTAATAAAAATAACTAATGTCACCAGGTTGAATAGATTCAATGTATTTATTAATTTCGACTTCCATGGCTGATTTAGAACCATCAGTAACTAATACGGTATTAAAACCTATTTCTTTAAGCGCATTAGACATGTCTTGCGCATCTTTATCTGGATTAACCAGTGGTGCATTTGGATAGGCTTGATTACCAATTAACAACGCTTTTCTGTGTAAATTTTTAATATCTTGTGTTGTATTTATTGTAATAGGGTTAGGTGGTAAAACCATTGTATCTGAGCTATTTATGCCATTTAGGCGGTCTATAATTTCATGTTGACTGTTTAATTGAGCAGTGATTTCATCTTCTTTTTCTTTAAATGAGTTTTCCAAAAATTCTTGATGTAGGTTTCTTTGTTCTTCAATAGATTGATTAATCTCTTTTTCATAAACCTGTGAATACAGAGATAATAATAAAGGTTGTGAAAAAATTAACGCGATTATAAAAAAAATATAGACACGTATTTTTGCGGGTTGCCAAGCAGGATCATTTTCAGAATATGATTTCTCACAACCCTTTCCAGAGGCACTGACTATTAAGTTTTGTAAGCAAAATAATATTACAATTGTGAATAACGTGATGACAATAGCGGTTTTAAAGCTAATTGTTGTTAAATTTAACAAGTAGAACGCTGAATACGCACAAAACAAAAAAGAACCTACAATGAATAGATTGCTTCTTTCAAGTGCGTATTTAGTTGCTGTAGGTAGCGAGGATAGTTCGCGAGCCTTAAAGCCACATAACTCTGAAAACATTGTTACGTTTTCTCGCTTTTGTTAACTTAGGCTTTAGGCTTATGAAGGTCAGGCATATATTTTTCTGGATCGCCCTTCATATCAGCTTTAACCGTATTTAGAAAAATTTCACGGGCTTGTTCAGCAAGTTGGTTTTCAACAATGAGATTGCCAATAACATGACTTTCGATATTTTTTGCTTGGTGATAAACATCCTCAATACTATGGCTAGTATTGTCTCCACCATGATCATTTAGACGAGTTTCTATAGCATATTTTGCCAATATAATTTGGTTTTGATTATCTGTTAAATAATCATAAGGTCCACGAATTAACATCATTTTTATAAAAATAGGAGTAATTTCAATAATAACTAATAAAAGAGTAAGGGCTAATGAAACGGTAGGTGATATTTCATGAGCTGCTTTAATTCTTGTAGCTATACCATCTTGCCTTAAAGATTCTTGTATTATTTCTTGAATTTTGATCTCTTTTTTATTATTCAGGTCGGTTTTTTCATCATTTAACTTATCAAGCTTGACTTTTAGCTCTTGTACTCTAGGAGCTGTATTGTTAATAAATTCAGTTCTTTCATTTTTTTTAGCTAGTAATGAATCAGTGCGAACTTTAAACTTTGGACCAACTCCAGTATTTATTTCATTCGCAATTTCATTTTCCAGTTTAGTTATCGCTTGGGTTAAAGCATCAACATCATTGGTGTTTTTTTGAAGTTCTGTTGCAACTTCATTTTTCTCTTGTTCAACACGTTTTGCATCCTCCTCAAACTCTTTTACTTTCTTAGGTGTTTCTTCTTCGACATATAGTCTTTGATTTTTGAGTAACTGTGCATCTATTTCTGTTTTCATGACTCTTATTTCAAGAGGAGCAGAAATCGATAAGCCTATAACTATAGCCATTATTATTCTTGGTAAACCTTGAAATAACTCTTTAAAGGTTATATCTTCAGTACCATCACCATGCCCAGTTGAGGTAATAATAAATCGATCGAGATTAAAAATGATTAATGCCCATATAATTGCAACAACTAATGATTTTACTACTGCAACTGTATCTAAATCTTGAGTATTAGCTATACTTTGAATAGGGCCAAACACCGTATACATAGCAAAGAAACTCGAGAAAAATGCCAAAATAGCAGTCGCCATTACAACACCACCTAAACCTTCATATTTAACACGCTCAGAATGAGGGCATCGTTCTAAAATCTTAATATCACCACCGGCAGAGAACCACAATGCTCGACGAATAACGCCACTGATACCCTTTAGTTCTAATTTGTAATCATAATGATCTAGGTGTAGAGGGTCGTAATTCTCAAATGAACTCATAATAAATCTCGCGCTAAAGTGATAAGGTTTTTAGGATAGTTAATTTAGTTATTGTTAATAAATTCTGTTGAAATCTTATTAGATATTTTAACCGGATTAAGCTTTAGAGTATGGTTAAGCTTTACCTGCATTAACAGCGGCTTATATAGATTAATACGGTTGTTTATGAATTTAAATTTAGTTAAGTACAAAGACTTTTTTGATAGCTGTTTAGCTGTTGATAACGAGTTTTTAGGCTGTCTATAGCCTTCTTTTATGATGTTTTTTAATAAAAAATTTTTATTAAATGAAGGGCATTTAGGTGGTTTTATTTCGTTTATTAAGGTTTTATTATATATGGGGCCTTGAGGAACAACGATTTGATGTAATGCACTATTGGCCTTAATGGGTGCCATGATCAGGTTTGATTTCCCAAAACAGTTAATCATTGATATTTGCAGTTCTTTGTCAAAAGGAACGGAACACATCAAATGACGATCATTTAAAGATTGATACTTTTTGATACCTGGCCAAGAAGGTTCATCTTTTGCCTTAATACATAACCAACCCCAACCTAGCGTTTCAATTTTGATGTTGGTCACTGTGTTATGGCAGACCAACTTTTTCCCAGATTTACAAGAAAGAATACTGGGTTTATTAAAAAAATATTTGAAGGTAGGCATATTTAATTACTTAGTTCGGCTTACAATCGGGGTAATTGAGTTTTATCTCAACACGTCTATTTAAAGATTGTTGTCCCACAACATGAGTCAGAGGAAATTTACTTCCTGCACCACGCGCATCTATCTGCTCTGCAGCAATATTTCCATTTTGAATTAACCAACTAGCAACTGCATTAGCTCTGTTTTGACTTAATTCTATATTGTGATTAAAACCATCCAATGTATCGTCACCAGAACCATCGGTATAACCAGTAATTATGATTTTTTTAGGCGGTGATTTTTGGATGATGTGGACTAATTTTTCTAAGTTAATATCCATTGATGGATCAATCGTGGCTTGATCAAAAGTAAAGATAGTTGCGCTAGGAAGATATAAATGGTTTTTACAATCATTCAGTAACTCTGGATTATCAAACGCTTGCTCAAGTGTTATCAAGTGCGAGTTATTATTAGGTATTTGATTGATTATCGCAGAGTCAGTATCAGGAATTTGATTTATGGTGGTCTCAGCCACATGATGTAAATTATCAATAAGCGGCTGGACAATATTATTGTTATTACTATGGTCGTTTATTTGGTTGCACGATCCGACTTGGTTTGTACCACACCAAACTAATAAAGCTATTAGCCATAAGCCTGTCAGTAATGATCTAAGTAAACAACTGGATATCCATGCGGATAACACTAATGAAATACCAGAGAGAAATAAAGGCCAGATAGGTGTATTGGTGCAGTGTGTTAGATTTAATAGAAAACCATAATAACCAATACCAAAGATGGAAAGTATGACTAATAAAGTACCCAAACTTATCCGATTAAAAGTGGATTCTATCTTTGAATTATTTTTTACTAACAATTGATCTAAAAGGCAAGTAATGCCCATGACTGATGTGCCAATTAGCGCCAAATGCCAGTCACAACAAATCCACAATCCAAGACCTGAAATAAGCAATGTTACAAACCAGCAAGTAAAGCAATTAGCTGGGCTATCAACGGTTGGCGAGGCAGGATTTGTGCTGTTTACATTAGATGAATGAGTTGAATCATTTAGTGGACTTTCAGATTCATTTGAAGTATTTGTATCCGATTTTGTATTTTCATCTAAATCAGGTGCTGGAGGCATATCCTCTGGCTGTTTAATATACGCATAAGCTTTGCCTGAGATGTTCCCGATAATCGTATCGTTCCTTGATATTTCTTTGTAAGCGGTTTTTTCAGGAAAATGTAATCTAAAATCGAAGAGCGTTATCTTAAAGTTTTTATCAAAACTTGGGCTATTGATAGTGCTGGTGACAAACGCTTGCCGTATCGGATAAGGTTCGTCATTTTGTAACGAAAAGGGTGGTTCTTTTATTTTTATAACGTTTACAAGCTTACCGTTATCAATGACGAGATCATAATGTCGATGGTTGTGGGTAATGGTTTTTGTGTTTATTTTGTTGCCTGAATAATGGCCGTTAAAATCACCACTAATCCAAATAGCATTCGTTGGTATATCCTCTAATAGAGAAAGATTAGGTTGATAACATTGATTGTTGTTTAAATTCCACCAAGCATTTTTTGTTGTACCGCAAGCTTGGCAAGTGTTAGGTAATGGGGCATTAACTAGTTCAGCGCGGCATTTTGAACAAACAGTTTGATAGTTAAGGTTGGGGTGATCAGTTTCAAACTCCCCAGAAGTTAAGCCACAATTAGCGCATTTTAAAAAGAGTATCGAAATATCATGCGCACATGCTTGGCAACGATAGCGGTAGATTGATGTTTTATTAAGACCTGTCATTTGAGATTAACTTGCGACTATCCAACCTTTACTCGACTTTACAAATCGAAAAGATTCAACAGCTTTGTGTCTACCAGCACCAGCAAATAAAATAGCCACGGGATTTTCTTGCTTGCCCAAAGTAAAGTCATAAGCCACTTCACAAGTAGCAGAGGTTAAATCGGGTGATGTACAACTAATTTTTTCAATGCTATGAAATTCAATAGAATCAATCCCCATAGCCTCACCGATAACTTGTCCTAACAAATTACCATCACCCGCGTGTAAAAGCTTGGCTTGAAAGTAATCTTTTAAAGCATTTTCAATTTCAATTTGACTAGGCTCATTAAAAAAACAACCTGTTAAAAAAAGAAGCATATTAAGTAGAATAAGTTTTTTCATTTTAGGATTGCTTTAGCTTAATGGTTATTTAATATTTCATCGAAGCGGCCAGAGTAAATGTAATCTTAACTAGGCTAACTTAATTGCCTTAACCCTGTAATCAGCACATATCAGAATCTAATCTTCAATGTCGGCAAATGCTGACTTAGTAAATAATTTTTGGATATTACACTTTTTATTCAAAAACCAGAAGTTTTTTTAAGACATTAGCTATAACAGCGCTTTATTAATATATGTATTAAAGAACCTTCTTTATACATTTTAGCCTCTTTAAAATACCTAACCACCTGAGAAGTTCCACCAGGCTTTTCTGTAAGATCACCATCCCATAAAGCAATTAAAATATGAGAGTTTTGAGCCAAATAAACGGCTAATTGCTGATAGCATAAAAGCCTATCCTCATTAGTATTTACAGGTATTGCTGATAATATTTCAATGTGACTTGCTAAGGTTAATAAATAATCAAACTTATCACGAGAGACTTGTGTTTTAAAGTCAGATAGGTAATCTGATACTACCATAGGTAAAACTCCAACAAATGGAATGCCCAGCTCAAGACCAATCTCTACTACTAAGCGATCAGCTCCCTCTGCAAGCCCAGAAAACAAGCATAGTGACTTGGCTTGGTATTGCATTTTTAAAGCTAATAACCGATGCCTGACCTCATCTTTTATAGCAGGTAAATCTTCAATGCAAATAGATCTATGGCCTGTAATGCCGATTTGTATATTAAGGAGTTCCATCAATCTTCAGTGGTTTAGTGTTTAATTTTCTTGGTCAGATTGAGGTCAAAAGACAGTATGCTTGAATACTAGAATTGAACTTCATAGTTGAATTCGCCTTTAATATTTATGTTTATTGATTCATGCATATTAACTCTGATCAAATCGGTTATAGGATTATGCCTAAACTGATACAAGCATTGATAAGAAGATTATGATCTTGTAGGGGCGAATTTATGCGCCACTACAACTTTCCAATTCTTTACTCAATGGCAGTGACCCACTGCATAGGAGCCACAAAGTAAAGTACTTAAGGACTCTCATGAGCTGTTTTTTGAATCATAAATAAATGTAACTTCACGTTATTAAAAATAGCACCTTATTAGCCAATCCATTCATATTGACAATTTTACGTAAATTCTGTAAATTCGGTATTTTGCAAAATTAATACTAGATAACATTATGATTCAAGTAACTGCAAGTGAGTTTGTTAAACATTTTGGTCTATATAAAGAGCAGGCTCAACGCCAATCAATTGCTATTACCAGTCATGGTCGAACCAGTGGTTATTTTTTGTCTGAACATGAATATAACGAATACATAATGCTCAAATCACGCGCAAGACAAACTTATCATGTAACCGAATTACCTTCAGATACGATTACAGCCATTAGCCAAGCAAAAATGAATGATGCGCATGATCATTTAAATAGTTTGATGGATTAAATTTGAAATGCCGTACCCTAAGCCGGAAAATGGCCTCGTTATTTCATATTCTTACTTATGGCAAAACGAGTCCAAAACTGGACAACTAGAAGGCCTTAAGAACAGACCCTCTGCCATAATACTGGTAGTCGAAAAAAGCGAAACAGAACAGATTGTCACTGTTGCACCTATTACACATACCCCTCCTCACAATCCTAATGCCGCCATTGAAATACCACCCAAGGTAAAACAACATTTAGGTTTAGATAGCGAACGCTCATGGATAATCTTAGATGACTTTAATCAATTTCAATGGCCTGGTTATGATTTACGACCTATCCCCAAAACACTTGATAAATACGACTACGGTTTTTTGCCGCCCGCCTTATACCAACAAATCACACAAAAAATTATCGCATTGCACCAAAATCCTTTAAAACCAACGCCACGTGATTAAACGATATAACGTTTTACACTATTTAGAACTGTAATTTGTTTGTCAAAATCGAATTTTGACTTCACGTTAACTTATCCTTCAAAAGCACTTCTAACCTATTAAAACAATCTATAGTATCTGAATGGTCAGCACCTAAAACCTTTACATAGATTGCTATGGCACGTCGATATAGTATTTCCGCCTCAACATAATCCCCTTGATCAGATAACAATAATGCTAAATTTTCAATACTGGCCATTGGTATCAATATCAACTTCAATAATCTGTAATATTAGTTGTACCTTTTGTTTGAATCTGAATTATGGCATCGACAAGGAACTCTAATGCTCTTTTTTAAGTATATAGTAGGAATATTGATAATCTATAAATTGGATTATTTTATTTAATCTTATCTTTTGAATAAATCTCACAGCCTGATTTTAGATGCTGACTTGGTTTACCATCTCCTGTAGTGACGATAAATCCGCAACATTGGAAAATATATTGCTCTCCATAATCTTCTTGAGGGCCTAAAGCTCTCTGAAATCGTGGGGGCAAGGATGCCACCTAGGCGATTTATTGATTCTATTTTCCATTTGGGAGAGAAAATTATAAAGATCGAGAGTTTTTGCATTAATTCTAAAAAATTTATCGTATTTGAATGATGATGTAGAAGAAGCAACATATTTTTTCAAGCTTATTACTGTTCTGTAATTATCGCCATAAACCATATTTGTTAATATATAGTGAGTTTTATGTAGATGAACTAATTCATCAGAAACTCTTTTTGAATCTTCTTGACTTTCAAACCATTTTGCCAAGCTGTTTATTAGTTTTCTATAAGTTTTTAGCTTAGATATAGGCATTAAACGTAGATCATCAATGCCAAAATAATAATTTGACACTGCTTGTCTTAGGTAATCATGAAAGAAGCTTAATAAACCACCACGTTTAGCCAGATGTGCATCTATCGCCATTAAGAACGTTGAAATCACTAAGCGACTTAAGCCGGTAATGCCGGCGATTTCTGTTTCTGATAAACCGCATCTTGCTACCCATAGTGCTTGCATGATCTGGGTAACGATGACTTTTCCAAAATCACTTTCTAAACGCGCTAGCACTAGTATAAACAGTTCTTGTGGATTGTAAGCACTTAATAAAGTGCTAATGCGCTGATCGAGTTGCTCGAAATAACCAAAGATACGTAGTTCTTCTAAGACGGTTTTTAAAAACAATGGATTGCCGGTTTGCGGTGCTTGGGCAATAAGTTGAGTTTGTTCGGTAGCTAAGGCTTTTCTGTAACGGGCTAACCAATCAACTATTAATTGTACGCGGCCCTCTATATCAAGGGCTTCTAAGCAATGAACAGGCCAGTCTCTTTGGCTTAAGACGGCTAGCTGTTCATCTGGAATCACGCTAAAGATTGCTTTAACATTTTCTTGCCAAAAGCTAGGTAGCCATAGGCAATCCTTATTTTCTAGTTGACTAAGAGCATTAATTTTATTTTCTAATTGATTAAGTCCATCAATAATCAACAACAAAGGATCTTGCTCACCTACTTTTGCCAACCATAAAGGAAAATCTCGAATAACATCTTCAGGGGTACTAGGTAAATCTTGCCCATCATTTAGACGATGTTTTATTTCAGCCATTATCCGGTAGACAATAACCGCTGGATCAACATCACCCGTGATACCTATATAATGTTCAATGATAAATTGCTTAGGATTTGCATGGCGTTGTTGACTGATCCAGTAAGCCAGCAAAGCCGACTTACCTAATCCAGACTCACCTGTCACTAATAAAGCATGATTTGTTTTAGTCTGTAAAAAAGTATCTAACGCTTCAATATCTCTAGGATTCGCACTATAAGCATGGCAAAGTTCACGTGCATAGCTGCGATGAGCATCTTGTGCGGCCTTAAACGGTGTAGGTGTTTGATCTTGAGGAAATTGCTTATCTAAAGCCGCCAATAAATCGGTTTTAATTAATTCACCGAGCGCTTCCATATTGGTGTAATTATCTCTAACAGGTAAACCACTATTGCGTAACCTTGCTTTAAGTGCTGATAATTTTGCTTTAAGTGGCGACTCTGTTTCAAAATAATCATTAGAAGCATTAAACTTATCCGCTAATGATTGACTAAGCCCTGTGTCCCTTAAATAAAAGAAGCAATGTTCAGCCATATCTGGGTTATCTAAAACCCCATGTAAGATTTCCATCTCTGTGACACTTAAGCCGCCTTTTAAACTATCTTCTAAGAAAGGAAATAAGCCGAGCAATTCTGCTTTATGATCTAAATCGGTATCTAAGGGCGCCCAACCATAGCGATCGCCTAATAAACTAACAAAATAAGGTCGGCAGCGATTAATCTCTTCAAGACAAATCCGAAGTACTTTGCCTTGTTCAGCTTCTTCTTGTGTGACACCCCAGCGCAAATCAATTTCTGTAAACTCTACCTGCCTATCACGACAAGCACGTCGAACAACAGGAAACACGTGACTCATTAAATAATGCCGCTCCTCTTGCATATCCCTAAAAGTTGAGGAGATAAAGACACGTATTTCACGATTAGAATTTTCTATAAAGGCAGTCATACATTTAATCCTGAATAAGTAAATGATAGTGTACTTAATTAATACGTCAGATGATGTCGTTATTTAATTCAGCCATAAGTTAAATGGAGGCCTTACTATTAAGCTTAATATGATCAATATGCCAAATAAATTATAAAAGAGTTGGCCAATTGAATCTAAGACTTGGGCACAAACATTATTTCAGTTTTAAAATCATTAGACATACAACAAACATTGCTTGCCAGTGCATTGGTTTTTAGGGTCATAGCACCCTCTGAATTTATTGCCCTAACTTAAGGGTTTTTTTAATATTTCGCCCGATTATTAGGGCACAAAAATGGCTTGCGCGGTAACTATCACGATTGATAGCGCACAAAAACGCTTTGTTCGGTAATTAACACTATCACTAGAGAACAAAATCGCTTTGTTAGAAATCTAAATCCGAATGCAAGGAAACAAGAATGGCTTGTGTGGTATTTAACGCTCATGTAAGACAACAAAATCATCTTGTTGGGTATTTAACGTGAAGGTAAGGGAGCAATTTATTTTATATGAGGACACAAAAAATAATAGTGAGCCAACATGGGCTAAAGTTAGCCTACAAAATATTCCGGTAACAATACAAATCCTTTGTTTGGCATAATGCGCGACTATGGGTTGGGCAACATTATTAAATTGGCAAGGTGTAATAGAGGGATGCGCGTCGTATGTAAGAGGTATGATTGAGCGCAATACTCTTCGGTCAACGGCTTAAAGAACAGGTTAGCGTTTTAGAATTAGCACACGCCCCGCATCTTCATAAACCATAGTTAGTCCCTTGTTACTCTAGCTGTATTTTTTATTCGTATTGGCAATTTAATTCGTGTCTGCTTTACTTACAAAAACGCATTACACCTTCGAAGACTTTTAACACTGGAGCGTAGCGCATCTTATAAAAGCGAATACCGCGACGGTCAAATTTATGCGATGAACAGCACAAGCCGAAAGCATAATCTGGTTTCTGGAGTATTTATCGGGAACTCAGTCTGCAACTCAAAAAACGCCCCTGCGAAGCCTATATTAACGATATGCGCGTTAAAGCCGCAGAAGCATCAAGCTACTATTATCCAGATGTCGCAGTGGTATGCGGCACACCGCAATTTGAGGATGCGCAAGTCGATACCTTGCTCAATCCTACCCTGCTGATTGAAGTGCTATCACCGTCCACCGAAGCTTATGACCGTGGCAGTAAGTTCGCCCATTATCGTAAAATTGCTTCATTACGAGAATATCTATTGGTCGCACAAGACCAGCCCAACATCGAACGCTATGTGCGGCAAGGTGACGTTTGGATATTATCAGAAGTAACGGGAATTGAGGCCACCATGTCATTAGATAGCATCGACTGCGTACTTAGTTTGCGTGAGGTTTATGACAAGGTTCTGGATGTTGTTGATTAATAAGATACTGGTACTTCCCCTATTATTATTTTGTGCTATTATTTTAAAAAGACTGTGATATGGCTTGAAAACTCATCTCTTTAAATTTAATACCGAAAATTAACTAAAAATATCCGTTAAAATTATAAATAATCTCCTATATTAATATTACGTTTCGAAAGTATGGTTTTCTCCTATGAGTTTTCAAGAAAAAATAAATTTATATATTGCAGATGGTTACAAAAAAACAATAACAAATCAGTCTGGACTTGACACCTATGTTATGTATAAAAACAACATAGTCGTTCGCATTGGGTCAGATAGTTCCTATGACCATTATGCAAAGCTTATTAAAAGTAAAATAATTCAATCTAAAAATGCACCTATAATCACTAAACATGAAACTGTTTTGAATGTATTTGATAACACAAAGTTAGACTATACCTGCACCGAAATGGAACTACTGAATGAACTGAATGATGATGAGGCTACACGTTATAAGGAATGGATTGACAAAGAAATAAATAATATTGTAGATAAAAAACTTGGTATAAGTGACCCTTTCAATATTTTAGATTTAACACGTAAATTAGTTTTATATGCTCAAAAAAACAATCTTTTTCTTGATTTAGTGCAGTCTAAAAATATCATGAAAAGAGGTGAAACTTTTGTACACATCGATCCTTTTTCTTAAAACATGTAACAACCATAAAACACGCCTGCGCTCTATCAACAACTCTAATTTTGATTATCTGTGATTTATTGCGAGATTAGATATTATTTGACCTGTGCATTTAATGTTGATTGATATCTTTTATAATATCTAGAACTGCAATCTACCTAGCTTATACATACTTAACCATATATATTAGTTGCATTGCATGATTTTACGATAGAAAAAACTTCGTGTTTTTTATCGTAAACCACTCTTTGGAACACCCCGTTCAGACATTGAAAAAAATCATAAGCTGGAAAACATGAATATAATTCTTTATCTTCAAGCTCTATTACATTTGTATCAATACCAAATTGAATTGGTTTTGTAAAAAACAAACCTAAGACCCTGTATGTATGAATATATATTTCGTTATAAGTCACTCGATTTATAATAGCATTATGAAGTTCAAGTGGCGATGCCACCGTGCCTGAATTTCGTACCAACTCCCTTAATTCAGGTGTAGAACCAGTATCATTATGTGACGCAAGTGTAATTGATTCTGAAGTTCTGGGAGCTAAGATTACACCAAAATTTCCAGTGTAATTATTTACCGGCTGATCTCCACAGACAATTGTTGAACAGGAAATGTCATAATTTCCCGTAATAACTTTGCAAATTTTTTCAATCGATCCTAGTTGATTAGTTTGAGCACTGCCAACCAGTGAAACAAAACTTGAACAATGCACTAAAACAGCATTATTTTTTTTTAATACATCGATATATGAAGTAGGCATACATTATATTGTAACTTGTAATTAATACCGCTAGCTTGAGCACAATGTGAGCAGGAAATGACTATAAACAAGAACACTCATATCTTAAATTACCACAGCAACCACAGTACTTTTCATTGGTTTTATATGCTACAGCCAACCGGATGTACTGGACATATTCTTTTGTAAGATGATGTCCACACATGCGGCAATAATTATGTCCTTGATTTTTGTATTCGTCGCAATCATTACATTTTTGATTCATACTCATCTAACTCACCTACCTATAACGTGATATCTAATAAATTGTTTTAAAATAAAAAATTAACCATACCAAAAAAATTAACACAAATAACTTAAATGATTTTAGTGATAGTTACCAATCCACATTCAACAAGCTAACAAATTTTTAAACCAATATTTTTCTTTACTCTTTTGTTAAAATTAGTAATTGGATAACTTATTAAATAATTTCACCTGATATTATTAAACTATGTGATTCATGCACTAAATATATCTGATCTGTGATAAGCTCTATTTCAGGATGGTTTTTTCCAAATTTCTTTGTATAAATATACAATGCTTGACGATAATAGAATATCGCTGATTCTAGCTCACCTTTAGCATAAAGTAAGCCAGCTAAATTCTTCAAATTGATGCCAGAATAATAATGAAAATATCCCATTGTTCTTTCTGTAATTTCTAATGCTCTTCGATATAGAGGCTCTGCTAATTCATAATTACCCTTAGCATAATGTATATTCGCTAAACCATTTAACCTATTACCAGTATAATAATCAGGTTTTGTGTGTTGTAACGTTTGAGAATATATAAGTTCCGCATCTTCGTAACTGGCCTTATCATATAATAAGTTAGCCAAACAAGTTAAAGTATCATCAATCTTGTTAATATCAGTTACGAAAAAACTCAGACCGGAAGACAATGATTGCCGAAATAATTTTTCAGAAACCTCATATTCTCCTTTTATTTGAAATAATCTTGCAAGATTTCTATAAGCAGTCAATTGATCTATACTCGGCATTGATAAAATATAATTAAATATAATTTCAGCTTCGTTATAATCCCCATTAGCTTGAAGAATAAATGCAGCATTTGATAAGTTTTTATCTATTGATTGATTTATAGGCCCGAGAATAGTTAATCTTTTATATTTTATAGATGTTATATCGAGCTTAGTATTTGACTTAAGCATTAATGCAAAATCAATAATATATTTATAATCTTTACTTAATAAAAAATAAGCACGTTTATACAATACCTCAGCCTCATCATATTGGCCTTTATCCGTTAACAACAAACCTAAGTTACCTAGTATTTGTCCCACAAAATAGTGTTTAGCTCCCAATTCCCTTTCTGTAAAAAATAAGGCTCGTCGATAATAAATATCTGCAGCAACATAGTCACCTTTGACATGAAGAATATTAGCTAATTTCCCTAAACATATATTGCTTTTACGATGAACAGAACCAGACATACTTTCCGTAATTACTAACTCTCGTTTGAGCAATGATTCTGCCTCACCAATATCACCTAGTTTAGTTAAAATACGAGCTAAACATTGTAATAACCCGAGAGTTTCACTATGAAAAATACCAAATTTATTTTCATATATAAGTAATGCAGATCTATAACTATGCTCAGCAGACAAATAATCGAATTTATACTCAAATAAATCCCCGAGATCACATAAACAATTACCGATCTCTAATTCACATTTATCTTCTAGAAGATTTAGGATATCAAAACCACGTTGTAAAACTGGCAACGCTTCATTTATATCATCTTCGTCAGCTGAAAGCGCTCCTTTTCTCAATCTAATTGTTTTTGCTAAGTTACATAAGATCACAGCAGTTCGCCTATGATACGCTCCATTAACTTTTTCAGAAATTAATAAGGCTTTTCGAAGAAAATCCTCTGCGACTTTAAATCTAAATGCTTCATAAAACAAACCAGATAGACTCATTAATTTTGTTACTGTCTTTTCATGCTCTTGCCCAAAACAAACTTCATGCATCCTTATAGTCAACCACCCCCAATCAATTGTTTTCTGCTCATGTTGGATAAAATTAAAAGAGGGCTTTACTTCTAACCGGCAGACACTTTCAATACTTTTACTATATTGCTCAACCAAATCTTGATTAATTAATCTTAAAAGAGCCTCATCCGACCAATGCGATAATTGCTCAGGCAATTCCAATGCCATAAAGCTATCTAAACAACTGACTAAATCCTCTGCTTGGGTAAACTGCTCCCACAACACTTCACCTAAGACCTGATGACCCTTTTCGACTTCTACAAAGTAATCAGCCCCTGCACTATTCTCATCCAACAACCAATCCTGCAAGCTCTTATGAAACAGCGCAACGCCTTGCTCAGTCACAGTCAGATAACTACCCAAGCGCTCAATTACTTTAGCGCGTTGGCGTTTAGTGTAATTTAATAGGGTTTCTATATCGCTGGTGGGTATGGGTCGAGACGATGCTACTAATATTTCTAATAACGGCAATAACTCTTGCTCATAGTGATGGGTATCAGGATAACGGTATTTAAACTCTCTTAAATATAAAGCACTCAAGCCTTTGGGCAGATCATTCAACTGTTTTATGTCGATTATGTTTTGCTGGATGGCGGCTTGTAATTGCCTTACATATAAAAAGTTACCTTGTGCGGCTGTTAATATCTGCTGTTGTGCATGGATTAATTCGGCATCTGCTAAGCCTAAGGTAGGCAACCAATGTTGGATATATGTTTCAACATCTTCTTGATTACGCGGATCATCCGCATTAATTTCATGCAATCCAAATTGTTCTAATTGGCCACGAATCGCGGATTCTGGCCGACTGGTGACCACCCAACCCAACCAATCGGGTAACTTGCTTAGCTGTGAGGCAATTAATTCCGTCAGTTCACTTTGACCGTTTTGTAAGGTTTCATCGAGCGCATCAATAACTATCAATTGTCTGGGGCGGTTCCCATTAATGGCGTACCGTAAGGGATTGGCTAATAAATAATCAAACAGATCCACCGGATTCTTGCGGTCTAGGTCTTTTATTTCTGGCTGATTAAGTAGATGCCGACGATAATCGGGTAAACGTGTCGCTAATTGAAAAGCAATCGAACGAATCACTCGCGTGGGATCTCTGCGCTCTGGACTGTTATAGCGACAAAATTGTGCCGCGATCACTTGTGCTTTATTGCTATGTGCCAACCATGCCACCACCGCACTTTTACCCATACCCGGGCCACCACTTAAACAAAAAATACGTGAGCTTCTGTCACCTTCTCGCCAGGTATTAATTTCATCTAACAGCCATTCTCGTCCCGTAAAGCCTGGCAAGCGACTATTAATATCAGGGGTACAATCTAAGGGTAATAAATATTCCTCAAGCTGACTAATCTCTCCGGCAAAGCGTTGGTTATCAGGATGATCAATCACCGCACAGATTTGTGTAAAGCGTTCTACATACCATGCTTCAAAAGCATTAGGATCAGCTTGTTGACGTGCTTGCCAATCGTGCATATCTAACCATTGCAAATGGCTCACCGATATCGGTAGACTTATATCAACTTCGGGTTGAACCAGAATGGTAAAGACATAGGCTTTTCCTGCACCTAAAGCGATAGCAATTTCATCCCGACAAACCCCAGGATCACGGGTGGAATGCTCTGATAAAAAAGCCAGCACGTGATCACTCTCTAAGTAGTAGCGCGAAAGTTATCCGGAAGTAAATTTATTGTGTCAAACTTTCAATAATTGCCATAACAGACAAAAATAGGTTACCAACTGAAATTCATAGCCAAACTAAGTCCAGAAGAAGAAGC
>TBL_comb47_HYPODRAFT_10002784_pt1 | contig 21306 bp, 18 predicted proteins | sample TroBogypolimnion_40_FD_10682 | JGI IMG/M metagenome (IMG submission 10682) | reverse complement strand
GAAGATTTCAATCCCCTATCGCGATCGCCTTGGGTGGCGGTTCAGTCCAACGTGGTTTATCTGACGCCGGCCAACTGTCGTGCCATCGGCAAACATCTTTGCGGCGTCCGATAAACGCTATTCGTTGTACGACGGCTCTCGCTGCACAAGAGCCCCACAGAGAGAAAGTGCAATTTCGTTCCCCGAGTGACCGCTGTTGATTTTCGTGTCAAGCCAATGACCGTCATTGAGGACAAACATGGCCGTCTCTTGTTGGTCGAGAGCTGGTGTAGGATTTTCGGAATTGCCTACCCGTCAGCCGACGTTGGCTTGTGGCGTACTTTTGCTATTCCGCTGATCGCAGCTTGGTCGGTCAATTTGGAAACTGGATCTCTGGATCTGTGACGGATGTGATGGTGGTGACGGTGATCTCCTATTGCTATGGTCGCAAAACAAGGATACATCCACCACAAACGCCCTCACCTGCCCTACCAGGGGGTAGGGGGGTCAAATCTCTACGGTCCATCGATCGCGATGCGTGCGCGAGGACAGATTTTTGCGCGTGCAAAATGAAGCAGGGGATCCTCCCTCCGGGAGCAGATTGGCGCGATGCAGTATTGCGGTCGCGGCGCAGGTCTGGTTGGTCGCCCCAATGCTGATGGTGTTGCGGCCCAGATGTCATAAAGGGGGTGAATCGAACTCACACCCTTGATGATCGTGCTCGCGAAGTCTGCCGTTGGCCTTGCAGGGATCGGAATTGAATTCCGTTCCTTTCGAAACGCTGGGCATTCGTGCCTATAAACCAAATGCGGGGGCGTGAGCGCAACAGCTCGCCACCGTTCGACAGAATAAATAGGTTTGCAGGGTTTGCAGTCCGCACCCCCGGTGGTCTAAGGCAGCGGGAGGAAAACCGCGCCAGTGCTCGCGATCTGGCCCTTAACAGAAATGCGCAAATTGCGAACCTGGGTGCGTACAGGTCCGCAGGTTTGAACACCAACCGCAGAGAATGGCCTGGGAAGAAAGCTTAATGCTGGCACGGACTTGCAGCCAAACGGGCGCCATAAACAGACAGAACGGCCACCAAGCCGCCTTTCCAAGCGAATGCAGTATTCATGCGGTTTTCATCACCAGCCCAATCAGAGATTGGTAGACTCTCACTGGTCGAAACCGACTTTGATGCATACCGCATCGTGCAGGACCGGCTGTTCGAAAGCGATCTTAACCGGCTGATTCAACCGGTCGAATCCAGCGGTAAACCAGATATCGACAAGGAATGGGTCGAATGGCCACAAGGAAGAACACACCCACTTGGAGCGACGTCAAAACCAAGCTGGCCGACTTCGACCGCGCCGGCCTGATCGGGTTGGTGCAAGACCTTTACGCCGCCAGCAAGGACAACCAGACTTTTCTGCACGCCCGATTCGGGCTCGGCGACGATGTTCTGAAACCCTACAAGACCACCATCGACCGGTGGCTTTGGCCGGATGTATTCAAGAACCAGGATACCTCAGTCGCCAAGGCCAAGAAGGCGATTGCGGACTACAAGAAGGCTGTTGGGCAACCCGACGGGCTAGCGGAACTGATGGTTTTCTACTGCGAGCGGGCTGTTGGTTTCAGCAACGATATGGGCCTGCAGGACGAGGGTTACTTTGATGCGCTGGTGCGCATGTTTGAACAGGCTTTGAAGGCGATTGCTGTCCTGACCGAACCACAACGAATGCCGCTGTGGGGTCGCCTGGACGTTGCGTACCAAATCAGCCGCAATTTTGGCTATGGGGTGAGCGATGAAATGGGCGACTTGCTTGCCGAGTTCGATGCCCATGACTGACCGCAATCAACTGACTGAACTCCAGATTGAAAATGCGCGTCTGATCGCGCTGCTCGTGTCCAACGGTATCGAATGGCGCGCGCCCGTTGCCACCATTTCAACCTCAACGGACGATCCCGTCTCTGAAATCGAAGCCCCAACGATGTCCACCAATCAGAAGGTGGCGTTGTTCGGTCGCCTGTTCCGTGGACGCACAGATGTCTTTCCCATCCGGTGGGAGAGCAAGTCAAGTGGAAAGGCAGGTTACGCCCCTGCGTGTGCCAACGAATGGTTGGCCGGTGTTTGCGAAAAGCCCCGCATCAAGTGCGCTGATTGCGGCAACCGGGAACTGATCCCTTTGTCCGATTCGGTACTGTTTGATCACTTGGCTGGCAAACGCACCATTGGTGTCTATCCGTTGCTGACGGATGACACCTGCAACTTTTTGGCAGTTGACTTTGACGAAGCCGAATGGAGGCAGGACGCGCTGGCCTTGCGACAGTCGTGTCACGAGTTGGGCGTGCCCGCTTCCATGGAAATATCTCGATCTGGAAGCGGGGCGCATATCTGGATATTCTTCTCGGGCCGGGTGTCTGCGCGCGATGCGCGTCGGTTGGGCACAGCATTGATCAGCCACACCTGTGCGCGCACCCGGCAATTGAAACTCGACTCCTACGACCGTTTATTCCCCAACCAGGACACCATGCCCAGGGGCGGTTTTGGGAATTTGATAGCGCTTCCGCTGCAAAAAGGCCCGCGTGAAAGCGGCTTCACCGTATTTGTTGATTCCGACCTGCAGCCTTATCCCGACCAGTGGGCGTACCTGGCGTCGATTCAGCCGATGGCACCTCATGACATCGATCCGACCGTATTGCGGGCAACCGGCGGTGTGCATCCATTGGACGTGACCTTTATCGACGAGGAAGATCTCAAGGCGCCATGGAAGCGGACTGCTGTCGCGACCAACAAGCTGCCGGGACCCATGCCAAAAGTTCTGACGGTGACGGCGTCCAACATGGTTTATTTCGAGAAGGCCGAGTTGCCGCAGCCGCTGGCCAACCGGCTGATTCGCCTCGCCGCCTTCCAAAATCCAGAGTTCTACAAGGCGCAAGCCATGCGCTTGTCGACCTGGGATAAGGCCCGTGTGATTGGTTGCGCCGAGAATTTCCCGAACCATATTGCCTTGCCTCGCGGATGCCTTGAACCTGCGCTGGAATTGCTAAAGGCCAACGGCATTCGTGCTGACTTGCGTGACGAGCGACATACCGGTGAAGTGCTGGACGTCACGTTTGTCGGCACACTGCGACCTGATCAGGAGACCGCCGTGGTCGCAATGCTCAAACATGTCGCCGGTGTCTTTTGTGCTCCGACGGCATTTGGCAAAACAGTGACCGCTGCGGCGATGATTGCAAGGCGCGGTGTGAACACCCTGGTTCTGGTGCATCGCACCGAGTTGCTCAAACAGTGGCAGGAGCGCCTGCAGTCCTTCCTCAATGTTGGCAAGGGCGTGATCGGCACCATTGGCGGCGGCAAAGCCAAACCGACGGGCAAGATTGATATCGCAGTAATGCAGTCACTGTCCCGCAAGGGAGATGTAAATCCGCTGGTCGAAAACTATGGACAGGTCATCGTTGACGAATGCCATCACATTGGCGCTGCATCTTTCGATGCCATCCTGAAGCGCACAAAGGCGAAGTTTGTACTTGGGCTCACCGCCACGCCGATCCGGCGTGATGGCCAGCAGCCAATCATCTTCATGCAATGTGGGCCAATCCGGTACACGGCTACCAAGGCGGCCAGCGCGCCGCACGACCTGGAAGTGATTCCATGCTCGCGCTTTGCGCGCATCGACTTGGCAACGGATGCTGGAATACAGGATGTGTTCCGGCATCTTGCCAACGATCACGCCCGTACATTGGCCATCGCGCTTGAGGTCAAGGCAGCCTTTGAGTCGGGGCGCAAAGTGCTGGTACTGACAGAACGCACAGAACATCTTGATGCAATTGCGGCAGCCCTAAATGGAATTGTGCCCACACCATTTGTGCTGCATGGCCGCATGTCGAAGAAGCAGCGCTCAGGCCTGATCGCTGAACTTGACGCTTTGCCACCAGACGCCCACCGTATCCTGCTCGCTACCGGAAAACTTGTCGGCGAAGGTTTTGATCACCCGCCACTCGACACCTTGGTGTTGGCAATGCCGATCTCCTGGAAGGGAACTTTGCAGCAATACGCGGGCCGACTGCATCGTGAACATGCGACCAAGACTGATGTCCGCATCCTGGATTTTGTGGATACGGGCCACCCTGCACTTCTGCGCATGTGGGACAAGAGACAGCGTGGTTACAGGGCAATGGGCTATCGAATATCGCTCGACGAAGCAGGCGATATTTCAACGCCAGCACTCAACTTTCCGAGCCTGTCCGCAGGATTGCCCGGGAGTTGAAAAAGTGACAAGATCAGGTGTCAGCAATACGGCACCACTAGATTCAAGGGTTTGTTGTTACGCAGGTAATGACAAACCTTTTTTCTTTGGCGGGCATCGATTCGCAAGGAATCACCCTCTGATCACCCAATGGCAACAACCATAGACTTGTCCTGACAGCGGTCTTCCAAAGCGGGGATGCCTGCATTCGCAATTCATGGTCACGGCGGTTGGACTGGCCGCACCAGATCGAAACCAGCCGCCAAAATGCTGGCAACGTTCACAGTGTTTCGTGGCTTGCCTAAGGTCGACATCGTTTTGAAGCCTGCTCTGCACTTGCCTTCTCCGATCAAGCGCCGTCGGAACCGCTACCGGCCTCGCATCAGGCGCGGGCGACGGCTTTGCACGGTGCCAGCCAGGAACTTGTGTCATCACCCTGCCATACAATGGTATTTGCATTGCAAATGATTTGCAAAATTATATTCTTTTTGGGTTGAACGGCCAGGTTTTGTTGTGACGGAAGCAATAACAAACCATTCTTCTTTTTGTGTGGCAGCAGACAGACCGGCGCCCGATCGCAGCCTAAGCTGCAAGGCATAAACGACCCATACAGGAGACCCCATGAGCGACATCGATGCATTGTTTGCAGGCCAGAACTCTGAATCCACCTCACAGGCCCATCACCGCAAGGCAGCGGAACACCACGAAGAAGCAGCAAGGCATCATCAATTGGCAGCGTCGCTGCTCGAAGAAGGTGACGAACGGCAAGCCGCCAGATACGCCCAGCACGCCTTGAACCGCGCCGCACTGGCTTGGGAGGCAGGCGGCATCGCATTGAACGTCGGCGCACAGGCCGACCGTCTGGTGCGCCAGTACGCGCGCACGGTGCCTACCCCGCTGGGACTGAAGTAAGCGGCATCAGGCACCAGAAGCAGCCAGGGCGAGGTGATCGCACTGATCTACAGGTCAGCGCTCGCTTGGCCCTTGCGCAGCGAGCGGCTTTGGGCATAGCGCGCCATCAGGCGCGGGTCGGTGACGATCATGCTGATGGTTTCACCGACGACCATCACCACGCCCAGAAGCGGCAGCACCAGGATTAGCCCGACGATCCCCGCGATCTCCCCGCCGATGAAGATCATCAGCACGGTGACCAGTGGATGCATATGCAGATTCTTGCCGACCGTCAGAGGCAGGTAGACAAAGTCGTCGAGCAAACGCGCCAGAACGAACAAGACGATCGCCCAAGCCGCCATGCCGGGCTCGCCCGGGAAATCGGTCGCCGCCACCAGCACCACCCATAGACCTCCGAGGATGGAGCCGACAAACGGCACCCAGGCCAGCAGCGCCGCCAGAAAGCCCAGGCCGAGCGGCGAAGGCATGCCGATCAGCCAGAGGCCCAAGGCAAGCGTCAGGGTGTCTAGGACGGTCAGCTTGATCAGCCCGAGAAAATAAGCGCGCGCCGCCTGGTCAAGCTCGTCGAGCAGGTTCAGGGTCCTTTCGAAAAACGCATTCGGCACGGCGCGCGCGAGGAAGTGCTGGAAATCGCGTCCATCCTTGAGAAAGAAGAATGCAAGAAATGGCGCCAGCAGCAATGACGGCAGCCAGGCGGCCGCGCCGATCATGATCGGCTCCAGATAGCGTTCGGCAAAGCTGCCCAGAAAATTATTGAGGCGCGCGCCAAAGGTCTCCGATAGGTGGGCATGTTCGAACACGGAGTAGCGTGCCTCCAGTCCATTGAGCCAGCGTTCGAGCAGGGAGAAGCCTCCATGCAGATAGCGCTCGACCGACGCCGGCCAGTCGGCCATATGCGTGGAGATGCGGGGCAGCATCAAGGCGCCAAAAAGCAGCAGCAGGAACGTGAACGCTAGGGTCGCGAGCGAGGCCGCTGCCGAGCGGCTCATGCCGAGCAGCACCAGCCGCTGCATCGGCAGATACAGAAAGTAGTAGATGATCAGCGCCAGCAGAAATGGCACGACCAGAAACAGGATTTTGTCCAGAGCGAATAGCAGCAGGCAGGTGACGCCGATGATGGCCACCCAGGCGCCGGGCCCGGAACTTCGCGCTTTCATAGATGCTGCCCGACTGGCGCACCTCGGTTGGCCTCGCGCAATCGAAGGCCAAGCTGGCGCGCCAGTTGCAGGGAGATCTTGGAACCGATCAGCGCGTTTGTTTGCAGCAGGCGCATGAAGTCCGCGCGAAAGAACACCGCCAATTTGCAATTGCTCGCGGCACGCGCCTGCGCCCCGCGCGGCGAATTGTCGAGCAGCGCCAGATCACCGAAGAAAGTGCCCGGGCCCAGCACGGCGATCTGGCCGTCAACGCTGTCACCGAGCCGCCGCGCCATTACCCTGCCGCCTTGATCCGACTGCCGCTGGTCCCGGATCAAGACGGTGCCCTCGATGATGATGTAGATCGACTGCCCCTCCTCGCCCTTGTCGAAGATCACCTCGTCCTTGACGAAATCGCGTTCATGCAAGAGGCTGTCGACGATATTCAGTTCATCGGGCGAGAGATCAGTGAACAGGGACAAAGCACGCAAGCGCTCCAGCCGTGGAGACGAATCGTGATTGCGGAACAGGCTGAGCATCGCATTACTTTCCGGCAACGTTTTCCGGATCAATCATGTCTGCCGACCTGCGACTTCGATGCCCGGGATCGGATCTGCCCAGTGCTGCAGCGCCACGATTGAAAAGGGCGGCACGTCAAGGCAGCCCAGCGCTGTTCTCTGAGAAGTACTCGTGGCTGTCTGCGTTGTCGAGCGCCTTGTCCGGATCGGTGACGGCCAGACTCATTGCAGCCGTTTGGCCGTAGGCCCAGTCATCGGTACCGGCTACCACGGTGAAGTGTGACATTTCGTGGACCAGTGTGCCCGCCTGCGAGTCCGTGCCCGTGAGCGGAGCCTGCCAGAACACGCTGCAAAGATAGACGATGTAGGGCTGATTGGGGTACACGTAGGCGTAATAAGGCTTCTTGCACTTGCAGTCGAGCGTGACAGGCTTGTTGGTGAAGGCGTCGGTCAGCTTCACGAAATGTTCGTACGCAAGGGCGCCCCGCTCTGGCGTGTACACGCCGAACCATTCCGGATAGCGCTGTGATCTGGGCGGAACGGTCGCGAGATACTTCCTGGAATCACCCGAATATTTCGCGGCCTGCGACGCTGCTGATTGCAGTGTGGCCTGCTGGCTCGCCGAGCAGTTGCCAGAGTACGAGATAGATCCGCCAGGCGACGGTTTTGGCGTCGGTGCGACTTTGGCTTTCACGTGGCGCCCTTCCAGCCACAGGTACAGTTTCTCCGACCTCAGCGTGGTCTTGTACTGTCCATGCGAGCCCCGGCTGAGGTACTCGATGGTGTAGAGCCCGTTGCGTGACAGGTCGTACGCGCCTGTCAGTTCGACCTGATAGCTCAGCGATGTGCCGGGGTCGAGCTGAACCCAGTCAGCAGGCCCGGGCGCAGGCCGCTTGATGAGCGGACCGGTGTAGGCGACCTTCTCGCCGTCGCGCTCGATGCGAAACAGCGCGCCCTCCAGTTCCTCCGTCGGCAATTGCCAGCGCAGCAGTTTGACCGGATGCCGGTTGAGGTTCGTCGCGATCACCGTTACCACCACATCCACGTCGCCCTGTACGACAGGGTTGGGCACCGAAAGGCGCACGTCGACCCCGTCCTGCGATGCTGCAACAGTTCCAGCGGCGGCGAACGCCATGGTCAGGATAGCGATCCAGCGGATCAAGAGTTTCATGGCTGCCCCTGTAGTTTTCCAACAGTCGCCGTGAAAGATAGGCGCATTAGCCGGTCGTGGAGTTGATGGATCGCAAGTCACGGTTCATGAAATCCGGACGTGACCCCGACGGTGCGCCCGATCGAGGGCGCGCCAGCGCCGCAGCCCTGTCCTTCCGGCCTGCCGACCTACTGGCTGGAGACCATTTCTTCGAGTTCGTGAAAGCGCGTCATGTCGACGGTCCGGTCACCTTCCGCGTCGAGTTCCAAGATATCGGCGAATCGGCGGTCGAATACCACCTCCTGCGCGCCGTAGCCCTTGTCGGCGTAGACCGCCGCCGCCACCGTTTCGTCATGCCCGGTGACGGACACCAGGATCCGGCATTGCGCCGCCATCAGTTGCGCGCGGTCCAGACCGTACAGCGGGCTGCCATCGTCGATCTTGTGCATCAGCGTCCAGGTCAGCGCAAAGACCGGAGTGCGCTGGCGCACCAGTTGCAGATCATGGATCCTGACGAAGCTCTCGCCTTGCGCATTGACCTCAAGTCGAATGAGCGACAGCGTAGCGGTGGCTTCCACGATCCGGTTGTAGCGCTCGTTGGCCATCCGCATCATCAGGAAGCGCGCGCCGTCGAGCTCGCGGATGATGGCCCGGTCGCTGAACAGGATGCGCGCCGTCGGCTTCGAGAAGCGCGCAAACACGAGCCCAGTGGTGATCGCAACACCTACCATGCCGAGCAGGATCTCGATTGAGGCGACCGTGTGGCCCATCAGGCTGGCAGGTGACATGCTGCCATAGCCCACCGTCGCAAGCGTTTCGACGCTGAAGAAGAAGTAGTCCGAAAAATGGCCCTCCCGCGCATTGGCTATGCTGCCGGGCAGCGACCAGTAGGCAAGCCCGAACAGCAAATTCACCAGCACGAAGACCAGCACAAGACCAGTGAAGAAGAGCGGCCAACTCAGCGTCAGCACCATGTGGTACGGATCGCTGAGCCGTCCATGCGGATGCCGATTGGTCAATACTTTCGTATCGCCGACATGAACCGTGCGAACACGCGGTGGTTTGGTCATGGCAATTCCTGTTTCTGCTGGGGACTTCCGATCATGCTTTTGATTATCGAATCAGTCGCCGCCCAATGCTTGAAAACACTGGCGAGGCTCATGTCGCCAGCAAAAGATTTGCCAATGCATCGTCAGGCGGCAGTCCCCCGGCTCAGCGGGGGACGCCGACGTGCCGCGTCAGAAATCGCCCTGATCGTGGTTATCCTGGCCGGGCGCACCGATATCGAAGACACGATTCACATCCGTGACCGTTGCCCCAACACTGATCACGCCGCCGATAAAGGTGCCCATGACAATCACGCGGTCGCCCGCAGCAACCGCCAGCAGGCCTGAGGCCGCGCCCGCCATCAATCCCCGACCCGACATGCCGCGCGAACGGGTCACGGCGGCCGGATCCGCGCTGACGGCAATGCCGTCAACCGAGAAGGTGCTGGGGGTCCCACTGCTGGTGCTGTTGACGACGGCAGGCGTGGCATCAACGCGGCCCGCAACACCTGCCACCTTCGAGGCCGGAACGATGGTGAGGGACTCGACTGTCAATTTCCCGCTGCCATCGGACTGCACGCGGACCACCACATGCTGCGAAGCGCTGGCGCTCAGGTAGCTGCTGAAGGTATTGATGTTGAAGGGGTTGATGGAAGGATCCTTGCGGTCCCACCCGCGCACTGACCTGTCAGCCAGGCGCGTGCGGGCGTTGACCGCCATGGACTGGCCCAGAACAGAGAGCGTGTAGGTGTTGGCAACAGGGCCTGCGGCCACGCCGACGGCATCGCCTTCGATCCCGAAGTCCACGCTGCTGACGGCGTGCAGGACGGTCACGCTGCCGGCGGACACCGACTTGCCGGTTGTCGCAACCGTCCCGACCACGCGCACGATGTCACCCACAGCCGGCAGGGCGCTGCCGGCCGGCAGCGCCGCTGCATCCACCGTGACGCCGTCGACGACGAAGCTGGCAGGGGATGCCGTGACGGCCGACACCGCGCCTTCCACTTCAACCGTGGCACCGCTGCTCTCCAGCAGGACCTTTGCAGCCTGGCGGGCCACACCAGGTGTGAACGTCGCCGCCGGCAAGGCAGGCGACACGGACGACCAGGCCGCGACCACCTGACCCGACGTAAAGGCGCTAGCGCAAGCGGTCTTCACCCGGGCGACGAAACAGTCGGCCTTGGACAGGTCAAGCGCCAGGCCGCCGATGGTGGTCGATGTGGCACCGACCTTGATCTCGCCCTCCACCTTGAAATCCACACCGACGCTGGTGGACGCCGGCGCATCGGCCACTGACACCAGCGTTGCCACGACGTTCGCGCTCGAAGCCGAGGTGCCAAACAGGAAGCCGTGTACGGTGACGTAACTTCCCGGGCTGGCCGTCGCACCGCTGCCCAATGTGGAAACGAGCCCCGACGAGCCGGTGACAGCCGTGCAGGTTGCGGGTGTTGCCGCGGCGCAAGCGCGGTGGTCACTGAAATTGGTGGCTGCAGTGAGCTGCACCGATTGACCCATCACCGACATCGTGCCCGCCGATGCATCGATCGCATCGACGTACCCGCGCACCAGGGGGTGGACATGCAGTTCGCTTGCTTCGGGCGCCATGGCGGAACTGTTGGCGCTGGGCTTGACATCGAGCACCATGCCGACTTCCAGGCCCTGCGCCGTCGTCGTCGAACTACCGCTGTCATCATCAATGAACCGGGCATTAGTAGTTGCGAATTCGTGTCCATTGACAAAGACGCTCCCGAAACCGGTGATGACGCCGGAAGACATTGCAGTGGCAACAGAAGGCGTTGCACCGCCTGCGCCGCCACCGCCACCGCAAGCGCTAAGTCCGATAACCAACGCCGCGGCCATCGGCAGCAGCAGCTTATAACGAGAGACTTGATCAGCTGTTGATTTCATGCATCGCTCCATGAATGAAAAATAGAACCACGGTTCGTGGGCTGGGGCGCAGTATAGACAGACGAATGTCGACAGCAGACACTCGTTTCGGTAAGAGTTTGTAAATGCGTCCGGATCGAATCAGACGCCCGCGATAACGGCTTCGATTTCAGCGAAGGTCCTCGCGATCTCATGGGTTTGGATTTGCACGCCGAGTTGCCGCGCGATCTGGGACGTCGAAAAAATACCCAGCAGGCACTGCCTGCCATCCGGCCCCTGACCCACCACGATCGCATGCGCCCGGCCGTCCGACTTCAGCGAGGCCACGATATTTCCAACACGCGCCTTGCGCACGTCCTCGATCAACATCGCTTCCATGTTGTCGACCGACACCATGACGTCGGCGACGCGCAGTTCGCTGCGCCTTGATTGGCGCTTCTGCGCGACCAGTACCGGCTTCTCGCCGAGGACATCGACCGTGGTAACCAGACCGACGATCTTGTTGTTCTCGGCGACCACCAACAGCAGGCGCACGCCGCGCACCAGCATGGAGTGGTTGGCCTCCTCCAGCGTTGCGTCGGCCACGATGGTGGCGGAAGGAACACGGGACAGGTCGGTCATGACGAGAATGGCCTCGGAGTCCACATTGACGGCGGGCGGATTGAGGGCGTCGAGCAGGTAGCAACCCTTCGAGGATATGGATACTTTGCGCAGCGGCCGGTCGTTGGTGTCGTCACTCATCGTTCGCCCCTGAATAATGGAATGCATCCGATGCTAAAGAAAGCGGGAAGACCATGAACCGATTGTTGTCACCAACATCGACCCCGCGATGCCGGACCGCAGGATGAACCCCGCCTCATGCCGGGTTTCGTTGTTTCGCCTCAGCCGCGCAGCGCCTTGTCCAGGCACTGCCCCAACCTGGCAAAGTACTTGGTGCTCAGGTCGGTCGCGACCAGGTAGCGTATGCGGCTGTCGGTCTCATGCTCACGCACCGCGAGCATGCCTTTTTGCCGCAAGGTCTTCAGTCGCCGATGCACGGTCGCAGCCGACACGTCCGTGGACATTTGCATCGCCTCCAGAACGGTGACCCGGGCGCCCGCGTGCCATCGACCGGCCAACTGGTTGAGCAGGCGCTCTTCCAGAGGATCGAGTTTCGGAAACGCCGGTAGGTCCCTGATCGCCTGCACGAGGTTCAGAAACTTTGCATAGGTGCTGGATTGGTCTTTGATTTTGCTCACAATCGAATCATAAACACTTGTCCCGGCTCTTGCTTAACTGAGGCGACAGCCTGTTGCGCAGCGTGCTGGCAGAATCGGCTCTCGAATCAAACACGGCTGCGCCTCGCGGCCACCACTTGGGAGAACTATCCATGCTGACGACCAAAGCCTACGGCGCACAAAGCGCCACTTCACCGATTGCGCCGCTGGAGATCGACCGGCGCGAGCCCGGTCCGCACGATGTGCTGTTCGACATCCTCTTTTGCGGGGTCTGCCACACCGACATCCACATGTCGCGCGGCCAGTTTCCGCGCTCAATCTACCCGATGGTGCCGGGCCATGAGGTCATCGGGCGCGTGACCCGGGTCGGCAGCGCCGTCAGCAAGCACAGAATCGGCGACATCGTCGGCGTTGGATGCCTGGTCGATTCCTGCCGCGAATGCGGCGAATGCCATCACGGCGAGGAACAGTTCTGCAATGGACGCGTGGGCACCTACAACGCACTGGAGCGCGATGGAAAGACGCCGACCTACGGCGGCTACTCGACGAGGATGACGGTCGATGAGAACTTTGTCCTGAAGATTTCACCGAAGCTCGATCCGGCTGCGGCGGCCCCCCTGCTCTGCGCCGGCATCACCACCTACTCGCCGCTGCGGCACTGGAAGATCGGCAAGGGCAGCAAGGTCGGTGTCATTGGCCTGGGTGGCCTGGGCCACATGGCGGTCAAGATCGCCGCCGCGATGGGCGCCGAGGTGACCGTGCTGAGCACGACCGATAGCAAGCAGGCCGACGCCCTGCGCCTGGGCGCCAGCGACTTCGCCGTCACCAAGGCGCCCGAGACCTTTAAGCGTCTGGCCGGAACCTTCGACCTAATCCTCAACACGGTGTCGGCCAACGTCAATTACGACGCCTATGTCAACCTGCTCAAGCGCGACGGCAGCCTGGTCATTCTGGGTTTGCCGGACGGCCCGATATCGCTCAATGCATTCGGCCTGATGCTCAAGCGCCGCAGCGTTTCAGCGTCTTTGATCGGCGGCATCCGCGAGACACAGGAAATGCTCGACTTCTGCGCCGAGCACGGCATCGTCTCCGATATCGAGACCATCCGCATCGACCAGGTCAATGACGCCTACGAGCGCATCCTCAAGAGCGACGTGCGCTACCGCTTCGTCATCGACATGGCCTCGCTGCGCTAGGCGGGCGCCTACTGCCGCACCGCCTGCGCCAGCGCCGCCCAGGCCTTGAGGGTCATGGCGTGGGTGAAGCCGGCACCGGCCACCGGATGCGACGCCAGTTTCACGACCACCATTTCGGCGGCAGGGTTCACATGGATCATCTGGCCGTGCACGCCCGAGGCCTCGTAGGCGCCATCGGCGTTGTGCAGCATCCACCACTGGTTGTGATAGCTGTAACCGGCGCGGAAGGGCATGCCGCCGGCTTTGAATTTCTCGCGGTCACCGCCCTTGACGAAGGTGTCGTCGAGCACGGCCTTGTCGAAGATGCGCTGGCCGTTGAATTCACCACCACGACGCAGCATTTCGCCAAAGCGCGCCAGATCGCGCGCCGTGGCGTTCAGCCCCGCCCCCTGCAGCGGCGTGCCGACCGAGTCGACCATGACGTAGGCATCCTCTTCCATGCCGAGTTTCTGCCAGATGTTCTCGCTCATCAAGTCGGCCCAGTGCCGGTTGGTGGCGCGCGAAACGATCCAGCCCAGCACCTCGGAATGCACGGTGCGGTAGACAAAGCCCGCGCCATGCTCGCCCTCTTTCGGCAAAGTCTTAAGGAAGTCATAAATGTTGGTCTTGCCCTGGTAGCCCGGCGGACGTGGCATCAAACCGCTGGCCCAGTTGTAGCCGAAGATCTCGGTTGTCGGGTCGGTGTAGACCTCGCGGAAACGCACGGCGCCAGTCATGTCCATGACGTCCTGCACTTTCATGTCGCCCCAGGCGCTGCCGGCCAGCTCGGGCACGTACTTCGTGACCAGCGCCTGCGGGTCGATCTTGCCCTCATGCGCCAGTTGCGCCGCCATCAGGCCGGTGAAGGACTTGGTGACCGAGAACAACAGATGCGGCGTCCACGGCTTCATCTGATTATCGTAGCGCTCATAAACGATGCGGCCCTTGTGCAGCACGACGATGGCGTCGCTGAAGCTGGAATGGAACCAGTCGTCGATCGTGGTCTTGTTGCCCTTGTCGTCATCGAACACAAAGCTGCCGATCGGCTTGCCCGCCACCGGCAGCACGGCCACCGGCGCGCTGCCGTGGCGAATGTTGCGCGTGGGGACGAGTTCACGCAGATGCTGCGTGACCCAGCGTAACTGCGGGTACTTGTAGGAATTGGTCAGATCGACGCGCTGGGCATCGAGCGGTGGGAAGGTGCTCATGAAGCCGAGCTTGTCGAGCGACACCGATTCGGGTGACGGGAGGGTCTGGGCCAGGGCACCGTGGGCAAGCAGCGCAGCGGCGATGATGAGTAAAACAGGGCGAAGGATTGGCATAGGGTCCTCGTTGAATCGGGCGATGGTTTGGCCGACAAAAAACATGATGCCCGTTGTGGCGTCCTTCCACATCAGGGAAACACCTCAGCCCTGTCGCCGTCGCGACCACGCCCCCATGCCCTTGCCCAAGGCGGGCCATCGCCTCCGCGCGCACGGCACAACGGGCGCTATGCTAGAGTGAATTTCATTCCATCACGAGACAAACAACATGCACCCTGCCCTGCCACGCACCGGCCTTGAACTCCGCTCCCTAGTCAAGCCCGAGGGCGAGCTCGAACTGTCTCTGGTCAGCCAACCGGTCGCCACGCCGGCCGCAGACGAAGTCGTGGTCCGCATCGAAGCGGCACCGATTAACCCGTCCGACATCGGGCTGCTGTTCGGCGCGGCCGACATGAACACGGCCAAGATCTCCGGCAGCGCCGAGCATCCGGTCGTGACAGCGCGCATTCCCGAGCGCGCCATGAAGGGTATGGCGGCGCGCGTCGGCCAGTCGCTGCCGGTCGGCAACGAAGGCGCCGGCGTGGTCGTGGCGGCCGGCGCATTGGCTGCGGCGCAGGCCCTGCTGGGTCGGACCGTGGCTGTTCTGGGCGGCGCCATGTACACGCAGTACCGCTGCATCAAGGTTGAGCAAACGCTGCTGCTGCCAGCGGGCACCACGCCGGCCGAGGGCGCGTCCTGCTTTGTCAACCCGCTAACGGCGCTGGGCATGGTCGAGACCATGCGCCGCGAAGGTCACAAGGCGCTGGTGCACACGGCGGCGGCCTCCAACCTCGGACAGATGCTCAACCGCATCTGCATCAAGGACGGGGTTGCGCTCGTGAACATCGTGCGCAAGCCGGAGCAGGAAGCGATCCTGCGCGCTATCGGCGCGAAGTACGTCTGCAACGCAGCCTCGCCGACCTTCCTGGAGGACCTGACGCAGGCGCTCGTCGCCACCGGCGCCACCATCGCCTTCGACGCAACGGGCGGGGGCAAACTGGCCGGACAGATCCTGGGCTGCATGGAAGCGGCCCTGAACAAGACGGCCACCGAATACAGCCGCTATGGTTCGACGACGCACAAGCAGGTCTACCTCTATGGCGGACTCGACACCAGCCCAACCGAGTTCAACCGCAATTTCGGCATGGCCTGGGGCATGGGCGGCTGGCTGCTGTTCCCGTTCCTGCAGCGCATCGGCGCCGAGGCCGCGCAGGCCCTGCGCCAGCGCGTGGCCAACGAACTCAAGACCACTTTCGCCAGCCACTATGCGAAAGAAATTTCGCTGGCTCAGGCGCTGCAGCTCGACGCGATCCAGGACTATGGTCAGCGCGCCACCGGCGTCAAGTACCTGATCAACCCGAACAAATGAGCGCGAACCGCCGGCATGCATGGATTGCGGGCCGGGCCCGCAATGGCAGCTCGGGCTGGATACCGTGATCGAACGCCTCACGCCGGCGTTTGCCGAACAGTACCGCGCACTGATGCTGCAGGCCTATGCGGATCATCCAGACGCCTTCACCTCCAGCGCGCCCGAGCGCGCTGCGCTGCCGCTGGCGTGGTGGGTGCAGCGGCTCAGCACCGACCCGGACGCGCGCGAACTCGTCATTGGCGCGGTCGAGGATGGCCAGCTGCTCGGCGTCGCCGGCCTGTCATTCGAGCCACGCGAAAAGGCGGCGCACAAGGCGACGCTGTTCGGCATGTTTGTGGCGCCCGCGCACCGGGGCCGCGGCCTCGGGCGCCAGCTGATCGAAGCGATGCTCGCCTGTGCCCGCGCCCGCGCCGGAACGCGCCTAGTGCAACTCACCGTCACCGACGGCAACGACGGCGCCGAGGCGCTCTACCGCGACTGCGGCTTCGTGCCCTTCGGACTGGAGCCGCTGGCGGTGGCCGTCAACGGCGAATTCGTCTCCAAGCTGCACATGTGGTGCGATCTGCACGCCAATTCTTGAGTTCCGCATTTACGGACAAACATGCATCGCCGTGACACGGCCCTTTGCCCCTCGTTTGATGCGATGATCGATGGTTCGGGTTTTGAATCAATCGTTGAAAAGGGTGCAAGTGTTCAAGAACATGATCGTGTATCGGGTCGGGCCTGAATGGTCCGCGAGCGTGGCGCAGATTGAGGCCGCCCTGGACGGCGCGCGCTTTGTCGAATGTGGCGCCACACAGGAAAAATCGATCGGCTGGTGCGAGCCGCGCGGCCAGGCCCATGGGCCGCTGGTGGAGTCGGTCGGCGGCCAACTCATTTTCAAGCTGATGGTCGAGACGCGCGCCCTGCCCGGCTCGGTCGTCACGCGCAAGGCCAAGGAACGCGTGGCCCAGATCGAAGCGACCACCGGGCGCAAACCGGGCAAGAAGGAAATCCGTGACCTGAAGGACGAAATCCGGCTGGATCTGCTGCCGCAGGCATTCACCAAGCAGGCCTCGGTCGGCGTCTGGATCGACCCGAAGGCTCGGCTGCTCGTGATCGACGCGGGCAGCCAGACGCGCGCCGACGAGGTGGTGACGATGCTGGTCAAGTCGCTTGACGGCTTCGCCGCGGCCATGCTCGACAGCAAGCTCTCACCGACCGCCGCGATGTCCGAGTGGCTAGTCAGCCAGGAGGCGCCCTCGGGCTTCAGCGTGGACCGTGAATGCGAGCTCAAAGCCGCCGACGAATCGAAGGCGGTGGTGCGCTATGCGCGTCATCCGCTGGACAATGAAGAGGTGCGCCAGCACGTGCAGTCGGGCAAGCTGCCGACCCGGCTGGCCCTGACCTGGAACAACCGCGTCTCGTTTGTGCTGACCGAAGGCCTGCAGATCAAGAAGCTGACGTTCCTGGACGTGGTGATGGATGGCGCATCGACCGGCAAGGACGATGGCTTCGATGCCGACGTGGCGATCGCCACCGCTGAACTGGGCAAGCTGCTGCCCGACCTGATCGAAGCACTGGGTGGAGAAGTGGAAACGGCGTGAACGCCGCCTGAGACCGGTCTACCAGGTACGCACGCGTCCGGTATCGACGTGGACGAACTGCTCGCCCGGGTAGTAGCCCACGCCACCGGCGCGCAGCGAGAGCGCCGCATCGCGCAAGTCGCCCAGCCCGACGCCGGGCAGGCGGATGTCGATGGCCTTGCCTTCCATGTGCAGGCTGTGCTTGGCCACGCCACCGCCGCGCGTGTTGCGCAGCGTGTTGTTCGTGGTCGGGCAGCGGTAGCCCGAGATCACCTGGAACGATTGCCCGGCGCCGAGCGTCTGCTGCACGCGGTACAACACGTCGAAAAGCTGCGGATCGATCACCCCGACGTCGCCGGCATAGTGGTCACGCAAGAAATGGTTCAGCGTGCTCAGCGCTTCGGGCACATAACGATCACCGATGGCGTAAACCAGCGCAATGCGTTCGCCAGTGTGCGTATGGTCCAGCCGCAGGCTGCGCGCATCGGGCACGGCCGCATAGGCAGTCCGCGCCGCCAGCGGCAGTGCCGCACCAGCCGCGGCGAGGCGGGCTGCGCGGTGCAGGAAGCTGCGGCGGGAATGATGGATGGGCTGGTTGGGCATGCTGGGAAGTATTTTACTTGGCAACGGGATTTGGCGCTTGCGCCGCGCCAAGCGTAGCTGAATGTTGGCGCAATGCCTGGTCCAGCAGGCGGTCATGGCCGTAGAGGTCGGGGTAGAAAAAGACGCGATTCTTCTTGACAATCACCGTGGTGTAGGCGATCAGCACCGGCAGCGGCTGCACCAGGCGCAGCGTGTTGGACTCGCCCTTCTCCATCGCCTGGCGGATGCGTTCTTCGGTCCAGGCCGGCTCGTCCTGGAGGACGAATTGCGCCAGCGGCACCGGCGCTTCGACGCGGATGCAGCCATGGCTGAAGTCCCTGCGCGTGCGCTCGAACAGCTTGGGCGCCGGCGTGTGGTGCAGGTAGATGTTGTCGTTGTTGGGAAAGACGAACTTGATGTCGCCCAGCGCGTTCTTCGGCCCGGGGCGCTGGCGGATGCGCCAGCCGCCGTGCAGCACCGCTTCGAGGTGCTCGGGCGAAAGCGTGGTCACAACCTGGCCGCTGCCGGTCACGAATTCAAAGCCCTCGCGCTCGAAATACCCGGGATCGCGCCGGATATGCGGCACCAGTTCCTTGCGCGTGATCGAAGGCGGCACGTTCCAGTAGGGGCTGAACTCGATGAAGCGCATCTCCTCGTCGAACAGCGGTGTGCGCGTGTTGAATGCCTTGCCGACGATGACCTTCATCGTCAGCTTGACATCGACCTTGCCGTCGCGCACCTCGTAGGCGCGCAGCACGAACTCGGGCACATTGACCACGATCATGCGCGGCACCTGCAGGAAAGGCGTCCAGCGCAGGCGCTCCATGGTCAGCTCGATCTGCCGCGCGCGCTCCGCTGGCGCAGTGTTCAACTGTTGCAGCGTCTCCTGGCCCAGCACACCGTCAGGCGTCAGTCCATGGCGCTCCTGGAACGACTGCAGCGCGACCAGCAACGGCCCTTCCAGAACGAGCGGCACCGGTGTGCCGGCCGGCAGGTCGCCCAGCACCTCAAGCCGCTGCGCCAGCAAGGGCAGACCGGCATACGGCTTGCCCGCGATCAGCTTGCGCGCCGGCAGTGGCGGCAGAGCGCTTTGCCAGGCCGGGTGCGTTGCCAGTCCGCGGTAGCGCGCCAGCGCACTTTGCAGGCTGACATACATCGGCAGCGGGGGTGTCACCTGGCGCACCAGTTCGGGCAGTCGATGCGATGCCAGATCCTGGCGCAAACGGGCAGCGTCGAGCCGCTCATGAGGCGGCACGCTGAAGTTGGCGTGAATCTGGCGCGGGGCAACGCGGCCCGCCTGCAAGTCCGAAAGATAGTGCTGCAGGGCTGCGGTCAGGGCGGTGTCCAACTGGGCCTGGACGGCCTCGGGCAGCACCTGCCCCTGCTGTGCCTGCGCCAGCCGCTGCTGCAGGGCCTGTGCGTCGTAATCACGCGGCACCAACCCTTCCTTGTCCGCAGAGACCAGCAGTTCAACCAGTTGGCGTGCATCGGGCGTCGGACGGCCCGCCGCAAGCCAGAGCGGCGCATCGGCCGCCGACACGCGGCCCGCGAGTAGGGTCAGCAGGAGCAGCAGGCAATGAAGAAACTTGTAACGCATCGTGTCGATCAATCAGGTTTGGCAAAACTGCAGAAGAGGTTCGCAGCGCAGGAGTGTGGCACACCCGTCGCTGCTGCTTGATAAAGATCAGTAACCGGGTGCAAGAACGGGCAACGAGGGCATTTTCGCCGCCGACTCGTCCTTACACTGATGCGCAGCAATCACGGCATGCCATGCCGCTGGTCCGCCTATTGGCCTGTTCCGTTCAGGGCTGCACCGCAGTCCGGCTACAGGTGAAAGGATGTTATGAAGAACCTGAACCTGCCCAGACCCGTTCCCACCGCTGTGGCCGTGGGTATCGCCCTTGTTATCTGGTTTGTCATACCGGTGCCCGACAAGGTCAGCCCGGACGCGTGGCATCTGCTGGCGCTGTTCATCGGAACGATCGCCGCCATCATCGGCAAGGCAATGCCGATCGGCGCCCTGTCGATCGTCGCCATCTCGCTGGTGGCTATTACCGAGGTCACGCGCCCGGGCAAGCCCGAAGGCGCGATCGCCGACGCGCTGAGCGGCTTCTCCAACCCGCTGATCTGGCTGATCGCAATCGCCGTGATGATCGCGGTCGCGCTGACCAAGACCGGCCTGGGCACCCGCATCGGCTATTACTTCATCTCGCTGCTGGGCAAAAGGACCATCGGCGTCGCCTACGGCCTGGTCCTGTCCGAACTGGTGATCGCACCAGTCACGCCGAGCAACACCGCCCGCGGCGGTGCCATCATCCACCCGGTCATGCGCTCGATCGCCGATGTTTTCGGCTCCAGCCCGGAACTCGGCACGTCGAAGAAGATCGGCCGCTACCTGGCGCTGGTGAACTACAACACCAACCCGATCACTTCGGCCATGTTCGTGACGGCCACGGCGCCCAATCCGCTGATCGTGGAACTGGTCGCCAAGGCCACCAACTCGGCGATCAAGATCACCTGGGGCCAATGGGCGCTGGCAGCGCTGCTGCCCGGTCTGGTGATGCTGCTGGTGATGCCGCTGGTGCTGTACGTTCTCTACCCGCCCGAGATCAAGAGCACGCCCAACGCGCGTGAGCTGGCGCAAAGCGAGTTGACGAAGCTCGGCCCGATGCGCACACCCGAGTACATCACGCTGGGCGTGCTCGGGCTGATGCTGCTGATGTGGGCCGGCGTGCCGACCTGGCTGTTCGGAGCGGCCTACGACCTCAACGCCACCACGACTGCGTGGATCGGCCTGTCGCTGCTGCTGGTGACGGGCGTGCTGGACTGGGAAGACATTCTCAAGGCCAAGAGCGCATGGGACACGCTGATCTGGTTTGCCGCGCTGGTGATGATGGCGACGTTTCTGGGCAAGCTCGGCCTGGTCACCTGGTTCGCGCAATCGATCCAGCAAAGCATCAGCGCGCTGGGCCTGGGCTGGGTCAGCGCCACGGCCATCCTGGTGCTGGTCTACTTCTACTCGCACTACTTCTTTGCCAGCACAACGGCCCACATCACGGCCATGTATGCGGCCTTCTTCGCGGCCGGCGTGGCGCTGGGCGCGCCGCCCATGATGCTAGCCCGCATATTTCACGCTTTTTGGTTTCCTGTCGAAATCTTGGTGATTGAGTGCGGTCAGGGCTGACGGCAAGTCCCGCACCGCTGTATTTCCAGCAGCAATGAGCAGACAAGGCGGCAGCG
>TBL_comb47_HYPODRAFT_10002783_pt1 | contig 21308 bp, 16 predicted proteins | sample TroBogypolimnion_40_FD_10682 | JGI IMG/M metagenome (IMG submission 10682) | reverse complement strand
GAGCCCCCGGCTGACGGCGTAGGCCGCTACGGCGAAGATGCTGGTCGCGATGGTCGCCACCAGCACGACGGTGGACAGGAACGCCACCCAATCCATTGTTTCCATGCTCAGCTCCTCTTGACGGTCAGCGCGGCCTTGCCCTTCCGGGCGATCTGGTCCCAGCGCATCTGGATGCCCATGAACTCCTCCATGATGGAGAAGACCTTGCCCACGTCGATGATGATGACGAAATAGAACCGGAAGATGACGCTGTAAGGCACCAGCACGAGCCACTCGTTGTCCATGGCCACGCAGTGCAGGGCGGTCACCATGTCCAGAAGGCTGAGCTGTATCCACCACAGGATGATAGGGTGCATGACGTGCTGAGTGCTGGCCACGAAGACGAAGAAAAAATACGCAAACATGTTCATGGGCGGCCAGACCACCGACTCGAAGGCCAGCAGCCACAGCGCCGCCCCCCGGATGTCGGGACGCCAGAGCATATTCTGGTGCTTGAGCACGGTCTGCAGGATGCCCCGCGTCCAGCGGTAGCGCTGGCGCATGATGCCCGTCACGTCCTCCGGGGACTCGGTCCAGGCGAAGGCGTCCGGGGCGCATTGCACCTTCCAGCCGAGGTCCAGCAGCTTGATGGTCAGGTCGGTGTCCTCGGCGAAGGTGTCGTGGTCGTAGCCGCCGGCCTCCAGCATCGCGCTCCGGCGGAAGACGCCCAAGGTTCCGGGGATGACGTTGACGATGTCGAAGAAGCTCTGCGCGCGCCGCACCGTGTTCTGCCCCGCGACGTACTCGAGCGCCTGCAGGCGGCAGAGCATGTTGTCGCGGTTGGAGACCTTGATGTTGCCGGCCACCGCGCCCACCTTGGGGTCCATGAAGTGCGGCAGCATCAGCCGGATCACGTTGGGCGCCAGCACGGCGTCGGCGTCCATGCAGAGGATGAACTCGCCGGTGCTCAGCGCCACGCCGCGGTTGAGCACCGCCGGCTTGCCCTTGTTCCGGTCCGAGACGATGGTCACCGTGCCGTTGGGATGCACCCCCGCATACGGCGCCGCGATGTCTGCGGTGCCGTCGGTGGAGCCGTCGTCCATCAGGAAGATCTCCATGTTGGGGTAATCGATGGCCAGCACCGACTTCAACGAGACCTCGATGTTCTTGCTCTCGTTGAACGCCGGGATGATCACGGTCACCAGCGGGAAGCTCGTCATCTCCGGGGTCGGCTCGGGGACATGGGGAAAGATGTAGTTGAGGTAGGAGAAGACCAGAAGGCCGAAATACCGGATGATGATGACGATCATGAAGGACAGCAGGATGACGAAGGAAGAGCGCACGAAGGTGCTCTGGAACGAGAAATCCCGGTAATAGACGTCCAGATAAGCCAGCACCGACCAGGACAGCAGGAAGAATGCGGCGACCGGCATCCAGATCTTCTTCATGGGTCCCTAAAAATTGTAGCCGATCTCAAGATTGGCCACTTTCACCAGAGAATTCGAAGTGGTCGCGATGTTGCCGCCGCCGCCCCGGCCGTAGCTGAAGTAAACCCCGGCATAGAGGCCCTCGGGACGGCGGTAAGAGGCGCCGCCTTCCACCAAAGCCTCGGTGGTGGGACTGTTCATGATCTTGAAGGCGGTCATGCCGAGCCGATAGGTGATCGGGGTCAAGAAGTACGTCATCTCCGCGGTCACGCCAGGGCCGGCATAATGCAGAGGCGCGAAATAGGGATACAACGGAGTGGATGACTGGGCGAAGGAGGCCGCCTTATACACCAGCCCGACCGCCACATGCGGGTCCTCGATGACCTCGCGCACGGCCTTGAGGTACACGCGGCTGCGGGAATTGCCGTCGGAGAAATAGGCTTCCGAAAGGAGGCCGCGGATCTCGTTCTTGCCATAGAACGGTACGATCTGCGTGAACTCGATGTTGTAAACGTCCTCGTTGATGGATAATCCGTTCAGCAAGCCTTGGAGGTTATAGGTCTCGAACACCGCGTCCTGGCTCTGGTAGCCCGCCTTGACCCAGGTGCGGGTGGAGATCGAGGCCTCGACGCCGATGGAGCCGAAAGTCCGGTTGGTGTGCCCGACCAATTCCAACTGGGATACGCCCGCGTACCATCTCCAGTTGTTGTGGATGCAGCCCCCGGCGTTGATATAGGGCTCCTGGCCGTTGAGGGACTGGCCCTGCTGCTGGAATTCGTGCAGCTTCACCCCCGGATCCAGGTCCACCCAGCCGTCGGCGATGTAGAACTTAGCGCCCAGGTCCTGGCTCAGCCACCGGAAGCCGTCGTCGCTGTCCCACACGCCCCCGTCGGTGAAATGGGCGGTGGGCGATGTCCGCCAGAGCCGCGCGACCTCGCGCAGGCCATCCTGGGCCCGCGAGTTGTCCGGCTGGAGCTCCAGGGCCTTGCGGTAGTTACTGCGGGCCTCGGGGAAAGAGCCCTGCCAGCGATGGATGTCGCCGGCGGAAAGATAGGCCACGGTCAGGGCAGGGTTCTTCGCCTTGACGATGTCCAGCTCGGCCAGCGCCGGGGCGAAGCGTTTCTGCCAGGCCAGGACGTTGGCCAGCTCCGTGCGCGCGACGACATCGTCGGGACGCTGGGCGAGGCATTGCCGGTACAGGGCGATCGAATCGTTGTACCTCCTCTCCCAGCTGAGGACCCGCGCCAGCTTCAATCTGGCCTGGTAATCGTCGGGGAATTTCGTCAGGTAGAGTCGGTAGGTCCGGATGCCCTCCTCTTTCCTGCCTTCGTTATGGTAGAGCACGTTGGCCAGATTCCAATAGAGCGCCGTGTTGCCCGTCTCCTGGATCTTTCTGACGATATCCGCGGAGGTCGTCCGGCGCAGTCTGCCGGCCTCCAGCCCCTTGACGCGCTCCAGGCCCTCCTGCGCGTCCTTGTTATCGGGGGAAAGCCGGCCGGCCGCTGAGTACTCCGCGGTAGCGGCCTGGTAATGGCCCTGCCATTCATAGACGCGGCCAAGCTTCACGCGCGCCTCGGCGTCCGCGCCGTGCAGGGCGAGCGCCCTTTTCAACTGGGCCTCGGCTTTCGGCAGATCGTTGCTCCAGATGTAGGTATCCGCCTGCCCCAGGATGACCTCCCGGTCGTTGGGATGGGCGCGGAGCAGGATCTGGTACTGCTCGGTCGAGGCGGGGTATTCTTTGGCCCAGGACAGGATGCGCGCCAGTTCCAGCCGCGCCTTCGCGTCGCCAGGATTCTGCGCGAGGTAACGGCTGTAGACCTCGCCGGCCTTGGCGTACTGGCCGGCCTGGACATAGGCGCGCGCGACGGGCAAGGAGGCCCCGCAGGTCCCGTCGAGTTCCGCGAGCACCTTCTGGAGCGCTCCCTGCGAGGCCGCGTCGGGCGCCGCGGCCTGTCCCAGGATCTTGGCCGCCGAGGCCGCGGCGCCGGAGGCTTCGGCGCACTTCTTAAGATCCAGGTAGGTCCCGGCGATCAGAAGCCACGAGGGCGCGTGGTTCGGGGTCTCCTTGAGTTGCTGCTGGGCTTCCACGATCGCGCCCAGATAAACCTGATGCTCACGCAGGTCGAGCGCCCGGCGATAGTGGGGCAGATCCTGGGCGCGCACCGCGCCGGAGCACAACAAGGCCAGGGCCGCGACGCGGCCCCATGAGCGGCCTGCCCTTGAGGCCGGCCTGATAGCCAAGAGTCCTCCGGGCATCGCGCGAACGCGGCGGCTCCTACCGGGCCTCCAGCTTGAACTGGCTGGAGACGTCTTCCACGACGCGCTTGACCAGTTCGGCGTCCACGCTCGCCAACCTTTCGCTGAACCCGATGAGCAGAGCCAGGTCGCAGACATTGTTGGTCTCCCGCGGATTGCCCTGGGTGAAGGCATGGATCTCTTCGACCGCCGCCGGCGTGAAGATGGCGCCCTCCCCCCCGGCCACCTTCAGGCGGTGCTGGATGTACTGTCCGATCTCCGCCTGGGTCAGCAGGGGCATGGGCACGACGATGCTCAGGCGCTGGCGCAGGCCGGGCACCTCCGCGAGCTTCGGCAGGAGCGCCGGGCCGGCGGAATGGTCGGACTCGCCCACCAGGACCATGGTGAGGATCTGCCGCTGATGGTCGTCCTGCAGGTTGAACAGGAGCTTCAACTCCTGCAGGGCATCCACGCTCATCATATGGGCGTCGTCGATCGCCAGCAGGATGTCCTCGCCTTTGGCGCCGAAGTCCTGCATCTTGGCGCCGAACTGGCGGAAGAGCTCCGGCTTGGCCGTCGCGATATCCTTGGCGCCGAACTGATACAGGCACTCCTGGATGATTCCGGCGATGTCCAGCAGGGGGTGGATGATGGTGCAGACATGCCGCTTGCCCTCGCCCTCATCCCGGACCCTGCGGAAGAGCAGTTCGCGCATGGTGGTCTTGCCGATGCCCGCGGCGCCGGTGAGCACGGCGCCGCCCCTCTTCTCCATCACCGCGTAGGACAGCCGCGCCAGACATTCCTCGTGGGAAGAGGCGGCAAAAAGGAAACGAAAATCCATGACGTTCTCGAACGGCTTCTCGTTCAGATGCCAATAATCAAGATACATAAATACCTCCAGCCAGCTTTAGTTTAGCGGGGGTGCGGCTCCACGCCCGCCTGCTCTCATCCAGGCCTTGCCCAAGTCTTCCTTGCTGATCAAACTGATCCGGTTCCCCGCCACGATCTCGAAATCCCAAGTAGGAAGGGCGTCCTGGCCGATCAATTTCTCCGTCGTCATCCTCAGGAAATTCCTCTCGTCGTCGTCCTGCGCCTCGGCCAGCGCGAAGGCGCCCGTCGCCTGGGCCACCAGCAGGTCCTTCAAAGCGTTGGCCTGGGGCCCGGCGGGGGGGTCCAGCAGGAGCAAGGTGCTGGTATGCAGCTTTTCGCAGAACCGCGCGAAGGCGCTGACGCAATCGGGCCGGTCCCGCTTCGGTTCATTCGCGAAAAGGACCTGCGCGGAATCGATGACGAGCCTCTCCACGCCCCTGGCCACGATGTCCGCTCCCGCCGCATCGAGCTCCTTCTGGAACGAGCCCGCCAAGCCGGCGCGCGGCGCATGGTATTCGGCGCAGGTGAAGGTACCGGATTGCAGATAATCCGAAAAGCCGAAACCGGCGTTGCCCAGCGCGATGAGCCTGTCGCCCATCCTCTCCGGCGCCATCCACAGGCAGGACTCGCCCGTCTCCAAGCCGGCCCTCAAGAAATGAGCCGCCAGTATCCTCTTGGCAGAATCGTCTCCGCCGCAAAGGACATAGATCCTCTGTCGGTAGAATCCGCCGAGGTCCCGGTCAAGGAACGCGATGCCCGTGGGTATCCTGGGGATCATAGTTGGCGATAGCCGCGCCTCATTTCTTCAATTGTCCTTGGGCCTGGGGAACCAGAACCGGCGCAAGGGCCCCTCTTCTGCGCCCGCGCGGGCCGGGACGGGAACAGCCTTCGGTCCCCCTGCCGCCGGGCGCGGGAAAGAGATCGCGCGCCTCGCCGCGGCCTTGTGGTGCTCGGTCGGGGCGCCGCTGGGCGCCGGAGCCTCCCGCCGCGCCGGAGCTTCCTCGGCCCGCGGGTATTTCAAGACATCCCGGGCCATCTGCACGATGCCGCGCCCCGGCTCCACGGTGAACTGCACCGTGCCGAAAGCGATACGGGAACCTATCAGCTTCTTGACCGAAAAAGACCGCACCCGGTCCGCCTCCGTCGCATTCAGCAGGAAAGAGCCGGTGGAGAGGTCTTCCAAGGTCTTTTTCAACAACAGCATTTCTTGGGCGATCGGCAGGCTGAGCGTAATGACCGTGGTGGCCTTCGCCTTCTCCAGGTTCTTCAGAAAGGCGGTGACACCCTCGATCAGGACCTCGGGCTGGCCCGGCCGGGCCAGCAACTGGTCCAGGCCCTCGAAAGCGAACCGGCTCGCGGGATTCCCGGCGATTATCTTTTCCAGCTCCTGGAACAGGGGCACCAGCGGATATTTTTCCTTGCGTACGGTCTCGTAGACCAGCAAGGTGCCGTCCAAAAAGTACGGCGTCAGGTCCATCCCCATGACTTCCGCATGGATAACCAGGTCCCGTGGCGGCTGATTGGCGACCAGCAGGCAGGTATTGCCCTCTTTGAGCCCCTGATAAAGATACTGCAGGACGAAGGTGGTCTTAGCGGTGTCCTTCTCCCCGGCTAACAGGTAGGTCCGGCCGGCATATAATTCGCCGAAATTCTTAGTTATCAAGTCGATTCCGGCGTTGATTTTGTCAATCATATTTCCCCCGCTGGCCCGCAAAAGCCTGCTTAACAAATGCTTAACAATATAGACAATACAAGTATATGAAATGGACCCCAAAATTGCCAGCGAAGAAAATGTGAGTTTTTAAAATTAAATTATAAGACCTTAAATGCCGGATACAGCGAATACCCAATTCCGCGTGCCCACGGCAAAGGCCCGCCGGTCTTATCGAAAACACAGCCCGCGGTCTTTATCGCCCAACAGGAGTGCGCCGCTTTTTCTTATAATATTTTCCAGGCGCGCCTCCGGGGATCGGGTCATGACTGAAGTCGGCGTCATCATCGCCGTCAACAATAAGGAGCCCTATGAAATGCCGGGGACGCTGGTTCGACTGCTTTCACAATAACATCCGCATGCAATCCTTGGCGCGTCCCTGCGGTGGCAGCAGATGATACGGAGAAGAAAGCCCAGGTTCTATCCCGGCGAGCTCAGCGACATCCTGAGTCTCCTCCTGTCAGGCGGCTTTCTTGAAGGCCCCTGCGTCGGGCAGTTCGAGAAGGAGATCGCTGGCTACCTCGGCCGCAAGCACGCGGCGGCGACTTGTTCCGGCCGGAACGGCCTCGACCTCATCCTGGATGCCTATGGCATCGGGCCCGGCGACGAGGTCCTGGTGCCGGCCTACACTTTGAAAGACCTTATCCTTCTCCTCCGGTCAAAAGGCATCGTCCCCAGGCTCGTCGACATCGAAAACGGCTCGTTCAACATCGATCCCGCGAAGCTGGAAGAGCGGCGGACGCCGAAGACCAAGGCCGTCCTGGCGACGCATCTCTTCGGCTCGGCCTGCAGGATACAGGACATCGTCCGGTTCGCCAGGAGCCACGGCCTCGTCGTCATCGAAGATTGCGCGCACGGCCTGGGCGCCGAGACCGGCGGGAAAAAGGTCGGGTCTTTCGGCGACGCGGCCTTCCTCAGCTTCGAACTGATCAAGCCGGTCAACACATTCGGCGGGGGCATGGTCGTCACTGACGACCCCAGGGTCCATGCCTTCATCAAGGCCAAGACCGCGGGATATCCTTTTGGCGGCCGGGGCTTGGCGCTGAAGATGGCCGTCGACCTCTTAGAGCACGCCTTGATCAGCTCGCCCTTATTCCCCCTCCTCATGCGCCTCTTCGCCAACCCTTTGGCCGCGAAAACCTTGAGCAGGATATACCTTTCCCTGCAATCCCAGACCCGGCTGGAATATTCAAGATACGCCAATGTGCAGGCGCAATTAGGCTTGGCGCAACTGAAGGGACTCGACCAGCGAAACGACATGAGGATATCCGCCGCCCATGAGATATCCGCAAGACTCCTCCAGGAAATCCTACCTCAAGCCGCCCCCCCGGGTGACAGGCACATCTATTATTTCTATGTGGCGAGTCTGCCTACCGGCCTGGACCCGGAGCGGGTGCGTGACCAGTTGCGGCGCCAAGGCGTTGACGCGGGCATCCGGTTCGAGATCACGGACGACTGCTCATTGCTGAAGGGCTTGGAGGGTGATTTCCCGGCCACGAAAGAGGCGTACCGCCGCGCCATACAGCTTCCCATCTACGACGGCCTGGACCCCGCTGTTAGCGGCCTTATTGCAAAAGCTTTAAACGCGGCGTGCGCCTCGTAGCGATCATTGGGCCTCTGCGGCCGGACATTATACCTTGACGGGCTTGAGCAGGGGGGTGTAGAATACAATCATGCAACGCATCATCATCGCTGTGACGCTTGCGCTGTTGCCGTGGCCGTGCTTGGCACAGGGGAGTTCCACATCCACCGCGGCCCCCCAGCCGGCGGCGGTCAAGCCCGCCGCGCCGCCCCAAGGCGGGGCCGGCATCGAGTGGGTGACTATCCCCGGCGGGAGTTTCATGATGGGCGCCGACGACGGCCGTCCGGATGCGCGGCCCAAGCACCAGGTGACGGTCAAGACTTTCCAGATGGCCAAGTCCCAGGTGACGAACAAGCAGTACCAGGCTTGCGTCAAAGCCGGGGCTTGCACCTCCCCCCATGACATCGATGGGACTTGCAACATATTCTTCCACGGGCAGGAAATGAAGCCGAGCATTCTCCCTAAAACGTTCCAGGGCGATGACCAGCCCGTAGTATGCGTGGATTGGCACCAGGCCAAGGGCTTTGCCAAGTGGGTAGGCGGCAGGCTCCCCAGCGAAGCTGAATATGAATATGCCATGCGCAGCGGCGGCAAGGACTTGAAATACCCTTGGGGCGCCCAGGCGCCGACATGCGAGCGTGTCGTAATGACCGACGACAAAGGCCGGGGCTGCGGCCGAGAGACCACTTGGCCCGTCTGCTCGAAGCCCAAAGGCGACACAAGCCAGGGCCTCTGCGACATGGCGGGCAATGTGTATGAGTGGCTGCAGGACTGGTATCATAACTCCTACACAGGGGCACCGAGCGACGGCAGCGCATGGGTAACCCCCCCAGCAGGCAAGGCGACTCGGGTCGGGCGCGGCGGCTCCTGGGTCGATACGCTGGCTGACCAAACCGTTGACACGCGTTTCCGCGGCGAGGGCGATCTCCCCTTCAACGTGGACAATACCACGGGGTTCCGCCCGGCGAGATCTCTATAGGCTTTAGGCGCAAAACCGCGCGCGGAGCGCCCGATTTCCTATAATCTGGGCAATCCCGGCATTGAACAAGATAGATTTCCTCACCAAATACGGCAGGAACACCAAGAGGCTTTTTCTCACGGGCCTGGATAATTGGCGCGCTTTCTTATTCAGGAAGAATCCTCGCAAAGGGCCGTTGGGCCTAGTCTGGGACATCAATACGGCATGCAACGGCAGGTGCATCTACTGCGATTACTGGAGGACTGGCCAAGATTCCCCTTCAAGACCCGAAGAGCTAAGCACCAAGGACAGGCTTGAGATCATCCGGAAGATTGGGAACGCGGGCGTATGGTTGCTGAGTTTCTGCAAGGGCGAACCCCTGCTTTCCAAAGACCTCTACCCGCTGGTCCGGGAAGCAAAAAACCGCGGCATGCTGGTCAACATCTCGACCAATGGATTCCTCCTGGAAAAGCACGCACGGATGCTGATCGATTCCGGAGTGGATTATCTGACCGTGAGCGTCCACAGCCACCGGCCGGAGATCCATGACGCGATGACGGGCGTTGCGGGCAGCTTCAACGAAATAGAAAAGGGCATAGCGGCCATCAAAAGTCTGCGTCTGAAAAGCCGGCCGCACATCACGGCCAGGTGCCTGATAAGCAGACGGAACAGCCTGGCCTTGGAGGAGTTCATTGGCTATTGGGATGGCAAGGTCGACGACATACTGTTCAAGCTCATATCCGAGAACGAAGACCCCTGCTATAGTATCCCTGATGATTTAAGCTTCAGGCCTGAGGACATCCCGCTTTTTACCGACTATTTTCTACGCATACTCAGCCAGAATAAAAAGCTTGATACTCCCTATCACAGAGAACTCCCCAACCGCCTCTTGCCTGACCATGAATCAACTGCAGGATTCATATGTTTTGCCGGCACATTCTTTGCAAACATGGACCCGTGGGGCAACATGTTCCACTGCCTGGACCCGGACCAGCCGGTCGGCAATATCCTTGATGCAGGTTTCATGGACATTTGGAATTCAAAGAAAATGATGGACCTCAGAAACGCCCTCAGGAAGGATGGGAAATGCCCGGAATGCTGGTCCGACCGATTTCACAGCAACACCTGCATCCAGGCTCTTATGTTCCCCTTCGGCCGGCTCAAGCGGAATAACGCTTCAGTTCAGTGACGGCCCGACTCGGGTTGAGAAGTTCCTGACCAGCAATACCATCACTTCCGACGCGCTATCTTGTCCAGGATGAACTCCGGCTGGCCGGCCCAATCATCGAAAGCCGCGGCCACGCTGCTGGAGCGGCCGAGGCGCTTCGCATGGCGCCGGATCTCCGCCAACTCCTTTTCGTAGTACTCCTGGCCGCATTTCGGCGCCTCGACAAGATAGACATCCGGCTTCTGGGCCAAGAGATCCTCGACCATCTTCCCGAAATCCTCGGGGCTGAGCCATTGCCTCTCTATGACGTTGCTGACCCGTCCTTGGGTTAGGAACGGGATGCTGGAGCCTATGCTGCTCACGACCACCGGGCCCGCCACCTTGTGTTCATCCAGCCAGTAGGCCAGACCGTTGACTGCTGAGGAGAAATCGCACGAGCCCCCAGTCCGCCTTGCCTCGCGGACCGCATAGGCGGCCTCGACCGCATTGAATGCCAGCATCACGGCCAGCATCACGCCGGCCAAGGAAGCTGCCGTCTTGCGAAAAGGCACCATTCCCATGCCCGTGCCCAGGACCGCCGTGATGATGATCGGCGGCAGGAAGAACAGCGCATAAAGATGCTGGGGCATAAGGTTGCTGACCGTGAAAGGCGACAATAGCAAGATGCTGACGAAGACCACCAGGATATAGATCAACCTGTCTCTTCTTTGCGGGTCTATCCGCTTTGTCAAAACCATGATCAGCAATGCCACCAGCGCGCCGGCTAATATCAGGGCGTTCGGCGAGGGGAGATTGCCGCATCCAACTCCCACGCCTATATTATGTTCCTCCACCATCAACTCCACGAGTTGGCCGAACCGTATCTTGAGGTTTGCCAGATAGGAGAGGTTGCCAACGCCGTAGATCGTGGGGTGGCGCAGTTTGGCCAGCATGAAGGACACCGTATTGAAGCCGGTGCGTAAATTGTAATAAAGCATCAGGATATTGCCCGCGCAAAATGCGGGAATCGCGCATAGCCAGTCTCCCGGCTTCGGCAGCCTTTTCGCGTCCAATCGCTTATGAAGGACCGCCACGGCCGCCAAAGACCCGAGAATATACCACAGGAACGTTATCTTGTTGAGCCCCAGCCCGACCCAGAAAGCCGCGGCCACTAGATGCGCGCGGCTCTGCCGCGCGTAGAACCTATGCCAGTGGTACAGGCCCGCCCAATAGAACAAGGCCAGATAGACTTCATTCCGACTCAAGCCGAGCTTGTGATAGATGACGAAGATCGGGCTCGACATGATCAAGGCCAGCGCAGCGGCCGCCGGCATCTTTCCAAACCACTCCCTTATAAGCAAGTAGACGTAGATCAAGGATAGAAAGGAGAGGGTCACAGAAAGAAGCCGTATGGCGCGGAGATTCAGTCCGAATATCCGCGCGAAAGGCAGCAAGAGGTAGGCCGTGAGATTCGAAGTGTACGGGTTTTCCATGATGGGCAGAAAGCCCTCTCGGAAAGGCATCTCCGGGCGGAAGTCCGCCATCTTCTCGATGCGCAAGATGGCGGCCGTCTCCAAACCGACGCTGGCCTCATCGGCATTGAGCCCAGGCAGGCGAATGTCCGGAAGGAGAAACAGAAAATAGCCGGATAAGAATAAGAACGACAGAAGCCGGTCATGCCTCGCCAGCGCGGCAAAGAAAGCCTTTGTCCTGCTCATTGGGTGTGCATCCAGGATCTCATATCCCCTTTCGGCCGGCTCAAGTGAAATAGCACTTCAATTTAGTGGCGGCCCGGCGCGGACTCAGCAGGGAATTCATCAAGTACGGAGCCCGGGAGGGGTGAAGGTAGAACCTTAGAAAGGCCAGCCGTTGATATTTCCGAATGACTGACTCAGGGAGCGCTCCCTTGAGAAACCCGCCTCTTGCATAGTAATGCTCGTAGCCCCAATCCTGGGTGACCTCCCAGCCGTTGGCCTTGGCCATGGCATGAATGCGCGTGCCTGGGAAAGGGGTCAGGACCGAGAAAGCGGCTTCGTCCAGCCGGGAGGCCACGGCAAAGCCAATGGTCTGCTTTATTTCCGCGATGGATTCCGTCGGCGCTCCTATTATGAAGAACCCCCTGGTTTTGATGCGGTGCGCCCTGATCCTGTCCACGGCAGCATTGACACGGTCCAGCTCGATTCTCTTGTCATATAACTTGATGACCCTCGGAACCCCGGATTCTATCCCCAGGCTGATCAGCCTAAGGCCCGCCCGATAGGCGAGGTCAAGCAACCGGTCGTCAGGCACGGTGTCCACCCGGCTCTGCGCCCCCCAGACGATGCCCAACTTGCTTTCAAGCATCTGCCGGCAAAAGGCCTCGATGTAGCCGCTATCTATGAAAAAAAGGTCGTCCACAATCTGAACGGCAGAAATCCCATATCCGGCTTTCAAGGCGGCCAGTTCCTTGACGATGTTTTCGGGGCTCCTTCTCCGGTGCGGCGTGCCGAAGATGGATTGCAGGGTGGGCTGGCAGAATGAGCATGAAAACGGACAGCCGCGGGAGGTGACGATGTTCGTTCCCGCAAGATTGGAGCCCGCTCCATCGAGTTGGAACCAATGCTTGCCATACCGCTTCATATCGAACAGGTCCCGGGCCGGCAATGGGAGGGTATCCAAATCCTGGATGAAGCGCCTTTCCTGATTCCCCGTAACCTGGCCTTGGATCTTGACATAGACGCCGGGGATGTCCCGCAAGTCCGGCAATCTGCCTCCGGCCTGGAACCTCTCCGCAATCTCGGCGAAGGCCCATTCGCCCTCTCCCGCCACGAGCGCGTCCGCATCCGCAGAGAGCAAGGCCTCCTCGGGCATTATAGAGGCGTGCGGCCCGCCCAGGACGACCAGCTTAGCGCCGCACTGCCTTGCGATTGTCGCGGCCGAATAGGAATCCTTCAGCATCACGGTCGAAGCATAGATTCCCACGATATCGGCTTTCGCGGCCGATATGACTTTTCGCGCCCGCGCGAAGGACGGGGCGAAAGTCATGTCCAACAGCTCGACAGGCACCTGCTTATGTCTCAGGCAAGCCGCGATATACCCCAAGCCGATCGGGGGTTCCCCCGTCACGACGCCCCTGTTGGGAAAAACGAGCAGGACTTTCATTTTCGATGAGCTATTCTGTGCAGCACGAGCTCCGGCCGGCCTGCCCTGTTGTTGAAAACCTTGACCACACTGATCGCCCTGCCGCGGCTACTTGCCGATGCCAGGAATTCCTCGAACTCCTTCTTATTGAGATAATCGTTGATGTTCTCCGCTGTCACAAAATAGATATCCGTGCCGCTGGCAAGCAAATGCTCAAGCCGCGCACAGAACTCACCGGGCTCATAGTCGTCCCTGTCCATTACATCTACCCTCCTATTCGTTAAGAATGGGATCGTGGGAGTCAACTCATATGCTATCACAGGACCTGTTATACGGTTCTCATCCAGCCAGGAAGCCACTGCGGGAATAGCCGTTGAACACCGGCCCCTGCCGCCCGTCTTTCTCAAATCACGGATATCATACGCGGCGCCAGCGATGTTGGAAGCCAGCATGACCGTCATAAGTATGCCTGCCAGGCACACCGCCGTTCTCTTATAAGGCATTACCTCCGTTAAGAAGAACAGTGCCGCCGCAGTGAAAATCGGAGGCAAGAAATACAAAGTATATAGGTGTTCCCGCTTAAAGGTGCTCACTGTGATATGTGAGCACATATAAACAGCTGCAAAAATCAACGCCAGACAGGTTATCTTTTTCCTTCTCTGCGGATCGATCCTTCTTGCGAAAAACATCAGGAAGACGATTGCGGCCGCAAAAATGAGCGCATTCGGAGAAAAAAAATCGTCCCCTCCGACGCCCATGCCGATCAGCCTCCCGTTTACCATGGAATCCACTAAATGGTGTAACCGGATATTGAGGTTCACAAAGAAATCAAGGTTGTTTCCGCCATAATGCGTGGGCCGCGCAAGGTTTGCGAACATGAATGCGACGGTATGGAAGCCAGTCCTCAAATTGTGATACAGCATGAAGAAACTGCCGGCGAGGAACGCAGGCAGCGCGAAAAGCAGGTCTCTAGGCCTTATAAGAATCTTGTGGGCCAGGCGCTTACGTAGAACCGCCGTCGCCAGGAGAAGACCAGCGATGTACCAGAAAACTGTTATTCTTTGGAACCCCAAACCGATGCAAAACGCCGCCGCGACCAAATGCCCTCTCCTGGCGCCTGCATAATATCTATAGAGATGATAAAGGCCGGCCCAGAAGAAGCCGGTCACGAATAAATCGTCTATGCCACATGCCAACTTATGGTAAATCACAAAAACCGGATTGGATATTATCAACACCAGGGCGGCAAGGGCTATCCGTCTTCCAAACCACGCCCTTAAGAGCAGATAAAGATAGATGAGGGTTAAAAAGGAAAGTGACACCGCCAGCAGCCTAATGGATAATAAGTTCACTCCAAAAAAAAAGGCAAAAGGAATAAGCAGGTAAGCCGGGAGATACGAATCACTATCAGTCATCATGATGGGCAGCAGCCGCCCTTTGGATACCGGCACTGAAATACAGTTGGACGGATTGGACGCGCAGGCCCAGGGAATCCTACGGGCAGTCCCTGGCTCGCTTCTGAGAATATCAACCGCGCCTATGCCTGTTAGTGCTTCATCATCATTGATTCCCGGCAGGCGGATGTCCGGAAGCAGAAAAAAGAAATAACCGGACAAGAATAAGAATATCAGAAGAAGGTCATGTCTCCGCATCACGGCCAGGAGCGCTCGATGTGCTACTGCCCGCCCATCGCCGGCATCAAGTTCCAGACCAATTGCCGCTTCTCGCTGTTCTATCTCCATCGCCTCGTGCGTGAAACTCTGCTAAATTGACTCTCCCTTTTGAACCTCCTCAACCTCACCGAGCCCCGGCTCGCCCGGCCCAGGTGTGAAGAATCCCAGCTATGCTTCCAAAGTGATGATACATTATACCTTGACGATTGCGGTTGCCTTGACCGTGTTGGGCCAGAGCCCAAGAAAAATCATTCGCACTTACGCAGTTTTTTCATTTCGCTCAGATTAGCTACCATAGCGCCATGAAACAAAAAAGTCTGGCCGGGCGTTATGGCGCGGCCCTGTGGTCGTTCTGCGCCGTTTCCTTTTTCGCATGCGGCCCAACCGCAAAGCAGTTACAGGAGTACGCAAACGCGCGGCAGCGGGCGCAGGAAGTTCGGATGCAGAGGGAGGCGGCCGCGAAGGCCGGATCTGAGGAATCGCCTTCGGAATCGAGGCCGTGGGGCAGAGCCTCTGCGGGCAAGGCGGGCATCGAGTGGGTATCTATTCCCGGTGGGACATTCATGATGGGCTACGGGGCAAGAGATTGGCCAGAGGCCAGGCCGATTCACCAAGTGGAGGTCAAGTCTTTTCAGTTGGCAAAGACCTTGGTGACCTTCGGACAATACAAGAAGTGCGTAGACGACGGCGCCTGCGCGCCGGCGCATGTGTCGGACGGCTCGTGTCGGATATGGGACGGGTCGAAATCGGTGCAAGGAACTTTGCCCGATTCCTTCCAGGGGGACGACCAGCCTGTGGTCTGCGTGGATTGGGGGCAGGCCCAGGCTTTCGCCGCATGGGCGGGGGGCCGCCTGCCCACCGAGGCCGAGTGGGAGTACGCGGCGCGCAGCGCGGGCAAGGACTGGCAGCACCCTTGGGGCGATGATGAGGCCAGTTGCAAACGGGCCGTGATGGACGATGGCGGTAATGGTTGCGGCATGGGTTCGACATGGCCGGTATGCGGGAAACCCAAGGGCAATACCGAACAAGGGTTATGCGACATGGCAGGCAATGTGTGGGAGTGGGTGCAGGACTGGTATCACGACTCGTACAATGGCGCGCCGATTGACGGCAGCGCGTGGGAGTCGCCCGCAGGCTCGCACCGTGTCGTCCGTTGCGGTTCCTGGAGCTTCGACGCCGAATACCTCCGGGCCGCCTACCGCCTCGGCGACGACCCGGCCTACCGCTTCGACGGCTACGGCTTCCGTCTTGCGAGGTCAAGCCGTTGACCCTTTTGGTCGAGGAAAACGTCGGTTTTTGGCTCCGGCTGCAAAGCACCTGAGACTTTATCTAATTTTGAATCCGGACGCGCAGGAAGGAAGCAAAGTGTCCTGTTCCTGGCCGCGAGCTATGCGGCTCTGGCGCTCAACGTCGCCCTTTTGGCGCCCTTCGTCAGGTTTGGCTGGGCGGGGGTCAGGGCGCTGTTGCACTGAGAACCCGAGCCTGCTGGCGCGCCGCTTCGGCCTCGCGACTCTTGCCCTCTTTTTCATAAGCCGCGGCCAAGCCGCTCAGCGCCTTGACCGATGGGATTCCATCGCCGCGACTCTTGTAGATCGCGGCCGCCTCCCGATAAAACCTTTCCGCTTCCGCCAGGCGGCCCTGCGCTCTGTCGATCTCAGCCAAGGCCGTTTCCGCGCCAGCCATATTCTCGTCGGCAGACAACAACCCGCGCGCCGCGATTATCCGGCGCAAGAGCGCCTCGGCCTTGGGGATATTGCCGAGCTTCATATGGATGTCTGCCAATGACATAAAATCGCCGATGCTTTCGTAGTCGATCGAGAAATTTTCATAGTATTTCTCAAGCCGCGCCGCCAAGGACTCTGCTTCCTGCTTTCGCCCATGGTTCACGTAAAGCAGACCCAGCCCGCAGGCTGCGGTTCCCCAGTCCCCGGGCGAACAAGACCTTGACTCACACAAAGCCATCGCCTGCCTCAGAAAAGATTCCGCCTCCGCCATTTTGTCCCGATTGACGAAAAGAATACCCAATAACATCAATAGGTTCGACCTCCAGCCGGGGGTGGCGTCGGTTATCTCCAGACCTTTGCGGAGCACAGCCTCTGCCTCGTCAAATTTCCCTTGTGAGGTAAGAGTGTCTTGGAGCCAAGTAATGGTATGTACCCGGTCGTTTGGAGCCGAAAGCGGATTTGCCTCCAATCGCCGCAACGACTCGCGAAGGTTTTCCTCCGATTCGCGATAATGATGGATGTTGTTGAAATAGTATCCCAAGTGATGGTATCCGCGAGGGCTTGCGGTGTCGAGCGCGATGATAGTCTCGAATTCTCTCTTGGCCTGAGCGAACTCGCCTTCGTTCAAAAGGGCGTAGCCCTGCTCGATATAAGCATCGGCCGCTTTGCTGTTGATTCTCTTGGCTTGATCGAAGGTCGCCTTGGCTTGGTCGAAGCGGCCCATGCGGCCGTAGCATCTCGCCAGCTCAACGATGAGCCCATATTCTTGCGGCCGATGTTTGAGCACTTTTTCCATAATCTCAGCCGCCTTCTCGTATAGCCCCATGATTGTGTAGACCTGCCCCAGCTCGTTCTCGGCCTCGAAGTTAGCCGGCTCAAGAGCCAGAGCCTTTTTCAGCGCGGATGCTGCTTCGCCATATTTTTCCTCGGAATGGAGCAGTCTCCCCAGCGCCAAGAGAGCCTTGGGGCGGTCGGATTTCATGCCCGCCAGCTTCTTTTCCACGAGGGCAAGTCCGGCCGCGTCTCCCGCGGAGCGATAGCGCTCGCCCAACTCCCTCAGCCGGTCGGCGTCCTCGACCAATCCCGGCGCCGGACCGGTCTCGACGGCCGACAGCGGACGGTGGAAGGCCAGAAGCGTCAGGGCCCCAAAACAGAACAACGCCATTCGCCCGCGCGCGTCAAGAAGCCTCATGCTCATCTCATCACGCCGAAAGAAAGGCCATGGCGGGTGATTTTACATCTTCCGCACAACAATTTGTATGATTCCGTGGCTGACAAAATTATCACTGAAAAGGATATGCACCAGGGCCAAAATCCAGCCGCCACCGCCCTCATGACCGCAGCCACCCGGACCAATATCAGCGCGGCGAACGGGGGGATAGAAGAGGAGCACCATGGAAAACCTGAATAAGCCCGGACGCGCGATAATCATTGGTGCCGGGCCAGCCGGGTTGACCGCTGCCTACGAATTACTCAAATGCACGGAAGTAAAACCTGTCATTCTGGAGATGTCCGGAGAGACGGGGGGCATCAGCAAAACAGTCGACTACAAAGGCAATCGCATAGACATTGGCATGCACGGATATTTTCCCAAATCCGAACGGGTGATGAACTGGTGGCGATCTGTGCTGCCGATACAGGGCAAGCCGTCGCTGGACGAAATCACCCTCAAGCTGGACACTGCCGGAAAATATGCCGAAACCGCCGAAGGGCCCGACCCGCAATCGGAAGACAAGGTGATGCTGATACGCCGGCGCATCTCTCGCATATTTTTTCTGCGCGAATTCTTCGATTGTCCCATTACATTCAGCACGGGACCTCTGCTGAAGCTGGGCCCCATGCGCGTGGCGAAGATATTGGCCAGCTACCTTTGGTCGCAGATATTCCCCTTAAAGCCGGAAAGGTCGCTGGAAGACTATTTCATCAACCGGTTCGGACGCGAGCTATACGCCACTTTCTTCAAGGATATTGCCGAGAAGCTTTGGGGGGTGCCCTGCTGCAGAATAAAATCGGAATGGGGGGCGCAATCGGACGCGAATATTTCCATAATAAAAATGATCCTGCACGCGCTGAAGAAGGCGCTGCCGCACGGCCCCTCCGACGTCGTGCAAAAAAGAACCGAGACACTGCTCATAGAGCAGTTCTGGTACCCCAAATTCGGCACTGGCCAGCTTTGGCAGACCGTTGCTGAATACATTGTCAATAACGGCGGCGAAATTATTTACAACGCCAAAGTGACTGGAATGCATCACGAGGGCGGCAAAATACGATCCGTAGTAACCCAAACGCCAGAAGGCCCCAAACGATTCACTGGCGACCATTTCCTATCCACCATGCCAATCTGCGACCTCATCGACGGCATCACGCCCGCCGCACCGAATAATGTCAGGGAAGTGGCCCTGGGATTGAAGTACCGCAGTTATGTCACCGTCGGGCTGTTGCTGAAGGAACTGAAATTGCAAAACAAGACGACGATAAGAACAGTCAACAACATCGTCCCAGACAACTGGATAGATATACCAGAACGCGACGTTAAGGCTGGGCGCTTGGTGGTGTTCAACAACCAGAGCCCCTATATGGTCAAAAACCCAGCCAACGCATGGGTCGGGCTGGAATACTTCTGCGATGAAGACGACCAGCTCTGGTCCATGCCTGACGACAAGTTCATCAGATTTGCCGCCGCCGAGCTGGAAAAAATCGGCTTCATCGACCAGACGGACATCCTGGATGCCTGTATCATCCGCGTACCCAAGGCCTATCCCGCCTACTCTGGCACCTATGATCGGCTGGGCGAAGTGCGCGAGTATGTGAATGAGTTTGACAACCTATTCTTGATGGGCCGCAACGGGCGGCACCGCTATAACAGCATGGACGACTCCACGCTCAGCGCCATGTCGACCGTGGATGCCATTGCTGCCGGCTCAACACGCAAAGATGCCATCTGACAAATCAGCGCAAATCTCTCATGAGAAACGCCTCCGGACTTAAGGTATTGCTGATCAATCCTCCCTTCGATCAGGAGGAGGAGTCCGTCGGCAAGACCAAGAGCTTGCAAAGAGTACTCAACATCATCCCACCTTTGGGCATTGCCTACGTAGCCGCTATCCTGGAGCAGGCCGGGGTGGGCGTCAAGATCATCGATTGCGCCGTAGGCATTTCTTGGGAGGCACTGTCGCAAGCCATCGCCCGGGAACAGCCGGATGTCGTGGGCTTGGCCGCCACGACTCCCGCATTCCTGATGGCGAAAAAGGCCGCCAGGCTCGCGCGAGAGATATCTCCCGCCGCGAGGATACTGTTGGGCGGCGCGCACGTGACCGCATCTCCTGAGGGCGCCATGGAAGGCGGCCTTTTCGACATCGGCGTCATCGGCGAAGGCGAAGCGACCGTCCAGGAGCTGTTCGCGAACTACCGCGCCGGCCGATTCGAGAACCTAAACCGCATCAAAGGGATCATCTATCATGACGCCGCCGGCCTGCACAAAAATGCAGCGCGACCGTTCATCGAGGACCTCGACTCGATACCGCTTCCAGCCAGGCATCTCCTGCCGCATCCCGGCCGGTACGGGCCGACTCCCGCTTCCTGCCGCCAGGTGCCCTACGCGGTCATCATCACGAGCCGCGGTTGTTCTTCGCGATGCACGTTCTGTGACAGAACGGTCCTGGGGGACCGCTGCCGGATGCGCGGCGTGGACAACATATTCCAAGAAATCGAAGAAGTGGTAGCCGATTACGGGGCCAAGGAGATCCGATTCTTTGACGACACCTTCACGGCGAACAAGAGCCGGGCGCACGCGATCTGTGACGAATTCGAGAAAAGGCGCCTCGGCCTGTCCTGGTCTTGCCTGACCAAAACGGCGTGCGTGGACGGACACCTGCTGCGGCACATGAGACGGGCTGGCTGCTGGCAGGTGCTCTACGGCTTTGAATCAGGCGATGACCGGATGCTGAAACTGCTCAAGAAAGGCAATACCATTGATATGAACAAACGAGCTATAAGGCTCACCCAGGAGGCCGGGCTGGAAATCAGGGGAGATTTCCTGGTAGGCAGCCCGGGCGAAACGTGGGAGAGCTTGGAACGGACCGTGCGCTTTGCCATCGACACGAAGCTGGATTACGCGCATTTCAACAAGTTCGTGCCTTTCCCGGGGACGGAACTGTACAAGTTGCTCACAGCACAAGGTCATAAATTCGATTTTTCCAAGAGCAGCACTCTGGATCACAAGCAGGTGTTTTATGTGAATCCCGGGATGACGGCCGAGTCTTTCTCGGCCTTCCTGGACAAAGCATACAGAAGGTTTTACCTAAGGCCCGGCTACATTCTAAAACGGCTTCTCTCCATACGGACATTCCACCAACTCAAGGGGCAGATAACCGGGTTCTTCGCAATCCTCGGATTATCTTAAGATATGAAGAACGGATTCATATAAAACCATGTGCGGCATAGCCGGAGTCCTCGGCCTGGGCATCGCGCTCAACGAACAGGATGAGCGGACCGTCCGGGACATGCTCTCGGCCCTGCGGCACCGCGGGCCCGACGGCCAGGGCGTGCTTTGCGACGAGCGCGCGGTTTTGGGGAACACCCGTCTGCGCATCATCGACTTCTCCCCCCGCGCCGACCTGCCCATGTCCAGCGCGGACGGCCGGCTCTGGCTCGCCTATAACGGTGAGGTCACGAACTTCCTGGCGCTCAAGGACGGATTGCAGGCCCGGAGCAGGTTCCGCACCGAGGCGGACAGCGAGGTACTGCTCCACCTCTATCAAGAATCGGGCATCGCGCTTTTAGACCGCCTGACCGGGATGTTCGCGTTCTGCCTCTACGACCGGGACAACCAGAAGGCCTACATCGTGCGCGACTTCTATGGCCTCAAGCCGGTCTTCTACCG
>TBL_comb47_HYPODRAFT_10002781_pt1 | contig 21313 bp, 17 predicted proteins | sample TroBogypolimnion_40_FD_10682 | JGI IMG/M metagenome (IMG submission 10682) | reverse complement strand
GCTATACCAATCGAGACATAGATGCGTGTCTCGTGGTGCTTATCAGTGAAGACTGACGTAAGACTCGCAAACGAACTTGTTTATGGTGACAAACAGAGGTTCTGTGAGTTGTGTTGCGGATGCAACACCCAATTGTAACCTACTTAATCAGCTCTCTTCGCCACTTCGCATAACGCTGCGCCAACTCATCAGTCATGGGTGAAATAGCCCCACCAACAGCCCGTTCTATGAGTAAATCAGCAAATTCCGGGTTACGCGCCAGTATCGGCCCGTGTAAATATGTTCCGAAAACATTTTTATTCATTGTTTTATTCATTGCACCATCAAGAGCACCTACGCCATTTCCATTACCTTGCAAGACCTTTCCAAAGGCTTTGGCATCGACACCCAACGTTGTAATACTGCTGTGATTCTCAAATCCCGTCAGAGGGAAGTCAAAGAGATCGCTCTGGACCGCTATATCACCCACCAATCTCTTATCTCCAGGCGTTGTAATCACATCGAGCAACCCAAGGCCCACGAACTCTTCATCTCTCGTAGCGTATTTAGTGCCAAGTATTTGAAAACCAGCACATATCGCAAGAACGACTGCGCCATTATTCGCGGCGCGAGCAAGTATCGAACCCTTTCGTAGCGCGTTGAGGGAAAGTAATTGCGCCGCATCTTCAGCCCCACCTAATAGGTAAATATCGCCATTTTTTGGAAGAGGATCCAGATATGTTATGTCGGTAATACGCGCTCGAATCTTGCGCGCTGCGGCACGAAATTTAATCACATCGGCATTGCCGCGATCTCCATACGTTCCCAAGAGCTCATTATGGATGCGGATGATTTCTAACATCACATCACCAACTCAAAGAATGCTGTATATGCAGAGAGGACTGAAACTTCAGCGCCTTGTGCGAGTGAGATAGCCTGTTCGAAATTTTCGACAACTTGTGGCTCGATTCCTTCAACATGAATTCGATAAGCCATATCTAGGGCGCGTTCTCCACAAACGATTACACGGTGACCTTTAAGTACTGCAAAGGAAACATCCCAAAGCCACGAGGTGTCGATTCCATCAACCTGTCTGGCATTGAGAACTAATATCACATCATCATGTAAATGAGATTGCAGGGCTTCCGTCCACGATGCAGGGTTCTTGGTCAAGCGAAAGTGGGCGATCTTGCCTGAGATCTCTTTGGTAACGCTGCGCTCTAAATCTGATTCTTTAAATTCAATCGGTGCGGCTCCAATAACTTCCCCGGCGATATTTGCTAAAACCGCATTGCGGTAAGCGGCTGAGCCTTTTTTCAACCTAACATCGGTAATCTTGTTGGTAAGACCACAAGTGCATGAATAATTCCCACGCGTCCAATGTAAATAGCTTCCGCAGCGGGGGCAGACAGCACCATCGGGGTGCTTTCTTCCCCCAAATGAAACTCTTACTACATTTGTAGCATTGACAATTGCGTAATTAATAAAAGGATCATCGATATCTGCAACAAAGACAGTGTCTGTTGCTTCGGAACATTCGACATGCCAGCGATCCGCCACCCGCTTTACTTCGTGCATGCGATGTAGTTGATCCCGCGTTAAATTTAGCAGCACAACCACCGTGGGATCAGTCTGGGCAATAATTCCAGGAAGGTGCAGTTCATCAATCTCTAGTACGGCATATGGAGCAGGGGACATCAGGGCATTTGCCGCTCCCCAAGCCAGATTAGAACCAGATCCACTCGTTGCAACGGGGCCTAATTGCGAGACGATAGCCGCTATCGCTTTGGTCGTTGATGTCTTTCCATTTGTTCCAGAAACCAGAATTACCTCTTTGTTCTGCGCCAAGAGAGAGATCGCCTCAGGCTCAATCGCGAGCAAAATTCGACCAGGCAAGGTCTCACCTTTATGGCCGAGTAGGCGAGATGCGCTTGCGGCGCTCTTTGCCACGAGAATCGCGAAACGCAGTCTTGGGCTAAGCACCTGCTAAGAGTACGCCTATTTACGTAGTGAATCCCCTGCAGACCGAGGTAGGCGCAAGACATTCCAGAGTGAAATCACTAACACAACAACGGCGCAGGAAAATGCAAAGGTAAATTGATTCTGGACCCCGACTAAAACTCGACCGAGGTTGAGTGCTATTACTGCGATAGCTACGGCGATAACAGAGGCCAGCTGCTGCACCATATTTGAAATGGTATTTGCATGCGCCATGATCTCTTGATCGGTATCGGCAAAGGTAATGGTATTAAAGAGGGTCATTCCAATAGATCGGACCCCGCCTGAAAGAAGCAGTAAAAGTGCCAACCAGAAAAAAGGGATTGAAGATCCTATAAGCCCAAGGGCGAGGGTCAACGGAGCGCTCATAAGTGTGGAAAGAAGAATTAATGGTTTGAAGCGAAATCTATTCATCAGGGGAGTTGTGAAGACTTTAAATACTAGATTCCCCAACATGTAACAGAAGAGAACCCCTCCAGCGCGCTGCGCACTCCAACCAAACTTATCTTGAAAGAGAAGTGGTAAAACAAAAGGAGCGGTATTTTGTGCGACCCTAAATAGAAGTCCGCTGGTGCTATTTAAATGAAGCGTTTGAATTTTGAGCACGCTTAAGTTAATCAATGGTTTATCGGTGCGTCGTAAGTGTTGGATAGTTGGTAGACCGATTCCAACTCCCAAGAGGAGCAAAAGAAGAGTAGATAATAAATTGATATGGGGGGAGCCTAAATTAGCGGCTGCAAATACCAGAAACCCCAGACTCAATGCGCAACCGTAGAACCCAGCCCAATCTAACCGCTCCACATTTCCGCCCGGAATTCGCGGGACAATCTTTAGGCCGATCAAGAGCGCAATAAGACCAATCGGCAAATTAACAAGGAAGATCCAATGCCAAGATGCGTGGGCGATGATAAATCCACCTATAACGGGAGCTACCACTGGAGCTGCCAGTGCGGGCCATACTGAGTATGAGATAACGCGAATGACCTGCGACTTATCAACCGAACGCATCAAGATAAGACGCCCGACCGGAACCATGGTTGCAGCTCCCATGCCTTGCAATATACGCATTGCAGTAAGTTCTAGGAGATTGCTGCTTAATGCGCATAAGAGCGAGCCAATCATAAAGATTGCGATACTCACAAAGAGAACTAGGCGCACTCCATACTTATCGGCTAACCACGCCGAAATAGGAATCAGAACTACTACTGTCACCATGTACGTGGTTACACAGATTCCCACTTGGGCAGAGAGAATGTGAAATGTGCGAGCAATGGTTGGTGCAGCGGTGGGCAGAATTGACCCATCTAAAAACTCCATAAACATCAGCCCGGCTATAAGAAATGCAACCGGGCCAATCTCTAGGCGGTCATTTGATTCTGCCAATGTCCGCCCTTACTAATCGAAAGTTGCTTCCCCAACCTATTAGAGGATTTGCTCCAACTCACCGAGGGCGGCAAGGCGCTCAGCTTTAGTAGGAAGGTTAAAGTAGACGTGACCTTTAGACCAGTAATAAATCATTGGGATAAAGCCCAAGCCTATGCTTCCCAAACCGATCCACTTTGTTGTGGTGTTCAGTGGAGGTATGACTTTGTAGAACATAACACTCATAAATAGCGCCCCGACCAACGGCCAAAGACCCATAAACAAGAAGTTCTTAGGACTCTTCCATATCTCTTTGCGGAAGAGAACAACAACTGAATATCCAGCGAGTGCGTAATACACCGCGATTTGAAGTCCGATCGCCGCAATTGCATCCGTCATAATCGTTCCGATTGATCCAATAAATTGCGATCCAACGAAGAGACCGATACCAATGACGGTGATTGTTATCGTTGCAACCATCGGCGTTTTGTACTTCTTATGTACGGTTCCAAAAGCCTTCAGTAGTGTGCCATCACGGCCCATAGAAAACATGGTTCGAGTAACCTGAATAAGCTGCGTTTCCAAGGTGGCAACGGTAGAGAGCAAAACGGCAACCACCAATAACTTGCCACCATTACCCTTCCAAACTTCCTGGCCAAGGATGCCCAAGACATTGCCAGAATTATCTGCAACCTGCTTATTTGAGAGCACCATATTTGAACCGACGGTGAAAACTTCGAAGAGAGCGAAGGTAACAATCATGCCAATGATTGCGCCCTGCCCTGGAGTCTTGCGTGAACCCTTAGTTTCTTCGTTCAAATTTGCGGTTACATCCCAGCCCCAATAATAGAAAGCAGCGAGGAGGGCTCCGGCAAAGAAGACTGAATTCTTTCCAAATGGATTGGACCAAGCAAACCAACTCCAACTAAATGGGTGTACTGGGTGAGCGTGAACTATTGCAAGAATTCCAAAGAGCAGAAGCAGCCCAACTTCAATGGCAGACATAATTACTTGGACCCGAGCCGTAATTGTCACTCCAAAAGCTACAGCTGCAACCATAAGAAGGAAGAAGACCGTTCCAAAAATAGTAACCCATCCCTTGCTATTGGAGAGGGTCGTAGAGAAGAGACCTAGGAATGATGATCCAGCGGGAAAGGTTGCTGCGACCATGAAAATAGATGAGCACATGAGCAGTGACCAACCTGCTAGATAACCCAGAGCTGGGTGGAGCCCACGGCGAACCCAAGCATAGGTTGCGCCAGCATTCGACTCGGTGCGACCTAGGTAGTTAAATGCAAAGACAATTCCAAACATTGCGATACCGCAATAAAGCAGAGACGCAGGACCAGCTAATCCCACAGCTGCAATGAGGCCCGCGGTAGTCGCCGCGATTGAATACGCAGGTGCAGAACCTGCAACGCCCATGACCGCAGACTCAAATAGTCCTAAGACGTTGGGTGCGAGTTTATGTTCGTGGTGTTTGATGTGGGGCATGCATGAACCTCCGGTTTTAAGAGGGCATCTAGTGATGCACGAGTAATAAAGAGTGACCCTACAGGCAAAAAGAGGCTTACAGCGAGAGAAATGGCGGCAAAATCGCGGTTTTCAACGGCTAAATTCTAGTTTTTACTCGACGGCAGCGGAGGCAAATTGGCTGGCGTAGAGATCAAAATAGAATCCTTTGGCGGCCATTAGCTCTTCGTGGTTGCCCTGTTCGATCAGAGTTCCCTTATCCATGACCAAGATAGTGTCAGCATCTCGAATTGTCGAAAGTCTATGAGCAATCACAAAACTAGTTCTGCCCAAGCGCAGTTTGGCCATCGCGCGCTGCACCAAAACCTCGGTCCGAGTATCTACCGAAGAGGTGGCTTCATCGAGAATAAGCACCGCGGGGTCGGCCATGAATGCCCTGGCAATGGTGAGCAGCTGCCGCTCCCCATTGGAAACTGTTGCATTGTCATCCGTTAAGAGCGAGTCATACCCTCCTGGCAAGCCCCGGATGAAGTGGTCGATATTCGCCGCCTTGGCTGCCCCCTCCACCGCATCAAGCGAGGGATTGCTTGAACCAAATGCAATGTTCTCTCGAATGGTGCCGGAGAAGAGCCAGGTATCTTGCAGCACCATGCCAAACTGTCGTCGCAGATCATCACGGGTGATATTTCGGGTATCAATGCCATCCAAAGTAATGAGGCCGCCATTAATCTCATAAAAGCGCATAATGAGATTAACCAGAGTGGTCTTACCTGCTCCAGTAGGGCCAACGATCGCAACAGTTTGACCTGGAGCTACCTCAAGGTTGAAATGCTCGATGAGGGGTTGCTCCTCTTTATATCGAAATGAGACATCTTTAAATGAGATTGCACCCGTTGCCCGTGCAACTGGCACGCTGCTTGCGCGATCTGGCTCTTCCTCTGGGGCATCCAATAACTCAAAGAGGCGCTCTGCCGATGCAACCCCCGATTGCACGGTATTCATCAACCCTGCAATCTGCGCAAGTGGCATGCCAAATTGGCGCGAATATTGAATGAAGGCCTGAACATCACCGAGCGACATAGTGCCAGTTGCTACGCGATAGCCACCAAGCACCGAGATGCCTACATAAATGAGATTAGAAATAAATGTCGTTGACGGCATGATTATGCCCGACATGAACTGTGCATTAAATGAACTTTGATTGAGATTCTCGTTGAGCGCTGCAAAATCTGTGATGGCTTGTTGGCGGCGGCCAAAAACTTTTACTAGCGCCGCACCAGTGTGCATCTCTTCGACGTGGCCGTTGAGTTTCCCGGTCCAATCCCACTGCGCAATGAATTGCTTTTGGGAAGCTTTCGCGATTCGGATCGATGCAAACATCGATAGGGGAATCGCCACCAATGAAACTACTGCCAGAAGTGGGCTAATCCAGACCATCATCGCTAATACTGAAACAACCGTTAAGACAGAGTTCAGTATCTGCGATAAGCCCTGCTGCATGGATGTCGAAATATTATCTACGTCATTAGTGACTCGAGATAGCAAGTCACCACGAGAGGTGCCATCGAAATAACTAAGCGGAAGCCGTCCGATCTTCTCCTCTGCTAACCGACGTAATCTAAAGACGGTCTTCTGGGTAACACCGGCCATAAGGTATTGCTGCAACCATAAAAATAGCGATGAGATGATGTAAAGGCCGATTGCCAGAAAGATCCAATGTGCAACCGCGGTGAAATCTATTCCCTTGCCTGGGATCACACCGCTCTTATTCACCACATCGGCGAGTGTGTTCTGACCTTTGGCGCGCAAGCCGGCAACTACCTGAGCTTTGGAGACTCCAGCCGGTAATTTGCGACCTAAAAATCCATAGAAGATGTCGTTCGTTGCATGGCCCAATATCTTGGGTCCAAGTGAACCAATTGTTACTGCGGTAGTAATGAGTGCGAAGACCGCATACAAAGTCTTGCGCTCTTCGCCTACTTCACGCAGAAGGCGTCGCAATGAGCCCTTGAAGTCCTTAGATTTTTGCGGTGGTCCGCCCATCATGCCGGCCATCGGGCCGCCTCTACCCACGCCACCCGCCATCGGTGGACGTCCACCCTGCGGTGCACGCTGGCTCATGAGGCCGCCTCCTCGGGGCTTAGTTGAGAGAGAACAATTTCGCGGTAGGTCTCACTGCTATTCATGAGATCAGCGTGAGAGCCGATACCTGCAACTCTTCCCTCATCGAGAACAACTATCTGATCTGCCTGCAAGATAGTAGAAACACGTTGCGCCACGACAATCATCGTCGTATGACCCATGACTTCATGTAAAGCGCTGCGCAATTTAGAATCGGTGGTGTAGTCCAAGGCGCTAAATGAATCATCAAAAATAAGCAGCTGTGGTTTCTTTACCAACGCTCTAGCGATCGAGAGCCGTTGACGTTGCCCACCCGAAAAGTTTGTTCCTCCTTGCGCAACCCGCGCTTGTAGTTTCTCAGGAAGTTCCTCGATAAAATCGCGAGCCTGCGCAACCTCAAGGGCGCTCCAGAGTTCGTCGTCAGTTGCATCAGCTTTCCCATAACGCAAGTTCTGCGCCACGGTTCCACCAAAGAGGAATGAGCGCTGGGGAACCAAACCTATTTCAGACCAGAGTGATTCCAGAGTTTGATCACGGACGTCAATTCCATCTAGTTTCACCGAACCGCCAGTGACATCAATAAAACGGGGGATTAGGTTGAGAAGCGTTGATTTTCCCGAGCCGGTGGAGCCTATGATGGCGGTGAACTCTCCAGGATGAGCAGTGAATGATATGTCGGTCAGAATCGGATGTTCCGCCCCTGGGTAGCGAAATTCAACGTTTTCAAAGGCGATGACGCCCAAACGTCGCTCTGGGTTCTTAGGGGTCAACGTCTCAACCACCGACGATTGAGTGTCGAGTACCTCTTGAATACGTTCGGCGCAAGCCTCGGCACGAGGAATTTGCAGCGACATAAAGATAGCCATCATGACGCTGCTTAGGATCAACATGATGTAGCTCAGAAATGCAGTCATATTTCCTATTTGCAGATTGCCAGAGTCAATTAATTTTCCACCAAACCAAATAACAGCAACCGAGGAAAGGTTGAGGATCATAGAGAGTGAAGGGAACATCACGGCAAAGGTGCGGGTCACTCGAAGTTGGGTCTGCATTAAATCCAGAGATGCATCGGCGAACCTCTGCTCTTCTTGCTTAGTCTTCACGAAGGCTCTGATAACGCGGACGCCGGCAATCTGTTCGCGCAGCACTAAATTGATTCGATCGATCTTTACCTGCATTATGCGAAAGGCGGGAACGATGCGACGCAGCAGAAGAACAATTAAGAGAGACATTATCGGAAGTACAACCAATAACAAAGAAGAAAGTTTGAGATTTGAGCGCAGAGCCATAATGATGGCACCGATGCCAGTGATCGGAGCGCCGATCATCATTGTGAAACCCATAAAGAGAACGAGTTGAACCTGCTGAACGTCGTTGGTATTTCTAGTTATAAGTGATGGGGCACCGAATTTATTGAGTTCGCGAGCCGAGAATTCTTCTACAGCGGTAAATACTGCGCCCCGAAGATCTCTGCCAAAAGCCATGGCAACCCGCGCCGATAAGTAAGCCAACCAGATAGACGCTCCCAGAACCAGGGCGCTGGAAGCCAGCATGATCTCTCCGATATGCCAGATATATCCGACATTTCCTTTGGCAATTCCATTATTAATCAGATCGGCATTGAGATTGGGCAGGTACAAACTCGCGATTGCTTGCACGAGCAGCATTAAAAGAATGAGATACACCTGCGCCCGATAAGGACGCAGATATTTCTTCAGAATCGCAGTGAGCAAGCGGAACTCCTATTTGATTTGGATCCTTAGAGCCTACTCCTGGCTATACGAGATTTTTAAGTGGTTAAATTTCCACGCCTATGTATTTGGTCTCAAGAAATTCGTGGATACCAGCAAAACCACCTTCGCGGCCCAAGCCAGATTGCTTTACGCCACCGAATGGAGCGGCAGGATCAGATACGACGCCACGATTTATCGCGATCATTCCCGCCTCCAAGGCTTCGGCTGTGCGAATAGCGCGCTTGAGATCAGCAGAATAAACATAGGCAATCAGCCCATATTCTGTGGAGTTAGCGAGCGCAATGGCTTCGGCATCACTATCAAAGGTGACGATCGGGGCAACTGGACCAAAGACCTCGTATTGCAGAATTGGATTATCTTTCTGCACTGTAAGCACAGTGGCAGGATAGAAGGCGCCATCTCCCGCTGGTGTTACGCCGCCCAAACGAAGTTGCGCTCCAGCAGCGACTGACGAATCAACTAATTCCGCGATCTTGTCGCGCTCTTTACGAGAGACGCTGGCACCTAGTTGTGCGCCAGATTCCAAGCCATCTGCCATCTTGAGATCATCCATGGCCTGGGTGAACTTCGAAGTGAACTCTTCTGCTACAGATTTTGCTACATAGAACCGGTTCGCTGCGGTACATGCCGCCCCACCGTTGCGCATCTTGGCAACCATGGCGCCTTTTACCGCTTCATCTATATCAGCATCATCTAAGACGACGAATGGTGCGTTTCCACCGAGCTCGAGCGATGTGCGTAGAACCAGGTCAGCCGATTCCTTAATAAGAATTCGACCAACTTCAGTTGAACCAGTGAAAGAGACATTGCGTAGGCGTGGATCGTGCATCATGCGAGAGATCATGGCGCCGGTCTTCTCTGGCATTATGAAGTTAACAACACCAGCTGGTACTCCAGCACGATGCATAATGTCTACTATCCAAATTGCAGTCAACGGAGTCTCGGATGCCGCCTTCAAAATAACGGTGCAACCAGCGGCCAGCGCCGGCCCGATCTTCCGTGTTGCCATCGCAGCGGGAAAGTTCCAGGGAGTGATTAATAACGAAACGCCAATCGGTTGGTGTGTAACGAGAATGCGCTTATCGCCACTTGGTGAATGGCGAAAATCTCCTGGGGTGCGAACTGCTTCTTCGGCAAACCAGCGGAAGAACTCTGCCGCATAACTCACTTCGCCCTTAGCGTCAGTGAAGGTCTTGCCGTTTTCCATGGAGATCAAGCGCGCGATCTGATCAGATTCGGCGGTCATGATTTCAAAAGCCTTGCGTAGGATTTCAGAACGGACGCGCGATGGCGTCTTCGCCCAAGCCGGGAACGCGTCGTGAGCAGCAGCTATCGCAGCATCACACTGTGCTTGATCCGCAGTAGAAATTTCAGCGATGAGCTCACCAGTGCTGGGATTCATAACCGGCAGAGAGCCCGCACCTTTTACCCACTGGCCATTGATGAATAGATCGGTCTTCAATTGCATATCCACGAGCTTCCCCTGTCGTTGAACTTCTTAGTTATCGTTAAATCGTCCAGAATTCTTCAGCACCTGTAATTTACTAACTACTTCTTCTTTCTTCGCAATCGCGGCACGTTCCAGCACCTTGCTAATCGAGGGAGAGGCCTCTCCGCCGGTTACACGCTCAATTGGCCCTTTGAGATCTTGGAAATAGCGCCGTTGGATCTCATCGGCGAGCCAACCCCCATAAGAAGTTCCGATGGCGCCCTGCTCGGCGATCAAGACATTTCCGGTCTTCTTTATCGAAGCGCCGATAGTTTCCCAGTCAATGCTGGCACGATCGAGCCAACGCAGATCGATAACTTCCGAATCAATATCGGAATATTCGGCCACAGCTTCGAGTACATAGTTAGTCATAGCCAGATAGGTCAAGATGGTCAGCTCTGAGCCGCTGCGGCGAACCGCTGCCTTGCCAACTTCAATGCAGTAGTCGAGATCAGTAACAGGTGAAGGGCCTGTTGAGTTGTAAAGATCAACATGTTCGAGCACGATCACTGGATCCTTACATAGCAATGCGCTATTCATCAGCCCGACATAATCAAATGGAGTAGTTGGGGCGACAATTCTCCACCCCGGATTTGTAGCCATAATGCCAGCAGGATCCATGGAATGTTGCGAGCCATAGCCCGTACCCATGGCAACTTTGCTTCGTAAAACAAATGGAACGGCGCCCGAGCCGCCGAACATGTGCCGCATCTTGCCGATCTGATTAAAAAGTTGGTCAGCTGCTACCCACATGAAGTCGGCGTACATAAATTCCACGATCGGCTTAAAACGGCCATCGATCGCGATTCCGCCACCAAGGCCAGTGAATGCATTCTCACTGATCGGGGTACCCAGAATGCGATCAGGGAAACGATCCTTCAGCCCCTTGGTCGCTCCGTTAGTTCCGCCCGCTAACCGATGCACATCCTCGCCCATCACAACAACAGAACTATCTTTCTCCATCTGACGCCCTAAGACTTTAGCGACGGAATCAATGAACTTTGCTTCCACAATTTCACCTTGATGTGTTGCTAGCTCTGAATAGCGCGCTCCGTTAAATTCACTCAAATCTCCGCGAACTCCGGTATTAACGAAAGCTGGATCAGGCCATTCGCTATCCTTAATTTTGCGTTTGGGAGGATTTGAATCAGGAATTGGCTCGAGCAAGATATTCCCGGTCTCTTCCATCAACTTCTTGCCGCGCCCGATAAGCGCATCAATCTCACCTTGGGTGATCAGCCCGCGGCGGATGAGATGAGATGAGACCTGCAGAATCGGGTCACGGGCCTTATAACTGGCCTCTTCCTCTTTACTGCGGTAACCAAAGGCGCTGCCCGGGAATGTCCCACTCTGGTGAAAGTAGCGATAGACATCGGCTTCGATCATGGTGGGTCCATTGCCAGCACGCATATGTGCGACGGCTTCAGTCATCGCAATGTGCACCGCGAGAGGGTTCATGCCATCAACTTTCCAGCTCGGAATATTGAAACCTTGGCCACGGGCCGAAAGGCGGGGCTCGCCCGTTGATTCCATAACATGCGTTGATACCGCATACATATTATTTTCGATGAAGAAACAGATAGGTAACTTCCAAGCCGAAGCTAAGTTAAAACTTTCTAGCGTTGACCCAATATTTATAGCGCCATCGCCGAAGTAAGTCACCGATACCGCATCAGTTCCAGCAAACTTATGCGACCAAGCAAATCCCGCGGCAAGCGGAACTCCGCCACCAACAATCGCATTAGTGCCCATAGCGCCGGCTTCTTTCATCTGCAAATGCATAGACCCGCCACGACCATGGCTAAAACCGCGATCCAAGCCGGCAATTTCAGCGAGGGTTCGTAGAACTACATCGCGCACAGCTGGAGAAAATTCCGCCCGTGGATCAAAACCCTGCGGTTGTAAATGGGTTAAAACCTTTGCTAAAAATTGGTGGTGCCCACGGTGCGAACCATTAACGCTGTCGGCGCTACGCAATAGGAGAGCTGACCCAACAGCACCACCCTCTTGGCCGATACTGGAATGAACTGGTCCGTGGATCAAAGAGGCGGCAGCGAGTTCTAGTAAATACTCTTCGAAGGTGCGTATAAGCACCATCTCAACGAGCATGTTGTTTAAGAGTGCAGGCGCGGCGCTATCCCAATCCGAGGGCATGACAGCGACTTCTAACCATGGAGCAGTTGATTTATGCTTATGATGAAGTGGCATTTATTCACTTACCTTCTTAACAAATTTCTCGGGATTGTGGTCAAAAGCTTTTCCATTCGGATATGAAACTAATTCGAACTGCATCCCCCATGGAGACAAGAAGTAAAGCCAGTGCTGCCCTTCACTCGGCCCTTTGCTGGCGGTTGGTTCACCTAACATCACAATATTGTGCGCTTGAAGGTGGGCAATTGCCGCTCCCATGTCATCAACGTAAAGAGCCACATGATGACCCCCGATATCGCTATTTCTTGGAACCGTTATTTCTTGATCTGGGGCAGAATATTCAAAGACTTCAAAGATCGCGACGCCGTTGAGCTTGAAGAAATGCAACTCCTTCATGATGGCCCGAGGATGCACATTCAAATGTTCCTTCATCCAGTTTTCATCACTCTGAAAAGGACCAAGGGTGTACATATATTCGCAACCTAAAACATCAATGAAGAAGCGCGTGGCCTGCTCTAAATTGGGAACGGTTATACCGACATGATCTACCCGCTGTAGACCAGGTATCCCTTTTGACATAACCATGATGTTAGTAAGGATTTGCTACAAAGAGCTCTTGTGCGGGGAACTTAGTCAAGATATGTACGCCACTATCTGTGACAACTACCTCTTCTTCGATGCGGGCCGCAGAGACCCCATCGGAAGCAGGGCAATAGGTTTCAAGGGCAAAGACCATACCCGGTCGAATCTCCACCGGATTTTCTAAGCTATTGAGGCGAGAAATGATTGGACGCTCATGCAGCCCTAAACCTAGGCCGTGACCAAATTGCAGACCAAAGGCAGCCAACTCACTATCAAAACCAAACTCTTCTGCCTTGGGCCAAACCTTTGCGATAGCTGCGGTNTCNGTTCCAACTTTCACGGCATNAATCGCCGCATCCATCCACTCGCGCGCCTTTGTNTATGCATCCCNCTGGGATGGGGTTGAGCTTCCAACTGCAAAGGTNCGGTAATAGCAGGTGCGATATCCATTAAAGGAATGGATGATGTCAAAGAATGCCTGATCCCCAGGACGAATAATGCGATCGGTGAAATTATGTGGGTGGGGATTACAACGCTCTCCAGAAATTGCATTGATCGCTTCAACTTGATCAGAGCCCATTTCATAAAGTCGTTTATTTGCTAGCGCAACAATTTCATTTTCGCGAATACCAGGCTTCAGTACATCAACAATATTCTGATAAACGCCATCGACCATCGCTGCTGCTTGATTGAGCAACATGATCTCATCTTGGTTTTTGATCAACCGAGCATCCAACATCTCTTGCTGGCAATCTACGACGGTCAGACCCTGGCGCTGCATCTCGAAGAGAAAAGCTGGTTCAACGATATCTATACCCACTGGGAGATGGGCGACGCCTGCATCCTCCAAGAGGCCCTTAATCTCTTTCACGGCGGATACCATCAGCCCAGCCGATGGGGCAACTGCGCCGCGCATTCCCAACATTCCAGGGCGGTTATTTTCAACCTTGAGCCACGGGGAATACAACTTGTGGTGGCGAACAGCTGAACCGAAATCCCAGAGCATCGGTTCGCCATCGCGTGTCAAAAGCGCATAGCGCGTCATCTTGTCACCGAGCGCTCCACCTACCCAAGATTGCGTGGTGTATCGGATGTTATAGAAATCAAAGAGTAAGAAGGCGCCGCAATCACTTGCCGACAGTGAATCCTTAGCGCGGCCGATGCGATATTTGCGGAGCCGATCAAAATCAACGCGCATCTCATAGTCGACCCCCATATGCCCTGGGGCTTGCAGTGGAGCGTTATTAGCCATTATTTTCTGCCTCAAGTCCACTCAATACTTTCTTATTTTCTGATACGAGAGACATCCCAGCTCGACGTGCTTGCTCAATTAACAGGATCATAAAATCTTCCTCAATATGACCAGCGCCGCGCGCTGAAGCAGTGATCTGTTGCGCTGCAGATGTAATTGGCATTGGAACTTCCAATTCATGCGCTGCATCTAACCCCAGATCGAAATCTTTGAGAAGTAGAGGGATGGTAAAAGTTGGAGTGAAATCCAAATTTACAATCGAAGGGGATTTATACTTAGTGAAAGTGGATCCCATCACTGAGTCATTGAGGAACTCGAGAAATGCAGAGCGTTCCACTCCCGCCTTCTCAGTTAAGGTGACGATCTCTGCCAAAGTTTGGGTAACAACCCCGAGCATGATGTTGTGGGCAATTTTGACGAGACGGGCAACTTCACCTTCTCCAACGTAGGTGACTTTACGGCCGAAGAGATCGATGAGTCCAGCAACTTCCGCGTAAACATCTTTAGGGCCAGATACCGCAACAGTTAACTTTCCAGCTGCAATAACTGCAGGATTTCCACTGACGGGTGCCGCCAACAGCTCTGTACCCTTGGTCGTGGCGAAAGCACGAACCTTCTCCGAAACTTCAGTTGATACGGTCGAAGAATCAATAATTACCTTGGGGGACTTACCTGAGACGGTTAGAACGCCATGTTCGCCCATTGTGACCTCTTCGAGGTCTTTCGGGGCAGAGACCATAATAAAGACGACATCTAGACCGGCGAGATCGCTCGGACGATCCACGACCTTTGCGCCCAGCGCAACGAGTGGCTCTGCTTTAGCGCGGGTTCTGTTGTACACAGTGACATCGTGACCGCCCTGTAGTAGGCGTGACGCAAGCTGGAAGCCCATGCGTCCAGCGCCGATCCACCCGATGGTTGGTTTTGGACTGATATTCATACTTACTCCCCTTGCAAATCTCGTTATGAATCTCGTGCAATCGATTGCAGAGATTTATTATTAACTGATTTCCGGTCCTCGTCAAGGGCTGACTTCAACTATAAGGTTGCCGCATGCAAAAAAGAGTCACCTTGGCTGACGTAGCGAAGGAGGCCGGCGTAAATGTCAGCACCGTTTCCCGATGTCTCAATCCAGCGACTAGCAAGCAAGTCAGTGTTGAGATGGTCAAGAAAGTTACCGCCATCGCTAAACGCTTGGATTACACCCCTAACACGGTAGCCAGGGGACTGCGGACGAAGAGATCAATGACAATCGGCGTAATCTTGCCCGATCTAACTAATCCAATTTTCCCGCCGATTGTCCGAGGTGTGGATAGCGTTCTCGCGAGTCGTGGGTACTCAGCTTTTGTCGTAAATACCGATAATAACCAAGAGTATGAAGAGAAACTCTTTAATTCACTCATTGATCGCCAAGTTGATGGCTTCATCATCGCCACAGGTCATTCAGAGATGGGACGGTTAGCAAAGTATTTCAAGCAAGGAATCAAGACTGTGATGGTCAACCGCGAGGCAACCGAGGTGGCAACCCCATGCGTGATTGGCGATGATGCGGCTGGAATCCATGCCGCAGTAGCTCATTTGGTAGATTTAGGCCATAAACGCGTACTTCATTTAAGTGGTCCTGTTATGTTTTCAACCTCAAAAATTAGAGCTAAGGCCTTCCAGCAAAGTTGCCGCACCCTAAAAGTATCGGGCGAGGTTATAAAGAGTTCGGCGTACAGTATTGATGCTGGATATGAAGCGATGAGTAAATATCTTAAAGAAAAGGGCCCGACTTTTACCGCAGTGATAGCCGGAAACGATCTACTCGCCCTTGGGGTTTACCACGCGTTACGCAAGAACGGCTTGGATTGTCCCAATGATATTTCGGTCATCGGATTTAACAACATGCCATTTGCAGCTGATTTTCAACCTCCAATGACTACCGTCTCCTCTCCACATTTTGAGATGGGGGCTGAGTCTGCCCGGCTACTCTTAGACCAGATCGATGGGCGCGAGATCAGTGCTCTGAAAATTACTCTTCCGGTGAGCCTGGTAGTGCGGAGCTCCACGGCTCGCCGTTTATAACAAAAAGATTTTAGGACTCATATCCAAAACCCATTGACATGGGGGTGTGAGTAAGCGCACAATTCCTGCAAACGATTGCACTACTCATGTAGACACCTCTTAGGGTCCCCGTTGAGTAGCGACAAACATTCATACCAATGGGGGTAACGATGTTCGGATCTAAATCATCTCGTAGAAAGATCGCTCTAGTAGGAGTCTCGGTATCTGTCCTACTTACAGGCGCACTCACTCCAACCTTTGCTGCACCGAAGCCGATTCTTGTTGGCGTATCGCTCTCACTCACAGGAGACTTCTCCGCTGATGGAATCGCTTTCAAACAGGGTTACACACTCTGGGCTAAAGATATTAATGCTAAGGGTGGTTTACTCGGTCGACAGGTAAAGCTCGATATCGTCAACGATGCTAGCTCACCAGTCCAAGTCGCCACCAACTACCAAAAACTCATCAGCGTTGATCACGTTGATCTAGTTTTCGGACCATTCTCAACAGGTTTAACTAAGGCTGCTTCCAAAGTAGTTAATCGCTACGGCTTTGCCTTCGTTGAAGGCGCCGGAGGGGGACCTTCTGTATTCACTCTCGGCCTGCACAACGTATTTGACGTTAGTTTGCCAGTTGCAAATAACCTCATCAGTTTTGCCAAGTGGATCGTTTCAATGCCAGCAGCGACGCGTCCAAAGACAGCTGCTTATGCAACTGAAGATGACCCATTCACGGCACCTCAGTTAGATATAGCTCGAGCGATTCTCGAGAAGGGCGGAGTTTCTACGGTCTATAACAAATCCTACCCATCTGAGACAACTGACTACACCCCAATCGCTGGTGCGATTATCAGCGCAAAGCCTGACATCGTTCTTCTCGGAACTTTGCTTCCTGACTTTGTTGCTATCACTCAGCAATTTATTCAACAGAAGTTCAATCCACAGGCACTTGTTGCTACAGCTGGACCTGATCAGGGGGCACAATTTGCTGATGCCAAGTCTGGTGTAGGCCCAACAAACACTGAAGGAATCATGGTTCCTAATGCATGGGCACCTAGCTTCCCGTTCCCAGGCAACGCAGCTCTTGTAGCTGAGTACGTAAAGGTTTACGGCGGAAAGCCGCAGGATGTTTCATCAGATGTTCCTGAGGCTTATTCGGTAGGCCAAGTCACTGCTCAAGCCGTGGCCAAGAACGGCTCACTAGATCAGAAAAAGTTGCTTGCCACTCTGCACTCGGGCACGTTCACATCGGTTCAAGGTCCCGTGAAGTTTGACTCAACAGGTCAGAATATTCTCGCCTCCTCTTACCTCTTCCAGTGGCAAAATGGGGATGCTGCAGACCAGGCCTTCCCGGGCTTTGTCCCAACTTCAACGGGATCACTAAAACCCCTTGCGCCCTCAAAGGCCGTAGTGGAATTTCCTAAACATCCATGGGGCAGCACTAACTAACAAAAATAGTTAAATCCGCAGGTACCAGGTAACTTATTTGGTGCCTGCGGATTTACTCTGAAGAAGGGTAACTCTTTTGGGAAATGAAATTGCTCGCGCTGTCGTAGGTGGGATTCTTACCGGCAGTGTTTATGCCTTGATGGCAGCTGGTTTGACGCTAATTTTTGGTGTGTGATGGAAATTATCAATATCGCCCAGGGAATTTTGGTTATCCTCGCCGCCTACCTCAGCTATAGCCTGCAGGTACATATGCACATTGATCCGTTTGTCGGATTGTTACTCACGACTCCAATAATGTTCATAGTCGGAGTTGTGATCGAATGGGGATTTATCCGGCGTCTAAAAATGCAAAATAGAACAGCTTTCTCAATACTTGTGACCTACGCGGTCTCAATCGTCATTGAAGGTATACTTACACTTTTCTATTCCACGAATCTTAAGACGATATCTGCCTGGTATGTCACGAAGTCTATCAAAGTTTTTAACTTCTATCTTCCTTACATCTATCTTATGGGCTTCGTTCTGGCGGCAGTTTTGCTCTTCGCTCTCTACCTGTTTCTCTACAAGTCTCAGAGTGGGGCATCAATCCGTGCTGCAGTCCAGAATCGAACCGGAGCCGAATTGATTGGAATTAATATCAATCGAGTATCTGCGATCACTTTCGGCGTTGGTGCAGCAGCCACGGCCGGTGGAGGAATGATTTTTGGAGCTACCAACTCATTTAACCCGAATACAAGTTACGACCTGATTAGTCGTCTCTTGGTTATCGTCGTTCTTGGTGGATTGGGAAGCATCGGTGGCGCGTTATTGGCTGCGATTCTGGCTCTCGTTATCGAGGATGTCACGGCAGTGGTCTGGTCCCCGATCTGGGCCTCAACAATGTTCTTTGCAGTTCTCATTGTCATTTTGATTGTTCGTCCCAATGGCCTCTTTGGTCAGAAAGCAGCTCGCGCCCAATGACCGCTCAAACTCTCGCCGTCAATTTAGATCCATTAGCGAAACCCTTCTTTAAGAGGGTGCAGATAGCCCTGATTCCGATTGCAATCCTCTTCGCCTTCGCTTTTCCCTTTCTCTTTTCCAATCCGGCTATTACTTCGATAGCTATGTTCACCATGATTTATCTCGGGGCAACCTCAGCTTGGAACCTTTTCTCTGGTTTCTCGGGATATATGGCTCTTGGACATGCAGTTTTCTACGGGACCGGTGCTTACGCCTTCGCCAACATCACCGAGCACTTCCACCTCAATGGAAATATCTGGCTCTTCGCACTGGTGCCAGTCTGCGGGCTTGCTGCGGGTTTGATAGCTGCCCCAATTGGCTGGTTGGCACTGCGGACTCGTCGCCACGTATTTGTGGTGATAACTATCGCAATTTTCTTCATTTTCCAACTGCTCGCTTATAACCTTACAGGAATCACTAACGGATCGGCTGGATTGCAGGTGCCAAGTCCAACCTGGGGCGCCGCAACTTATAACGACTATTTCTACGTTGCAGCACTCGTTGTGGCACTCTTTGCCATCTTCCTTTCTTACTCGATTCGCCGCTCTCGCTTTGGTCTAGAGCTTTTAGCGATCCGGGATGACGAGGATCGCGCGCGTGGGCTGGGAGTAAAGACCACTAAAGTCAAACTCATCACCTTTATGATTTCTGGTTCCGTCACGGGAATGTGCGGCGCCATTTATGCATATTATCTTGGCTCCGTTTACCCACCATTCGCTTTTGAAGCCATCTTCGATGTGACCATCGCACTCATGGCCTTCTTGGGTGGTCTAGGAACAGTACTTGGACCTGTTCTTGGAGCCCTCATCATCGAGCCTTCACAGCAATATCTGAACCTTAAATTTACCAACGGTGGTTACGCCCTAATCATGTTTGGTCTCGTTTTTCTAGTAATCATTCGTTTCTTACCTGAAGGCGTATTGCCCTCTCTGGCAAATCTCTGGCGAAAGAAATTGAAGTCTCGTGAGAAGGAAGGAAGCAAATGAAGAACATCCTTGAAGTTTCACATATCAATAAGGCTTTTGGCGGCCTGCAGGCCTTAAATGACAATTCATTCGCAGTTCGCGAAAATTCGATCACGGGCCTAATTGGACCAAATGGGTCTGGCAAGACCACGATGTTTAACATCATCACGGGATACGAGCAATCAGATTCTGGCGAGGTTGAATATGATGGAAAGAATATCTCTGGCTTTGAACCGGGTGAAGTCTGCACACTCGGAGTTGGAAGAACTTTCCAACTAACTCGAGTTTTCGGACGCTTAGACTTGATTGAAAATATCCAGGTAGGTTCAAGCGGAGTGCCAAAGTCTAAACGTAAGGAGATGTATAGCCTTGATAAATGTTTAGAACTTCTAGAGTTCGTTGGGTTATTGAAACTCGCCCACGAAAAGGCAGGAAATCTCTCGTATGGGCAACGTAAGCTCGTTGAATTAGCGACGATTTTGGCGCAAGAGCCGCGCTTGATCCTTCTGGATGAACCAGCAGGTGGTATCAATCCAACCCTGATTCAGCAGATGTCGGATCGCATCAAGGAGCTCAACAGGCGCGGGATCTCATTCCTTGTTGTTGAGCATAATATGGAGTTCGTGATGGATCTCTGTGATGAGATCGCAGTGATGGAGCGTGGATCAGTTATCGCTGTTGGTAAGCCCGCAGAGATTCGTTCAAATCCAAGAGTTCTAGATGCCTATCTTGGCGGCTCTGATGAAGATTACGCAGTTGAAGGGAAGAAATAATGGCCGACCTATTGTCACTTGAAGGAATTTGGGCTGGCTATGGCGGCAGCGATGTACTTCGCGATCTGACCTTTTCGGTCCCTGCAGGAGGAATCACATGCGTTGTGGGACCTAACGGAGCCGGAAAATCAACGGTATTACGAGTGGTCAGCGGCCAGATCGTACCCCGAATGGGAAAGGTCACTTTTAACGGAGTAGATGTCACTGGGAAGAATCCACGCCAGATGCTCGCTCTTGGCGTCGTTCAAGTAGCCCAGAATCACTCACTATTTCCGGACATGACCGTTAAGGAGAATGTGGAGATGGGTGGCTTCCTTCTCAAAGATCGTGGAGAGGTTGCGCGCCGGTTAAAGAAGATTGAGGAGCTCTTTCCTATCGTTGTGGACCGCGCACAAGACAAAGCCGGATCGCTCTCCGGTGGACAGCAAAGGTTGGTGGAGTTCGCTCGCTGCCTGATGTTAGATCCAAAATTAGTCGTCCTCGATGAACCAAGTATGGGGCTCGACCCAAAGACGCTCCGTGCGATGCTTGATCAGGTTCGACTGATGTGGAATGACGGTCGCACGATCTTACTAGTTGAGCAAAATGTGCGCGCCGGACTCTCACTTGCTACCCAAGCTGTGGTTGTTGAAAGTGGCACCGTACGGCTACAGGGTTCTGGTGATGAAGTTCTAGGTAATCCAGAGATTGCAAAACTCTATCTAGGTGGAGCAACGGTAAGAAACAAATAAACGAGGAGTAGCGATATGGACGAGTACATCGAATCTGCCAAAGCGCACTGGGCACCACGCTTCACCGCCAATGGAGTTCCCGCTGTTGATTTTGAGCGAGTTACCAAAGATCTGCAGTCTTGGGATGAATGGTGTGCTGCATTCTCCAAAGGGGCAGAACTCTATGAAGAGTTAGGTGCTGCCGCTTTAG
>TBL_comb47_HYPODRAFT_10002779_pt1 | contig 21323 bp, 18 predicted proteins | sample TroBogypolimnion_40_FD_10682 | JGI IMG/M metagenome (IMG submission 10682) | reverse complement strand
CCGGCATCGGCGGGCCGCCGCTGGCCCTGGTCTACCAGCACCACCACGCCCCCATCCTGCGCTCGACCCTGGCCCTCTGCTTCGCCGTGGGCGAGCTCATCTCCCTGGCGATGTTCCTGGCCATGGGCCTCATCCAGGGCCGGCCGGCGCTGGCGGCCATGGCCCTGGTCCCGTTCGCCGGACTGGGCGTCTACGCCAGCCGGCATGCCCGGCACGTGGTCGGGGACGGCAGGCTGCGGCTGGCGGTGATCGTCTTCGCGGCCGTGTCCGGATTGTTCATCCTGGTGAAGGCCCTGGGGTAGGTCAGCCCCAGCCCAGCTCCTCCAGCCGGTCCTCGCCGATGCCGAAGTGGTGGGCCACCTCGTGGATGATGGTCCGGGCCAGCTCCACCCTGAGCTCCGCATCGTCCCAGGCCTCCTGGAGGTGCGGCAGCCGGTAGACGATGATCCGGGCCGGCAGGCCCGATTCGTCCGCCCCGCGCTCGGTGAGCGCCGGGCCGGAATAGAGCCCGTAGAGGGTCTCGTCCAGGGGCACGTCCATGGCGTCCAGCAGGTCGTCGCTGGGTTCCGGCTCCACCACCACCGGGACGTTCGCCAGGAACGGCCGGAACTCGTCCGGGATCAGCTCCAGCGCCTCCCGCACCCGTTGCTCGAAGGTCTCCTTGGACATCCTCATGGGACCATTTTACGCGAAACCGTCGTCGCCGGGGTCCGGGGCCTGGGCCCTGGGGCGCGGAGCCCGCGGCCGGGCGGCGGTTTCGAAGGTCAGGAGGGAAGGGCCGTCCCGGTGGCCCTGCACGGTTTCGCACACGTCGATGCAGTCCCCGCAGTTGAAGCAGCCCGAAGAGAATCCCAGCTGGAGCTCCTCGGCCCGGGGGTCCAGTTCCAGGAAGCAGGCCTTGAGGCAGGCCCGGCAGTGGCCGCAGGCCTCCAGGCTCCCGGGCCGGAACCGCGGGCGGAGGATCCGCTCCGGTTCCCGGGAGGACGCGGCCATGGCCTGGCCCATGCCGTAGATGCAGACCATGCGGCAGAAATGGAATTTCACCAGGAACCCGGCGGCCCAGGAGCAGACCAGCACCAGTGCGATCCAGACCCAGAGGACCATCGGCCCCACCTGCCCGGCCTTCGGCAAGCCGGACAGGTCCTGGAGGATCCGGGCCGGCGGATAGAGATAGGCGGCCAGGCTGACGGCCAGGAGCACGGGGGCCACCAGCAGGGTGAGGACGGCCCCCGCCCGGAGCCCCAGCCGGTTCAGCGCCGAGCGGCGCATCCAGGCCGCCACCCTGCGGTTGGAGCCCCGGCCCAGGGCCGTGCCCAGACCGTCGCAGAGTTCCACCAGGCTCCCGTACGGGCAGGCCCAGCCGCAGAACACCCGGCCCTTGACATAGGAAAGGAAGGCCAGGGCCCAGACCACCGCCACGAAGGGGATGATCAGTCCCAGGACATGGGGCCAGGCCAGGGGATAGCCCCGACCGAAGTAGACCACCTGGCCGCCGGGCAGATCGATGCGGACCAGGCTGCACCAGGGCACGGCGACCCCCAGGACCAGGACGGCGATCTGCGCCACCCGCCTGCGGACATGCCGGTTCTTCAAGTCTTCATCCTGTGCAGCTGCATCAGCCCGAATCCCAACACCAGCAGGATAGGGCAGAGGATGCCCCAGAGCGGGGGGAATTCGCCGGCCTTGGCGGCGCCGGTGAACAGGGCCTGCAGCCCCATGAAGATCAGCCCGGCCACCAGGCTGTAGCCCAGGGCCTGGCCGCGGCCGCCCCGGGGGGTGGGGAAGGCGTAGGGCAGCATGGCGAACATCAGGCATGGACCGGCCAGGAATCCGAGCAGGCGGCTCCAGATCATGGTGGCCCGCTCCGGATCCGGCGCCCATTTCTGCCACTGGAACAGGTCCATGGTGGAGGTCTCCTCGGCCGAGGTGGACTCCCGGAGCGCCTTGTCCGGGAACAGATCGGCGGTGAAGGGGCCCGGCAGCAGGTTCAGGCCGTCCCAGGGCAGGGCCTGGGACCGGCGCGCCTGCATCTCCCACTTGAGCAGGATGGGCACTTCCCGTCCCGCCGCCTTGAGCGGGAAGCCCCAGCGCACCGCACCGTCCAGGAACCAGACCACCCCGGTGGAGCCCAGGTTGAGCCAGGACGGCCGGGTGTTGAGGGAACGCACCGGCCGGCCCAGGATCCGCTGGTACAGGGGATCGGCCCGCTGGAACGCCATGGGCGCCAGGAACGCCTGGAGCAGGAAGGTCACCGCCAGCACCGCGCCCCAGGCCCGGGCTCCGGCCTTGCACCACTGCAGGAAGCTGATGCCTCCGGCGCGCAGGGCGACCCACTCCCGGGTCATGGTGGCGTCGGACAGGGAGAGCACGCCGCCCAGCAGGAAGGCCAGGGGCAGCACCACCGCCAGGAAGGTGGGCAGATTCCAGATCCAGTAGCGGAGGAAGACCAGGCTGGACACGTGGTTCTGCACCAGGTCCCCGGCCAGGCTGGCGTATTCGATGAGGAAGCTGAGGGCCAGGAAGGTGCCCATGACCGCGCCCCAGTTGCGCCACCAGAGATCATGGGTCCAGATCGCCAGGACCCCCTTGCCGGCGGGAAACCAGCGCCAGCGCCGGGGCATCAGCCGCTGGACCCGGTCCGCCAGGGCCTTGGCCCCGTCCTTCAGGGCATGGACCGCCCGTTCGGCCCGGGGGGCGTTCCCCAGACCCTGCCTGGCTGCCCGCACCTGCGCCAGCCCGCCCAGACGGTTGGAATGGTGGGGCTTGAGCCTGCGGGCCAGGAGCAGGAAACCGGCCGCCAGGAAGACCAGGGGCAGGGTGAAGATGGCGATGCGCGGGAACAGGAGTTGAGGTCCGGCGGATAAAACCTGATTCTCAAAGTACTTCAATATCAGATAATAGACCACGATCACGCCGAGGCTCTTCACCACGGCGCCGCCCTTCTGGAACCTGGGGTGGCCCAGGCCCAGGGCGATGCCCAGCAGCAGCAGGGCGCAGGCGGCCAAGGGCAGGGTGAAGCGCCGGCTCAGCTCCACCAGCGCTTCCGGGGTGTGCTGGGCGAGGAGCTCCCGGGTGGCCAGGAACCGCCCATGGGTGGACTTCAGCAGCCTGGGGACGGGCGGCACGTCGATGATGTAAGTGTGTTCCTTCTCCTGGATGAGCGTGACCTTGCCATCGGTCTTATGGAACGACGCTCCGCGAAGATCCTCCATCCGAAGACTTATCTGCGAATGTTCAGACGACTTGTCGCTCTGTCCCCACTTGAGGCTGCTGGCCACCAGGTGCTGGACCCGGTCGTGGCTCACCTCCATGAGGTGGATCTGCCCGTCCGGCGCGATCCACACCGCGTTCCGGGGCGAGCGCGGGGGGAACCAGGGGGGCGCTCCGGGCTTCAGGAACCGGGTTCGAGCCTCTTCGAACATCCGGGTCTGGGCGGCCATCTGGGTCGAGTTGGCCCAGGGCACCAGGATGTGGGCGTTCAGGGTGGCCAGGACCAGGAGGCCGGCCGAGAGCAGCAGCCAGGGCTTGACCAGCGCCCGCATGCCGACGCCCAGCCCCTGGGCCGCCACTAGCTCCGAACCCTCGGCCAGGTACTGGGTGCCCATCAGGCCGCCCAGCACCGCCGCCATGGGCAGCACCATCCCCACGTTCTCCGGCACGGCCAGCAGCAGCATCGGCGCCACCCAGCGGAACGGGGCGCCGATGGAGAAGATCTCCTTGGTCACCCCCACCACCTCGTAGGCCATGAGCATGCCGCCGTAGAACAGCAGGGCCCCCAGCAGGGGCATCATCCAGCGGCGCAGAAGGTATTTGAGGAGGATGGAGGGCACGGATTTAACTTTCGATAATGTATATTATGTAACCTTGGATTGAACCCGGGCCGGTTGAGACCCGTTCTCGCTCTATATGACCTTGGCGGCGAACAGATCGTGAATGTGGACGATCCCGCAGGCTGAGTCCCCTTCCTTGACGATCACGAAAGTGATCTTCCGGGCTTCCATGATCTTGGCGGTTTCCACCGCCAGGGCGGCGGGGGCGACGCAGATCGGGTTGGGGGTCATGATGTTGACCGCGGTCAGGCTCAGGGGGTTGCTGCGCATCTGCTGGGCGCCCAGGAGGGCCCGGCGGATGTCGCCTTCGCTGATGACGCCGGCCAGCCGCCCGCCTTCCACCACCGTGGCCATGCCGAGCTTGCCCAGGGTCATGGCCGAAAGCACCTCCACCAGGCCGGTGGTCGGGGTCACCTTGGGGAACTCGGTGTGCATCAGGTCCCGGACCTTCAGCAACCGGGCGCCGAGGTTGCCGGCCGGATGGAACTGGGCGAAGTGCTCCAGGGTGAAGCCGCTGTGCACCATATGGTAGGCGGCCAGCAGATCGCCCCAGACCAGCTGGAGGGTGGTGCTGGCCATGGGCGCGAAATTGAGCGGGCACCCTTCCCCTTCGGGCATGGCGTAGGTGAAGCACCAGTCCGCCGCCTGGCCCAGCCGGCTGTCCGGCTTGGCGGTGATGGCACCGATCTTCACCCCCAGCCGGATGAGGCTGGGCAGGAGCCGGACGATCTCTTCGCTTTCGCCGCTGTTGCTGAGGATGAGCACGGTGTCCTCGGCCATGACCATGCCCAGGTCGCCGTGCAGCGCGTCGGCGGGATGGAGGTAGAAGCTGGGGCAGCCGGTGGAGGCCAGGGTGGCGGAGATCTTCTGGGCCACCAGGCCGGACTTGCCCATGCCCGACAGGACCAGACGGCCCTTGGACCGGGTGACGTGCTCGGTCCAGGACTGGACCCGTTCCTCGTTCCAGGTCCCTTCCAGGGCTTCGATCGCGGAGCGGGTCGCCTGGAGCACGTGCCGCGCGGCTTTCGCCGGGTCGGAAGTCATGCAATGGGACGAAGGGGAATCTTGGACCACGCTGGGCTCCCGCTGGTGGCACCTGCCAGGAACCATGCTAGCAGCCCTTGCGGAGCTTGCTTCGCCAGGGCTGCCGGTGCCCAGCCTGGAAGGGGGTACAGGTCCCTCCCATCGTCCCGGCAGTCCGTTGGAATTGAAAAGCGCCTCCGGGCCGACGGACGCTCTTGTCGTTGGGGCCCGGAGGCGCTTTTCAATTCCAACGCAGGCCGTGTCCCGACCCGGCGCGCTTATTGAATTCAGGTTCAGCTTGGGGAACCGGCCCATCATGGATCTGGGGCGTTTTGCGGGTCGGGGGCGATCTGGACGATAACGGCTCCGCTGTACCTATGCTGGGTGGGTCGCTGGGTCGGGGATGCATCCCGTTGGGGTTGAAAAGCGCCTCGGGGCCCCAAAGACAAGAGATTTTGTCGGCCCCGAGGCGCTTTTCAACTCCAACGAACTGCCGGAGCGATGGGGGAGGACACGAACGCTTGCGCTATGTTTAGGGACCATGCATAGGAAAGTTTGCTAAAATTTCGCATGGTCAGCCCCCTGCCCCCCGTCCCGCTGGAGCCCGGCCCCTGGGTCGGCCGGCGCATTGCCCACCTGGACATGGATGCCTTCTTCGCGTCGGTGGAACTGCTCACCCGGCCCGAACTCCGGGGCCAGCCGGTGGTGGTGGGCGGGCCCCGGCGCAGGGACCCGGGCCAGGGGGGGCTGGCCCGGCTGCGGGACTATGCCGGGCGCGGCGTGGCCACCACCGCCACCTACGAGGCCAGGGCCCTGGGGGTGCACTCGGGCATGGGCCTGATGAAGGCCGCCGCCCTGGCTCCGGACGCCATCCTGCTGCCGGCGAACTTCGAGGAGTACGGACGCTGCTCCAGGCTGTTCAAGGCGGCGGTGGCCGACATCGCCCCCCTCATCGAGGACCGGGGCATCGACGAGATCTTCATCGATCTCACGGAAGTCCCGGGAGAGACGGTGGAGCTGGCCCAGCGGATCAAGGACGCGGTGCGCGCCGCCACCGGCCTGGCCTGCTCCATCGGCGTCACCCCCAACAAGCTGCTGTCCAAGATCGCTTCGGACCTGCAGAAGCCGGACGGGCTGACCGTGCTCACCCTGGCCGACCTGCCCCGGCGGATCTGGCCCCTGCCCACCCGGGTCATCAACGGCATCGGCCCCAAGGCCGGCGCCAGGCTCGAAGCCATGGGGCTATGCACCGTCGGCGAACTGGCGGCGGCGGAACCCGGGGCCCTGGTGGCGGCCTTCGGCCTGAGCTACGGCGCCTGGCTGTGGGAGGCGGCCCACGGCCAGGACGACCGTCCCCTGGTCACCGTGCGCGAGCCCAAGTCCATCAGCCGCGAAACCACCTTCGCCCGGGATCTCCACCCCCGCCGGGACCGGGACGCCCTCACCGGGATCCTCCTGGACCTTTGCCGGCGGCTCGGCGCCGATCTGGAGCGCAAGGGCCGCCTGGGCCGGACCATCGGCATCAAGCTCCGCTACGACAATTTCCAGACCGTCACCCGCGACCTCACCCTGGACCGCGCCACCGCCGACCCGGCCGCCATCCGCGACGCCGCCCGGGCCTGCCTGCGCCGGGTGCCCCTGGACCGGCCCCTGCGCCTCCTGGGGATCCGGGCCGGAGCCCTGGTGCTGCCGGGGGAGGCCGAGGCCCCGGAAACCGATCCGTTCGCCGATGGGGCCGCGCGGGTTTCGGGCATGCTGCTGCCCATCGATCCTTGATGTAGTCTTTATTTTCCATGCTGGAATGAGTCGTTTCAAAGGAATCGTGGCATTTCGTTTGGGGTTGAGTTAGGCTCTCTGCTGGTGAAACGCTTATGAGTCCCCGCACCCTGAACCTGGACGACCTCCTCCTTCAATACCTGCTGGACCATTCTCTGCGCGAGCATCCCCAGCAGGTGGCCTTGCGGGTGGCCACCCGGGCCCAGCCCCAGGCGGGCATGCAGATCTCGCCCGAACAGGGCGCGCTGATGCAGTTGCTGGTCAGGCTGATGGGCGCCAGGCGCACCCTCGAGGTCGGCGTGTTCACCGGCTACAGCGCGCTCACGGTGGCCCTGGCCTTGCCGGCTGATGGCTACGTCCTGGCTTGCGACATAGATGCGGAGTACACCGCCATGGCCCTGCCGTTCTGGGAACGGGCCGGGGTGGCCGGGAAGATCGACCTGGTCCTGGGTCCGGCCCAGGCCACGCTGGAGGCCCGCCTGGCCCGAGGCGAGGCGGGGAGCTACGATTTCGCCTTCATCGACGCCGACAAAACCGGCTACGACGGCTACTACGAGAGCTGTCTCAGGCTCCTGCGGGCCGGCGGCCTCATCGCCTTCGACAATGTGCTGTGGAGCGGCCGGGTCGCCCGGCCGGCGGTCCAGGATCCCGACACGGCCGCCCTGCAGCGGCTCAATGCCAGGCTCCACCACGATGAACGGGTGGACCTGGCGATGGTCCCGATCGGCGACGGGCTGACCCTGGCCCGCAAGCGCTGATCAGTCGGGCAGAGTCAGAATGAAGGTAGCGACCTGGCCGGACGGTGGGGGCTGAAGGGTCCTGCCCTTGCGATGAATAATTAGTAATCCATATTTCCATTCAGCCGCTCCTGCTCGGCCGGCCATGCCGGTCTCCTTCCGGGACAGCGGCTTCCGGACTTTCCCGTTCCGGACGAGTTGAAAAATGAAGATCCATCCCAGCCTTCGAAGCGGTTCCGCCCTTCTGGCCACTCTGTTCCTGGTGTGCGGCGGGCAGGTCTGGGCCGCCGCCCTGCGCCGGGAGCTGCTCAACCGGTCCGGCCGCGACTGGAGCCTCAAGCTGGTGGAAGGCACCCAGGCCGGCGCCGGCAGGATGACCATCATCGACAAGGTCACCGGCAAGCCCGTCGGCATCCTCGCCAAGGCGGGAGACAGCGTCGCGCTCCCCGCCGGGGCGGAGTATGTGATCGAATTCAACCGGACGAACAAGGATTTCTTCTGGGCTTTGAGGGTCCAGGACAGCCGCGGGGAGTATGTGGAATACTTCGCCAAGATCCCGTTCCTGAACAACCCTGCCCCCGAATTTTCATTCAAGTTCAAGCATGTGCTGGCGCCCCTGAACCACGCCACGGACGAAGTGATCCTGCGGCGGATCGAGGACGCGATCGGCACGGATGACGGCAACCTGATCATCCGGCAGGACTTGATCAGCCCGATGGCGCCGTCCGAGCCTGGACGGCCGGACGGTCCTGCAATCTTCCTGCCGCCGCCGCCCCATCCCGGCACCGGGGTCCCGTATGTTCCTTAAATCACAATCATTCATCAAGTTGCCGTAAATCCCCTATAATGCAGGGAGAGGAACGCACGGCCCAGCCTGAGCCCTTCCCCTTGACCACCCTGCAGTCCGGTCGCGGTCCCGGCGGATCCGTCCGGAACCTGCGCAGCCCCTTCCAAGGAATCCAGATGCTCAACATCACCGATGTGCGAATCACCAAGGTCGAAGGCGACGAAAAGCTGCGCGGGTTCGCCGCCATCGTCATCGACGACAGTTTCATCGTCGGCGATCTGCGGGTGCTGGAGGGCGAGGACGGCTATTTCGTGGCCATGCCCAGCAAGCGCAAGCGCGACGGGACCTTCAAGGACATCGCCTACCCGCTCAGCAACGAGGTCCGGGAGGCCATCGAAGAGCGCGTCCTGCTGGCCTACGAGACCACCACCGGCAACCGCGCCATCTCCCGGATCGAGCGCGGCGAGGCCACCGTCGTGCGCGGCGATCTGCTCGGCGTCGAGGAGTTCGGCTTCACCCCCAAGAACAACCCCTGACTGGACTCCGGGCCCGGGATCACGCTAGAATCCAGGCTCCCTGGGGAGTAGCCAAGTGGTAAGGCAGCAGGTTTTGATCCTGCGTATCGAGGGTTCGAATCCTTCCTCCCCAACCAGCCATCAAGGCCCCTCGCGGGGCCTTGATGGCTGGTTGGGGGTGGAAGGTTCGAATTTCAATTTTTTGATCAATGCAATCGCCCATGGCCTGAAGCCGCCGCGCCGTAGCAAGGTTTCCGGCCGATTCGCGCCAAACGTGAGTACGCGGGCATACTGTTCGCATCACTCATTCGGTATTATGGGTCGACATGGGTCCACCCCCGCGCCCGCCGTGCCTCCACCCGTCCCACCCCTCCCCTGGAGTCCCCCGTCATGACCAGCTTGAACGCGCGCCTGGCCGAGGCCCCCTACCCCATCGTGGGACTCACCGGCGGCATCGCCGCCGGCAAGACCTACGCAGCCATCCGGCTGGCCGCTTCGGAATGGGTGGTCATCAACGCCGACCAGGTGGCCCGGGAGGTGGTGGAGCCGGGCACGGAAGGGCTGGGCGACCTGGTGGCGGCCTTCGGCGCCGAGATCCTGGCCGCCGACGGCAGCCTGGACCGGGCCGGGCTGGCCGGCATGGTGTTCTCCGACCCGGCCCAGAGGGCCCGCCTGGAAGGGCTGCTGCATCCGCGCATCGAGGCCGGCCTGGCCGAAAGGCTGGCCAAGCTGCCGGCCGGGATCAAGGGGGTCGTGCTGGACGCGGCCCTCTGGGTGGAGCGGGGCCAGGCGCACATCTTCGACGCGCTGTGGGTGGTGGACGCCCCGGAGCCGACCCGGCTCAAGCGGCTGATGAAGCGCGACGGGCTGAGCCGGGACGAGGCCATGGAGCGCATCCGCGCCCAGTCCGCGGGCGCCGAGAAGGTGCTGCACGCCGACCGGGTGTTCCAGAACGACGGCCGGGACCTGGACGAACCGCTGCGGGTGGCCGAGGAGGCCCTCCTGGCCCACTGGAAGGCGGCCCGGGCCCGCAAGTGGCGCCCGCCGGTGGCGGCGCCCTTCGCCCCGGACCAGCTGCAGGCCATCCTGGGCGCGCTCCTGGCCCGGGGCGGCGACTACGGGGAGGTGTTCGTGGAGCACCGCCGGTCCTGCGCCCTGGGCATGGACGACGGGCGCATGGAGGACATCCTGGCCGCCGAGACGTTCGGGGCCAGCCTGCGGCTCATGGACGGGGAGACCACCCGCTTCGCCGACCTCATCGCGCCCTCGGTGGAGGAGCTGCTGGACGCCGCCCGGATCCTCGCGGCCCCCGGCACCGGCATCCCGGTGCCGGTGCCCCCGCTGCAGTCCCAGATGCTGCCCAAGCCCAGCCCCATCGACCGGGAGCCCGGCGTGGTGCCGCTCACCGAAAAGGTGGACCTGGTGCGCCGGGCCGACCACCTGGCCCGGAACCGGGCCGACACCCTCAAGCCCGGGGTCCTGCGCCAGGTGGCGCTGGGCTACGGCGACAGCACCCAGAACGTCTGGATCGCCGCGGCCGAGCGCACCCCGTCCGGCTGGACCGCCACCCTCACCGAGGACCGGCGGATCCAGAGCATGCTCCGGCTCAACGTCACCGCCGGCGAAGGGGACAACCTCCAGACCGGCTACCAGTCCCTGGGCGAAACCCGGGGCTTCGAGCTGTTCACTTCGGAAGCGGTGGAGCGCACCATCATGGAGGCGGTGCGCCTGGCCTTCCAGGCCCTCACCGCGCGCCCGGCCCCGGCCGGCACCTTCCCGGTCATCCTCAGCAGCAGCGCCGGCGGCACCATGATCCACGAAGCCTGCGGCCACGGGCTGGAGGCGGACCTGGCCCTGGCCGGGGTGAGCGCCTTCGCCGGCAAGCTGGGCCAGCGGGTGGCGGCGGAGGGGGTCACCATCATCGACGACGGGACCCTGCCGCACAAGCGGGGCTCCAGCGCCAGCGACGACGAGGGCCGGCCGGCCCAGCGGGTGGTGCTGATCGAGCGCGGCATCCTCAAGGGCTACCTGCAATCGCGCAAGACCGCCCGGCGGATGAACACCGAACCCACCGGCAACGGCCGCCGGGAAAGCTACCGGCACATCCCCATCCCGCGCATGCGCAACACCTTCCTCGCCCCCGGGAGCGAAGCCCCCGAAGCCATCCTCAAGGACCTGGACCGCGGCCTGCTGGTCAAGCACATGGGCGGCGGGCAGGTGGACACCGTGACCGGCAATTTCGTGTTCCAGGTGACCGAGGGCTACTGGGTCGAAGGGGGGGTCGTCCAGTATCCCGTCAAGAACGCCACCCTCACCGGATGCGGCCCGGAAGTGCTCATGGGCCTCACCCGGATCGGCAACGACCTGCACCACTTCGACATCGGCACCTGCGGCAAGGACGGCCAGGGCGTGCCGGTGTCCGACGCCCTTCCCACCATCCTCTGCCCCGCCCTGATCGTGGGCGGCACGGCCGAGATCCTGCCCGGCATCCTATGACCATCGACGCTCCGAAGCCCCCTCCCCCCCTGGTGCCGATCATGACCAACCGCTTGAGGCTGCAACTGGGCGATATCACCGCCATGCGGGTGGACGCCGTCGTCAATTCCACCGACAACACCCTGCTGGCCGGGGGCCCGGTCCACGTGGCCGTGCACCGGGCCGCGGGGCCGGAGCTGGCCCGGGAGTGCGAGGACCTGGGCGACTGCCCGGTGGGCGAAGCCCGCATCACCGGCGGCCACAGCCTGACCGCGCCGTACATCCTGCACACCGTCGCCCCCATCTGGGTGGGCGGCACCGCCGGGGAGAAGGAGGCCCTGGCCAACTGCTACCGCAACTGCCTGCGCCTGGCCGAAGCCCGGGGCATCGAATCGGTGGCCTTCCCCAGCATCGGTTCGGGCACCCAGCCGCAGATCCCCCTGGACCTGGCGGCGCCCCTGGCCATCCGCACGATCCTGGATTTCCTCGCCGTCCACGCGCTGCCCCTGCAGGTGACCCTGGTCTGCTTCGACGCGGCCACCTACCAGATCCACCAGAAGTCCCTCAAAGAGGCGCTGCCCTGATGTCAGAGCAATCGATCTTCAGAACCTTCCTCGGCGAGGCCCTGGAACAGCGCCTCCAGGAGGGCATCAGCCATGCTCTCGCCCTGGGCGCCGCGGGCGCCGAAGCCTTCGTCAGCGTCTCCCGCAGCCGCCGGGCCAAGGTCCAGAACGGCACCCTGCAGGACCTCTCCACCAGCAAGCGGGGGGGACTGGGCGTGCGGGTCCTCCGGCCCGGCCCCAAGGGCCTGCGCACCGGCATCGCCACCAGCACCGACCTCACCCGGGAGGATTTCAAGGACCTGTTCACCCAGGCCTGGCAGCTCTCGGCCCTGGGCGACGAGGATCCCTGGATCCGCCAGGCCGATCCCGGCGGCAGCGACGATCTGCCCAGCCGCCACGACCGGCGCGGCGACGCCCTCACCCCGGAACAGCGGATCGAACGCGCCATGATCCTGGAAGCCGAGGCCCGCAAGGCCTCCGCCAAGGTGGTCGCGGTGCGCGAAGCCACCTGGGCCGACGGCGCCGGGGCCAGCCTGCTGCTCACCCAGAAGGGCGTGCGCGCCCATGACCTGGCCTCCTCCTGTTCCGCCAGCATCGAGCTGGCCGTGGAGCAGGACGGGGACCGCCAGGCCGCGTGGCACTGGGACCTGGGCCGGCACCCGGACGCCCTGGACCTGGCCGCCATCGGCCGGGAGGCGGCGGAGAAGGGCGAGCGCAAGCTGAAACCCGCCCCGCTGGCCTCGGGCCGCTACGGGGTGGTGCTGCACCCGGAGGTGACCCTGGACATCCTCGGCCTGGTGACCGGCATGCTGTCGGCGGAAGCCGTGCTGAAGGGCCGGAGCCTGTTCGCCGGCAAGCTCGGCCAGCCCATCGCCTCGCCCCTGCTCACCCTGGTGGATGACGGCCGGCTGGCCGGCGGCCTGGGTTCGGAGCCCTGGGACGGCGAAGGCCTGCCCACCCGCCGGAACGTCCTGATCGAGAACGGCGTGCTGGGCACCTACCTGCACACCCTGAAGACCGCGGCGGAAATGGGCGTGGCGCCCACCGCCACCGCCAGCCGCGGCACCGGCAGCAACCCCGGCGTCACCACCTTCAACCTGTTCCCCAGGGCCGGCGACCGGAGCGTGGCCGAGCTCTACCGCATGGCCGGGGACGGGGTGCTGATCACCGAGATCATGGGGCTGCACACGGTGGACCCGGTCTCGGGGGATCTGAGCGTCGGCGCCTCGGGCGTCCGGATCCGCGGCGGCGAGCTGGCGGAGAGCGTCGACCGCATGACCTTCGCCGGCAACCTCAAGGATTTCCTCACCCGGATCGTGGCGCTGGGGGACGATCTCCGCTGGTACGGCAGCAGCGCCGGCCTGAGCCTGCTGCTGGAGGACATCGCCCTGGGCGGGGCCTGACCGTCACTTCGGCTTGATGATGAAATGGCCGCCGTTGTTGGTGAAGGCGTACTTCTTCGAGGCGTCCGGGGCCGTGCCCCAGGCGTTCAGCACCCACACCACCTTGATGGATTCCGGGCTGGCCTTGGTGGTCTCCTGGAGGGTGAAGGAGGGCTTCACCGCGCCGGTGGTGGTGATCTTCAGCTCGGTCACGCTGTCCCGGACGTTCTCGATGGGCGACTGCTCCCCGGCGGCCAGGCTGGTCCTGGCGGTGCGCCCCAGGTAGGTCCGCGCCGGGTGGCCCAGGGTCATGGTGGTGCCTTCGGCGCAGATCACGACCAGGTTGGCCCCGGCCGCATTCTTGAGCTTGCAGGTGGCTTCCAGGGCCAGGCCGGACCGGGAGACCAGGGCCGAACCGGCCATGGCCAGGATGATGCCTTTGAGGTCCATGGGTGCCTCCATCGCGGGTCTCTGGGATCAAACATGGGTAATAAAAAATTTATGTCAACGTTCCGGCTTGGCGGAACCTCCCGGATCCCGGGCGCATGTTCAGGACAGGGCGCCAGGGGGTGACCGTCATGCAACTGATGCAATCAGTTATGATAATGACAGCGACCGGTTTGGGTCTGCTGGCGGACGGGGTGGCCGTCACCAATTCGACCCGGGAGATCTGGCGGCTGCGCAGGATCCCGGCCATCGGATCCGGGCACTGGTTCGTCTATGAAGAGGAACCCGGACGGGAGGCGAGCCGCGGCGTGCCCTGGGCCGAGGTCCCCGACTGGATGGACATCGACTTTCCGACCCCCGCCGGGGGCAGGGACCAGCCCATCGAAGCCCGGGGGGGGAGCGTCCGCATCGATCTGATCGGCAATGGCGACGAGGAGGAGGGCTTCCATCTCCTGGACAGTTCCGGGCTGCGGCGCGGCACCCTCATCGTCGCCAGGCGGGCCCCCGAGGCCGGCAGGCCGGCGCCCACCACGCTGCACTTCATGCAGAGGGCCGCGCCCGTGACGGAAGCGGCCCCGGCCGGCGTCCGGTTCGAACAGGACGGCAAGCATCTGGAGATCTTCGAACGCCGGTCCGCCATTCCCGCGGGCCTGGGCCTGGCGTCGCCGCGCGAGGCCAGCCCGCAACCCAGATTCGGAGGGGCGGGGTCGGCGTTCAGCGAAGTGCCCAGCCGGCGGGGCGGCTCCGGGGCCGGGGATTCCAAGCGGAAGGTGGAATGGAAGGAGGAGCGGAAGTAGCCCGGTATAATGGACGTCATCCCCGGGAGACGATCCATGAACATGAAGGAACTGGTCAGCCATACCCGCAGCTACCGGCGTTTCCACGAAGACCACGACATCGGCATGGACACCCTTGCCGGCCTGGTGGATCTGGCCCGCCTCTCCGCCTCCGGCCGCAACCTTCAGCCCCTGAAGTTCATGCCCTGCAACGACCGGGAGTGGAACGCCCGGATCTTCCCGGAGCTGGCCTGGGCCGGCTACCTGAAGGAATGGCCCGGCCCCGTCCCGGGCGAGCGGCCTTCCGCCTACATCGTCGTCCTGGGCGACCAGAACCTCACCCGGGAGTTCGGCTGCGACCACGGGATCGCCTGCCAGAGCATCCTGCTGGGGGCCACCAGCCAGGGGCTGGGCGGCTGCATGATCGGCTCGCTGAAGCGGGACCGGCTGCGGGAGATCCTGGGCCTCCCCGCCCACCTGGAGATCCTGCTGGTGATCGCCCTGGGCAAGCCCAGGGAGGAGGTCCGGATCGAACCGGTGGGGCCGGACGGCGTCATCAAGTACTGGCGGGACGCGGCCGGCGTCCACCACGTGCCCAAGCGGTCCCTGGAGGAGCTCCTGGTGCCGCTGGTCGGGGCGCGCCCGTGACGGCGGCGGAGCTGGCCGTCCGGGAGATGTCCCGGGCGCACGAAGCGGCCTACCTCAACCACGCGGCCTCCTCGCCCATGCCCCTGCGTTCGGCCCAGGCGCTGCGGAGCTATGTGGCCGACCGGGAGCGGGTCTTCCACCTCTACCAGGCCGGCCGCCAGGACTACGACACGGCCCCGCTCCGGGCCAGGCTGGGGCAGCTGCTCGGCGCCCCGGCCAGCGCCGTCGGCTTCGTGCCCACCACCACCGACGGCGTCTCCGGGATCCTCAGGAGCATCGACTGGCGGCCCGGCGACAACCTGGTGGTGCCCGCCGACGAATTCCCCGGGGTGCTCTACGCGGCCCTCAACCAGGGCCGCCACGGGGTGGAGGTGCGGACGGTGGCCGTGGACGGGCACCTGGACCTGGACCGGATCGAGCAGGCCTGCGACCGCCAGACCCGCGCCGTGGTGGTGAGCCACGTGCACTGGCAGACCGGGCACCGCATCGATCTGGACCAGCTGGCCCGCATCTGCCGCGGGGTGGGCGCCCTGTCGGTGGTCGACGCGATCCAGAGCCTCGGCCAGGTGCCGGTGGCGCCGGCGGCGGCGGGCATCGATGTCCTGGTGGCCGGATCCTACAAGTGGCTGATGGCCATGCCCGGCACCGCGGTGCTGTACGCATCCGAACGGGCCCTGGCCGAGCTCACCCCGGACCGGGCCGGATGGACCGGCATGGCGGCTTCGGTCCACGGCGCGCCCCGGCTGGAATGGAAGGCCGACGCCACCCGGTTCCACGTGGGCGGGGCCTGCGACCCCACCCTCATCGTCCTGGAGCGTTCGGTGGAGTTGCTGCTGGAACTGGGCGCCGAGACCATCGCCACCATCGTCCGGAGCCTCCAGGACCGGCTGCTGGCGGGGCTGCCGGAATGGCTCCAGGTGCGCTCCTCGCTCGCGGACGCGGACCGTTCGGGCATCCTATCGGTGACCACCGGGAGCGGAGACCGGGACGAGGCGCTGGTCCGGCGCCTGGTGGCCGCGGGGGTGATCGTCGCCCGGCGGGGCGCCGGCATCAGGGTCGCGCCCCATTGGCACAACAGCCCGGCCGATGTGGACCGCTTCCTTGAGGTGGCCCGGGCGGAGGCGAATTAAAAATTTCCAATAACAAAAAATAATTTATAATTTTATTCGATCCACCATCGGCATGATCCATTTTGCAATATTTTATTTATCCAAGACCAAACTCCCTTGCCCCCTTCCCGCCCCTCGGCCCGGTCCAGGTGGTTCCCCGGAACCATCCTCGGGATTCCCTGGCTGGCGCTGACCGTCGCCTGCCACACCGGCCCGCCGCCGCCGGCCGTCACCGGCCTCAGCCCCGGATCGGGCCCGGCGGGAACCGTGGTGGCGATCCGGGGGACCGGTTTCGAAGGGCTGAGCGAAGTGCGTTTCAAGGGACGGCCCGCCCTCACCTTGCCGACGGACTGCTGTCCATCAGCAGGGTGGGCGCGGGCCTGTTCGGGCAGGAGCCGGGCGGGGTCACCTTCGCCGGGCGGGCCGCGGACGACTTCCACTACGACCTCATCAGCGTCCATTCCGGGCCCGCCGGGGGCCTGACCAAGGTGAGGTCCTCCACCCGGCAGTTCCCCATGGCCGGTTTCGACATCGCCGAGAGCACCGGCTTCTGGAGCCTGGTCCAGCTCAACGACCGCGCCGCCGCCACCCTGCACCTCTTCTTCAACGATGACGACCAGCGGGTCCTGGAAGCGATCGCCGCCGGGGTCCACGACCTGGCGGAACTGGTGGCCGCGCTGGAGGACTCCCCGTTGCGGTCATCCCGCCCCGTCCGCATGCTCGAGGCCCTCCTGGGGCCGGTGGTCGCCAGCGTGGTCCGGACCCCGTCGCCCGCGGGCGATCAGCTGACCCTCGCCGGCTCCTGCCTGTCCGGCGGGGAGGTCACCCTGGACGGAATCCCGGTGCTGGGGGTTCTGGAGGTCAGCGACGCCGCCCTCCAGGTGACCGTCCCCGCCGGAGCCGCCGGAAATCTGGTCGTGACCACCCGGATGGGCGTCAGCGCCCCTGCCCCGGCGCCCTGAGGCTGTCCGTCGTGCCTTCGTCCTCCAGCAGCCCCGGTTCCGCCAGCCCCTTCTCCGCCAGGTCGGACCCCAGCAGCAGGTAGAAGGCCGGCACCACGAACAGGGTGAACAGGGTGCCGATGGACAGCCCCGCGAAGATCACCCAGCCCATGGCCTGGCGCCCCGCGGCGCCCGCGCCGGAGGCGATCACCAGGGGGAACACCCCCAGCACCATGGCCGCGGTGGTCATGAGGATGGGCCGCAGGCGGATGGCGGCGGCCTCGAGGATCGCCTCCCTGCGGGTCTTGCCGGAACGCTGCAGCTCGTTGGCGAACTGCACGATCAGGATGCCGTGCTTGCTCACCAGCCCCATGAGCGTCACCAGCCCCACCTGGGTGTAGATGTTGATGGACGCCACCCCCAGGTTGATGAAGATCAGCGCGCCGAACAGGGCCATGGGCACCGACACCAGGATGATGACCGGGTCCCGGAAGCTGTTGAACTGCGCGGCCAGCGCCAGGAACACGATGATCACGGCGAACAGCATGGTGACCAGGAAGCCGCCGGACTCCTGCACGAACTGGCGGGAGACGCCGGAATGGTCGATCTGGTAGCCGGTGGGCGCCACCTCCAGCAGGGCCTTGCCCATGAACTCGAGCACCTGGGCCTGGGACACCGAGGGCGAGAACACCCCGGAGATGGTGGCCGCGTTCAGCTGCTGGAAGTGGTTGATGGCTTCGGGCACCACCTGCATGTGCAGCGAGGCCACGGTGCCGGCCGGGATCACCCCGCCGGCCGGGGTGCGCAGGTAGTAGTCCAGCACCTGGTCCGGGTTGAGCCGGTCCTTCTGCAGCACCTGGGGGATCACCTTGTAGGAGCGCCCGGAGATGGAGAAGTAGTTGCTGTAGCCGCCGCCCAGGGCCGCGCCCAGCGCGCCGCCCACGTCCCGCTGGGTGAGCCCCAGGTCGGTGACCAGGTCGCGGTCGAGCCGCACCTGGGCCTGGGGCTTGTCCAGTTTCAGGTCGCTGTCCACGAAGAAGAACATGCCGCTGGCCTTGGCCTTGGCCAGCACCGCCCGGGTCACGGCGTCGAGCCGGGCGAACGGTTCGGTGGTCTTGATGACGAACTGCATGGGCAGGCCCTGGGCCCCGGGGAGCGAAGGCGGCTGGAAGGTGGCCACCTGGGGGCCGGCGATCCGGTTCCAGTCGCCCTGGAGCTGGTTCTGGACCTGGGCGGTGCTGCGCTTGCGCTGGTCCCAGGGCTTCAGGATGATGCCGGCGATGCCCTGGTTGGGGGTGGGCACGCCGGTCATCTGGAACACCTGGTCCATTTCCGGCAGCTTCTGGGCGGTGGCGTAGGCCTGGGCGGCGTAGCCCTGCATCTGCTGGGGGGTGGCGGTGGGGGCGCCGGAGAAGGCGCCCATGAGGAAGCCCTGGTCCTCCTGGGGGGCCAGCTCCGACTGGGAGGTCATGAACAGGTAGCCGGCGCCCAGGAGCAGCAGCAGGCCCATGACCACCGTGACCTTGTAGGTGGCCAGGCTGCTGGCCAGCACCCGCTGGTAGCCCTTGTGCAGCCGCTCGAACTGCCGGTCGATGTGCTGGACGAACCGGCCCTGGTCCTGCTCGGGCCGGAAGAAGCGCGAGCACATCATGGGCGACAGGGTGAGCGCCACCACGCCCGAGACCACCACCGAACCGGCCAGGGTGAAGGCGAACTCGGTGAACAGGCTGCCGGTGAGCCCGCCCTGGAAGCCGATCGGCACGTACACCGCCACCAGCACCAGGGTCATGGCGACGATCGGCCCGGCCAGCTCCCGCGCGGCCAGCAGGGCCGCGTCCAGCGGAGTCCTGCCCTCCTTCATGTGCCGGTCAGCGTTCTCCACCACGATGATGGCGTCGTCCACCACCAGCCCGATGGCCAGCACGATGGCCAGCAGGGTGAGCAGGTTGATGGAGTAGTGCAGCCCCAGCATGATGATGAAGGTGCCCACCAGGGACAGCGGCATGGCGATGATCGGCACCGCCACCGCGCGCAGCGAGCCCAGGAACAGGAAGATCACCACCGTGACGATGGCCAGCGCCTCCAGCAGGGTCACCACCACCTCGTGGATGGAGGTGTTGATGTAGTTGGTGCCGTCGTAGACGATCTTGCCGGTGATGCCGGTGGGCAGCTGGGACTGGAGCTCGGGGAAGACCGTGCGGATCCGCTTGGCCACTTCCAGGATGTTGGCCTCGGGGGCCACCTTGATCCCCATGAACACGGATTTCTTGCCGTTGAAGGCCACGTCCACCGAGTAGTCGTCGGCCCCGAGCACCACCGTGGCCACGTCGGCCAGGCGCACAACGCCGCCGGCGTCCTTGCGCACCGCCAGCTCCTTGAACTCGTCGACGCTGTGCAGGTCGGTCCTGGCGGTGAGGTCCACGCTCACCATCTGGCCCTTGGTGGTGCCCACCGCGGACAGGTAGTTGTTGGCCACCAGGGCCTGGTTGACGTCCGCGGCGGTGACGCCGTGGGCGGCCATGCGCCTGGGGTCGAGCCAGGCGCGCAGGGCGAAGTTGCGCGAGCCGAGCATCTCGGCGGTCTGCACCCCTTCCACCGAGTCCAGCTTGGGCTTGACCACCCGGAGCAGGTAGTCGGTGATGTTGTTGGTGGGCAGCGTCTCGCTGTAGAAGCCCAGGTACATGGCGTCGTTGGTGTCGCCGGCCTGGACCGTGATCACCGGCTGCTGGGCCTCGGGCGGCAGCTGGTTGCGCACCGCGTTGACCTGGGTGGTGATGGCGGTGAGGGCCTTGTTGCCGCTGTAGTTCAGGCGCAGGGTGGCGGTGATGGTGGAGACGCTGTTGACGCTGGTGGAGGCCAGGTAGTCGATGCCCTGGGCCTGGGCCACGGAGGATTCCAGGGGCTGGGTGATGAACCCGGCCACGGTGGCGGCGTCGGCGCCGTAGTAGGCGGTGCTGATGGTCACCACCGCGTTCTCGGTCTTGGGATACTGGCCGATGGCCAGGCTGAAGGCCGAGCGCAGGCCCAGCACCAGGATCAGCAGGCTGATCACCATCGCCAGGACCGGCTTGCGGACGAACAGGTCAGTGAATTTCATCGGGATCCCTTACTGTTCTTGGGGCGCGGGGTCCGCGTCGTTGGCCGGCTTGGTCCGGTCGTCGATGGTCAGCGGGGTGCCGTTCTTGAGCTTCTGCCCGCCGCTGGTGACCACCAGCGCGCCCGGTTCCAGGCCCTTGAGGATCGCCACCTGGTCGCCCCGGGTGGCCCCGGGGGTCACGAACACCTGCTGGGCCTTGAAGCCCTTGGCCGCGGGCTGGGCCAGGAACACGACGGCGCCGTACGGGTTGTAGCTGATGGCGGTCTGCGGCAGGGTCAGGTGCTGCTCGCCGGAGCCCACCGCCATGGTGACCCGGGTGAACATGCCCGGCAGCAGGCTGCCGCCGGGGTTGGCGAAGGTGGCCTCCACCTGGATGTTGCGGGTGCTGCCGTCCACCTTGGGATTGAGCGCGGTCACCCTGCCCGGGAAGCTGCGCTCCGGGTAGGCGTCCACCGCCAGGGTCACCGGCTGGCCCCGCTTGATCCGGGCCAGGTCCTTCTGGGGCAGGAAGAAGTCCACGTAGACCGAATCCAGCTGCTGCAGGGTCACCACCGGGGCGCCGGGGTTGAGGTAGGCGCCCTGGCTGACGGCGACCAGCCCCACCCGGCCGGCGAAGGGCGCGGCCAGGTGCTTCTTGGCCAGCAGCGCCGCCTGGGCCTGGGCAGCGGCCCGCCTGGCCTTGACGTCGGCCTCGGCGCCGTCCAGGTCGGCCTGGCTGATGGCGTGGGCCGCCAGCTGTTCCCTGGCACGGCCGTAGGTGAGCTCGGCCAGGGCGGCCGCGGCCTGGAGCTGGCGCAGCTGGGCCGCTTCGACGCTGTCGTCCATGGCGGCCAGGGTCTGGCCCTGCCTGACCTCGGTCCCGGCCTGGACCGACACCTGGGCCACCACGCCCGCCACTTCGAAGGCGAGGTCGGCGCCGCGCACGGCGCGCACCGTGCCCACGGCGGTGAGGGTGGGCTGCCAGGGCTCCACCCGGGCCTCGGCGGTGGTGACGGTCTGGGGCGGTTCGCCCTGTCCGGCCAGGGCCCGCTTGATCATGACCCCCTTGAAGAGGTTGAACCCGACCATGAGCCCGAGGAAGAGGCCGACGGCCAGCAGCATGAGGAGCATGCGCCGGCCGGCGCGGACCGGCGGGGGGGGCTGGGTTGGATGTTCGGTGCTGGTCATGGATGCTGCTCCGGTGCTTTGACTCAAGGCTGAGTGGAGGTCCAGCCGCC
>TBL_comb47_HYPODRAFT_10002778_pt1 | contig 21323 bp, 23 predicted proteins | sample TroBogypolimnion_40_FD_10682 | JGI IMG/M metagenome (IMG submission 10682) | reverse complement strand
CCGCCTATCGCCCCGGCGACTTCGCCGAGGAAACCATCTCCACACCGGTCGCGCTGGACGTGATTGATGCGGACGCCACCGCCGCGCGCAAAGCCGCCGAAGCCCTCAAAACACCGGCGATTTTCCGCAGCTATCCGAACCCGACCAACGCCGTCGCCCGGGAATTCCTGGCCGCGTTTGAAAAGACGCGCGCCCTGTTCGCGACCAATCTGCAAAGCACCTTCGGCGAAACCAGCAACGCCGACGCGACGATCACCGCGCCCGGTTTTGAAAGTTTTGTCACCGCGTTCAACCGTAAAAAACTACCGTTCCCAATCTCCACCGAACTCGCCGGCGTCTGGGCGCATGGCGACGCGGGCACGGTGATTCAAACCCGGCTCCTCAATCAACTGCTGCAGATGATGCACCGCCCGATCCGGCCCGATGATCTGCCCGCCGGGTTTGTGCTGGGCGAAACCTTCCGGCTCGCGGCCGTTGACACGCCGCAGGAAGCCTTGACCCTGGCGGCGGCCGAGCGCGGCAAGCTGGTCACCACGACAAGCTCCTCCACCATCACCCATCTGCGCGATCTGTTCCGCCGGGCCTTTCCGCCGCCCGAGCAGGCCATGGCGCGCGGCCTCGCGAAATTTCTCCAGACGAATTGCGAACTCGACCCCGGCCTCACCCGCCAGATCCGCGAGCGCGACACCCAACAACTGGTCGTGATCAATCACTACAATGCCGGACAGTCCATCGTCCAGCGCGGGGAAGTCATTGACGCAAAAACGAAGGCCGTGCTCGCCCAGTTGGATGAAAAACTGATGCCTAGCCAGCTGAATTCCCAGCTCGCGGCGCAGCGGGAACAGCTCCGGGCGCAACTTGAGCTCGCCGCCGCCCAGAAAGCCCGCGACCAAATATCCAGCCTTGAAAATCAGGCGCGGGCCGCCCGCACCCGCAATCAGTGGCTGCTCGTCGCGTTCGCCGGGATGGTTTTGGTTGCCCTCGCCACGTTCTGGATTCGGGCGCGTTACCGGCGTCCGCCCTCGCTGCTGCCGGTGCGCGCCGAAAAGTTGTCCGCTCAGCAGCAAGATTTTTTCCAGGCGAGCCTGACTCCGCAAGTCGCCCAGGTTTTGCGCGAGGCGGTGGTCCAAGGTCTCGCCGCGCAGCGCCATGAGCTGCTCCAGGCGCAGCACGTCGCCGCCGCCGAGATCAACGCCTTGGTCCGCCGGCTGGATGAACTGAAGGCGCCGATGCAGGACCGGATGCGTTCCTATGAGGACCGGATTGTGGAACTGGAGAAGGACCTGGCCGAGCGCAACGAGGAAAACCGCGAGCTGCTGAAATTGAAGATTGAAATGACCCGCCGCCAGCTCGAAGCCGAACGCGCCCGCAACCGCGTCGTGGATTTCAACTGAAGTTACGCCGCGACTTTTTCGCCCGGCATTTTCTTTTCCTGCGTCCGCAACGCCTGCTCGTAGCATTGCAGCGCCTCGTCGTAGCGCGCCAGGCGGTTGAACAGGCCGCCCTTGTGGAGATGCGCGATGGTCAGCGTGCTGTTCGCCGCGATCGCGCGGTCGTAGCAGGCGATGGCCTCATCGGTCCGCCCGAGTTTTTCCAGCGCGCCGCCCTTCTTGACGAGCGCCTCGGCGTGTTTCGGCTCCATCCCCAGCGCCAGGTCGAAACATTCCAGCGCCTTTTCCGGATCCTGGGCGTCCAGCAGCACCTGGCCTTCGGACAGCAGGCTGGCAACGCACTCGTCGCGGTCATCAGCGGTTTGGTTTGCGGATTTCGGTTCCGGTTTTTTGTGCGCGCCGTTCGTGGCCGCCGGAGTCTTTTCCGCCAGGGCGCCGCGTGAACCCTGTTCCAGTTCCAGAATGCGTTTCTGCAAGGAATCCACCGTGCTGAACAGCCGCGCGTTGGCCTGCTCCACGGCGGCATTGGTCAGGAGCGCGGGCGCCGCGTGCCCGTTGCTGAGCGACAATTCCTGCGGGCGCGCCGCGCACAGCTCCACCACCCGCGCCATCGCGCGTCCTTGGAGATAAACCATGAACAGCACGGCGCCCAGCACGACCAGTCCGAACGCGGCGCCCATCAGCAGCATGAACTGCTGGTTTTTCTGCGCCAGATCCGCCTCGTTGGCGCGCTGCGTGGCGATGGTGGCTTCCAAGGTCTGGATGCGCGCGGTCAAGGCGTCCGCGTTGCGCTTGGCTTCGTCGGCGGTTTCCCGGCGGCCGGCCTCGATGGCGAGCTGGGTGTCGTGCAGCAGCGCCTGGATCTGGAGATAACCGTTCACCATGTTCTGTGTGGCCGCGCCCGCATCCGTCGTCGCGGGAAAGGTTGCATTGGTGTCAGCGGCGGCGAGCCGCGCGCCCAGGGCGAGACAGGCGCAAACGGTTAGAAAAAATCGAAGCAGGTTGGCTTTCATACAACCGTGAAAGCCTGAAATGTCAGCGTGCCGATGTCAAGCGCCCGGCGGGATGAATTATCCCCAATCAATTCACTGTTTGTTCAAGTCAAACTCCAGCCGCGTGCGCGAGCCGGTCTGGACGTTGCGGATCTCCATCTCCTGAAGCTCCCACTGGCCGTTCACCTTCTTGAACGACTTCGGCGCAAAATCCTTCAGCAGCTTGCCATGGATGTCGTAGGCTTCGGCTTCCAGGATGCCGCCGCTTTCCTTGTCAATCCACGACAGCACGCGCGAATAACCATTGGTGGTCGGATTCGGATTCGTGCTTTCCAAAAGCGTGTATTCGCGGCCACGTTTCAAGTTTGTCGTTTTTGGCAAAATCTTCTGCTGCGGCCAGTGGAAAAATTCCAGACCGAGGTCACAAATCCAGAAATCAGAATGTCGAAAAGGCCAAACGATTTCTTTGTATGAAAGTTGCGTTCCCAAACCACAATCTGAAGAAAAGATGTAATCGTTTGGCTGACCTGCACTGTGGATAATAGTCAAACTATAATAAGATACGGGATGTTCCGGTTCAGGCTTGAGGGTTGAATCATACACGCTAAACCAGTTTGTGTCTTCAAACGAAATTAGGCATTTGATTGGATAGTTAGTGTGGCTTCCGTTGCCATCACGAATTTGCAACACCCCGGTATTTGTGAAATTCCCCATCGGTCTCGAGTCGCAAAGCTGCTGCGCCAGTTGGCGCCCTTGAATTTCTGCGTCGGACAAAGTGTTCGTCGTCTCCGCCGTCGCGCAAACGGCAAAAAATAAAATCATCGCGGCCAGAGCGCCGGAGGCGCGAAAGAAAGTAGCCCACGGTGAAACCGTGGGATTATTGGTTGGAAACATGTTTAAGTCCCGGATGGGGCGACAGAAAATCAACCGCCAAAAAAATCTTTCGCCCCGTTCCGGGGCTTGATCGGTTTTGACGACGAAACCCACGGTTTCACCGTGGGCTATTTTCGGTCGCCACTCCGTGGCTGGAGACGATTGGAAAATCTTCATTTCGCCTCCAGCGCTAATTGGATGGCCTCGGAGATCTGCCGGACGAAATGGACTTTCAATTTGGCGCGCACTTCGGCCGGCACGTCCAGCCAGTCGGATTTGTTACCTTCCGGCAGGATGACCTGTTTCACGCCGAAGCGCGACGCGGCCAGGACTTTTTCCTTGATGCCGCCCACGCGCAGCACGCGGCCGCGCAAGCTGATTTCGCCCGTCATCGCCGTATCCGACCGCACCCGCCGCTTCGCCAGCAGCGAGGCCAGCGCGACACACAGCGCCACGCCCGCGCTCGGCCCGTCCTTCGGCGTCGCGCCCGCCGGCACGTGGATGTGCAGATCGAATTTCGCGTAATCGTCCAAATCCAAATTGAGCTTTTTCGCCTGGCTGCGGAGATAACTCACCGCCGTCTGCGCACTTTCCTTCATCACGTCGCCAAGCGAACCGGTCAAGGTCAGATTGCCGCGCCCGCGCATCCGCGTGGCTTCGATGAACAAAATCTCCCCGCCCACCGGCGTCCACGCCAGGCCCGTGGCGATGCCGTATTCGGTGATTTTCTCCGCCGTCTCGGGGATGAACGGCGCGTGGCCGAGAAAGCTTTCCACTTCCTTCGCGTCCAGGTTGACGGTCGCGGCTGAGCCGTTTTGGGAAATGATCTTGCGCGCCGCCTTGCGCGAGAGCGCGGCGATCTCGCGTTCGAGCTGGCGAACGCCGGCTTCGCGCGTGTATTCGCGGATGAGCTTGCGGAGCGCGGCATCGGAAAATTTCACGTCCTTGCGTGTCAGGCCGTGCTCCTCGATCTGGCGCGGCACGAGATAGCGTTTGGCGATCTGGAGTTTTTCCGATTCGGTGTAGCTGGGCAGTTCGATGACTTCGAGCCGGTCGCGCAGCGCGGCATGGATCGGCTCCAGCCAGTTGGCCGTGGCGATGAAGAGCACGTGCGAGAGGTCGAACGGCAGATCGAGATAATGATCCGTGAACGTGTGGTTCTGCGCCGGGTCGAGCACTTCGAGCAGCGCCGACGCCGGGTCGCCGCGAAAATCCGCGCCGACCTTGTCGAGTTCGTCCAGCAGGATGACCGGGTTGTTGCTTTCCACGCGGCGCAGCGTCTGGATGATGCGTCCGGGCATCGCGCCGACGTAAGTCCGGCGGTGCCCGCGGATCTCCGCCTCGTCGCGCATGCCACCCAAGGAAATCCGGGCGAATTTGCGGCCCAGCGCGTCGGCCAGGCTTTTGCCGAGCGAGGTCTTGCCGACGCCGGGCGGGCCGACGAGGCAGAGGATCGGGCCTTTAATCTGTTTACGGCGCTTGAGCACGGCCAGAAATTCGAGCAGCCGGTCCTTGATTTTCGGCAGGCCGAAATGTTCGTCGTTCAGGACTTTTTCCGCCGCCTTCAAATCCAGCTTGTCTTCGGTGGATTTTTCCCAGGGCAGGCTCAGGATCCAGTCGAGATAATTGCGCGCGACGGTGTATTCGGCGGCGGCCGGCGGCATTTGGGCGAGCCGCTCCAGCTCCTGCATCGCGGTCTTCCGGACTTCGTCGGGCAAAACGGCCTTCTCGATTTTTTCGCGGAGCAATTTGGCGTCGCCCGCATTGGCCTCGCCCTCGCCGAGTTCGCGCTGGATGGCGCGCATCTGCTCGCGCAGGAAGAAATCGCGCTGAGTCTTGGCGATGGAGGTGGACACGTCGCTCTGGATTTTGGAGCTCAGCGTCAGCACCTCCTGCTCGCGGTTGAGCAGGGGCAGCAGTTTTTGAAACCGCTCGCGGACGGAAATGGTCTCGAGCAGCGTCTGCCGGTCTTCGAGCGAAAGGTTCAGATTCGCCGCGATCAAATCCGCGAAATGGCCCGGCTGCTCGGCGTTCAGCGCGGCGACTTTGACCTGCTCGGTGAGCGCGGTGGACAGTTTGGCGATCTCCTCGAACTGCTTGTGCGCATTGCGGAGCAGGGCCTGCAGTTCGACCGAATCCTCGGTTTCGTCGCGCAGCAATTCGTAGCTGGCCCGCAGATACGGCGCGGCCGGCGCGAATTTCTTGATGCGGATGCGCCACAAGCCCTCGACGAGCACGCGCACGGTGCCGTCGGGAAACTTCACCATCTTCGACAGCCGGGACACGCAACCGATTTCATGGAGATCTTCCGGGGCCGGTTCGGCGACGTCCGCCTTGCGCTGCAGCACGGCGCCGAACAGGCGGTCGCCCGCCACGACATCGTCAATCAGCTTGAGGCTCGGCCCGGTTTCCACCAGCAAAGGGACCACGGCTCCGGGGAAAATCACAATGTCCGAGAGGCCGAGGATGGGCACGCTCTCCGGGAGGGAGCTGGACGAAATGCGCGACGGCGACTCCGCTTTATCGGCGGCGTCGCTGATGCTGACAAATTCGGTTTCCGGCGGTGTCATCGTCGCTTGAGACTATCAGTTGGATGCAGCACGGGCGAAAAGATTCACGCGTGGTTAATTCCCCTCGGCAATCGGAACCTTGGTCGGCTTGGCGGGTGAGTGGCGGGCGGGCGGCACGTCCACGCGCAGAAAGCCATTCACATAAATCGCCTTGGCCTGGCTCAAATCAAATTCCTTCGGCAATTCCAGCACGCTTTCGAACGGGCCGTAGTTGATCTCCATCACCAGGAAACTGCAGTTCGGCGCGCGGCAGCAATCCGGGCGGTTGCCCGCGATGCGCAGCTGGTTGCCCTCAACCGTGATGTCCAGATTTTCACTTTTCATGCCGGGCAGTTCCACCTTGATGACGAGCCCCGTGTCGGTGGTGTAGACATCCGTGTTCGGCACCCAGCGACCGCTGGCAGAACCCCCGTGCCCGTTCACCGCCGAGCCGCGGGAAATGAAGTGAACCGAGGAGCTAACTTTGGTTACGGCCATGATTGAAAGTGTTTTCGCTAACGTTTTGACCTGCCCGCAGACGGTCATTGCTGATTTACGTTGGGAACATAACCGTAAATGGTATTCGCGCAATAGGGATTTTGACCCTTCGCCCGTCTGAAGTTGCCTAGGCGCCAATAGGGGAAAGTCCTAAAATGGGGGCGGCACTGCACTTTGCCCTTTGAACCGGAATCACGGGACCGTAAAATGCGGGCATGGCCAACCTCTACCGCCACGCCCACCGCGTCACCTACGCCGACTGCACGCTCGGCAACCACATCTATCATGCCCGCTATCTGGATCTGCTCGAGGCGGCGCGCGGGGAGTTCCTCCGTGCAATTGGCCCGACTGTGCTGGAAATGCAGCAGCGCGACTGCATCTTCCCTCTCATCGAGGCCCGGCTGCGCTACAAATATCCCGCGCGCTACGACGATCTGCTCACGATCGAAGTCTGGGCGACGGCGGTTGAAAAAATCCGTCTGAACTTCGGGCATCGCATTGTAAACCAGAACGGCCGGCTCATCCTGGACGCGGAAACGTTCCATGTCTGCACCGGCCTGGATGACAAACCGAAGCGGTTGCCGGAGGAATTGGCGGAAAAGCTCAAGCCGTATTTGAAATCCGCCCCCGCTGCCAGCCATTGAAGCGACTTGCACCTTCCAATTATTCTGCGAAAATTCAGCCGCGCGCGCGATGCAAACCCAAACTGATTACCCCAAACATTATTGCGGTGTGTTCGGCATTTTCGGCCATCCGAACGCCGCCGAACTGACCTACTACGGACTTTACGCCCTGCAACATCGCGGGCAGGAAAGCGCCGGCATCGTCACCTGCCACGACGGGAAATTTTTCAAGCACCACGGCATGGGCCTGGTGCCGCAGATTTTCAACGACCCGAAAATCCTGCACGACCTCGTCGGCGACCGCGCCATCGGCCACACGCGCTACTCGACGACCGGCACCTCGAATCTCCGCAACGCCCAACCGCTCACCGTGGATTGCGCGCGCGGCCAGATCGCCGTCGCCCACAACGGCAACCTGACCAACGCCGCGCAGCTCCGCGACGAACTTGAAAGCCGCGGCCTGGTTTTCCAGACCACCGTGGACAGCGAGATCATCATCATGATGCTCGCGCAGCCGACCATGGGTGGCATGTCCAACACGCTCGTGCAAAGCCTCCGCCGCATCGAAGGCGCGTATTCATTGGTCATCATGACCGAGCGCGAACTCATCGGCGCGCGCGACCCGCACGGCTTCCGCCCTTTGTCCATCGGCAAAACGGCGAATGGTGCGTATGTGCTGTCCAGCGAGACGACCGCGTTTGATTTGATTCACGCCAAATTCGTCCGCGACGTCGAGCCCGGCGAAATCGTCATCATCAACGAGAAGGGCCTGACCAGCATCCCCGCTTTTCCCGAACACACGAAGCGCGCGTTTTGCATTTTTGAATATGTTTATTTCGCGCGGCCCGACAGCGTCATCAACGGCCACAACGTTTATGAAGTCCGCAAGGAGATGGGCCGCCAGCTCGCGCGCGAACACAATGTCAAAGCCGATCTGGTCATTCCCGTGCCCGACAGCGGCGTGAGCGCGGCGCTGGGTTACGCCGAGCAATCCGGCATCCCCTACGAGATGGCGTTCATCCGCAACCATTACGTCGGGCGCAGTTTTCTCCAGCCCACGCAGCTCATCCGTGATTTCAACGTGCGCGTGAAGCTCAATCTCATCGAATCCATCGTGAAGGACAAGCGCGTCATCATCGTGGACGACTCCATCGTGCGCGGCACCACCTGCAAGACGCGCGTGAAGACGCTCAAGGACGCCGGGGCGAAGGAAGTTCACGTCGCCGTCAGTTGCCCGCCGCACCAGTTTCCCTGCGTCTATGGCATTGATTTCCCCGACCGCAGCAAGCTCATGGCCGCGAACAACACCGTGGACGAGATCCGCAAGTATCTAAACGCCGACTCGCTGCACTATCTCTCGCAGGCGGGCATGGTCGCGGCCACCGGCCAGCCGAAGGAAAATTTTTGCATGGCCTGTTACGACGGCAATTATCCCGTCGCCTACGATCCGTTGCTGGACAAGCACATCATCGAGCGCCGGCGCAAACAGACCCAGACCCTCGGCGAAGCCGCCACGAAGGAGAACGAGCAGATTAGATTGTTGCAGTTATGACGCAGGCTGGGCGGGGGCTGGCGTTCAACTTGCAAACTCCAGCAACGCGCGATAAAGTTTTGCCATGACAGTTGCCCTGGCCAGAGACGTTGAAGATTTCTTGCAGGATCAAGTGCGCTCCGGCGTCTGCGCCGATGCCAGCGAACTGGTTAACGACCTCGTCCGCTCTCTCCGCGAACAACAGCGCAAACCTTTCAACCTCACGCCCGAATTGGAAGCTTGGCTGCTCGAAGCTGCGGACAAACCCACCACTCCGCTGACCAAAGCCGACTTCAACGGCATCCGCGAGCGGGTGCGTGCCAAAATTTCTGTGGCATGAGCATCCGCAAGTCCGATGACTTCATCTCGGACCTGGAAAGCCAGTTCGAGTGGTATGCGGTCAACGCCAACTGGGAAATCGCCGAATGGATTTTCCAACCCGCGTTTGCGCGACTGGCGGTTCATGGTTGTGTTCCGTCCATTTCAAAAACACATTCTCTTTTACGAAACAAACGGCGATGAAGTTTTGCTGCGCCGCGCGATGCACGGCCAGCGGGATTTGCCGCGCCGGTTGATGGAACCGCCGGCAGTCGGATAATTTGCAGCATGAAACCGCATTGACGCCGCCCCGCGCCGCATTCAGAATCCGGTGAAATTATGAAAGCAGCCGCGTTGTCAAAAAGGGAACGGCCGGAAGTTTCAATTCGCCAATCAGCATTTGGCATTCGCAACTCGCCCGTGCCCACCGTGGACCAGGTGATGGTCGAGGAACGCGCCGCGTCCTTCGCCAAGCGCAGCATCAAAACTTCCGCCAAGCTCGCCGGGCTCAAGATGGCCGTGAGTATGTGCGACCTCACCACGCTCGAAGGCAAGGATACGCCCGGCAAGGTCGCCTATCTCTGCCGCAAGGCGCTCCAGCCCATCGAGGCGAAATACAATGTGCCGAACTGCGCCGCGGTTTGCGTTTATCCGAACATGGTGAAATACGCCCGAAAGTTTCTTGGCGACGTTTCGCCCGTGAACATCGCCGCCGTTGCCACCGGATTTCCCAGTGGACAATATCCGTTGCGCACCAAGCTCGAAGAAGTCCGCCGCACCGTAGCCGATGGCGCGGATGAGATTGACATGGTCATTGACCGCTGCGCCTTCCTCGCCGGCGACCACGCGAAAGTGTTCGACGAAATCGCCGCCACGAAGGAAGCCTGCGGCCCGGCGCATTTGAAGGTCATTCTTGAGACCGGCGAACTCGTCACCTACGATAACGTCCGCCTCGCCAGCGAAATCGCCATGCAGGCCGGCGGCGATTTCATCAAGACCAGCACCGGCAAGGTTTCGCCCGCCGCCACCATGCCCGTCACGCTCGTGATGCTGGAGGCCATCCGCGATTATTTTTTCGCCACCGGCATCCGCATCGGCATGAAGCCCGCCGGCGGCATCCGCACGTCCAAGCAGGCGCTCGCCTATCTCGTGATGGTCAAGGAAACCCTCGGCGACGACTGGCTCAACCCTCAGATGTTCCGCTTCGGTGCAAGCACGCTCGTCAACGACGTGCTCATGCAGATCGTGAAAAACGTCGAAGGCAATTACCAAGGCTCGGATTACTTCTCTCTTCCATGAAAACGAAACTTAAACCCGTGAAACTTTCCGCCAAGCGCGCTGTCGCCGCTTCCACTCACGCCGTCGTGCCGCTCAAGGAGCGCCGTTTGAATTTCGGCAGCAAATGGGATTTCGCGCCCGCGCCGGAGGAGTCGAAGAATTATGTCATCGCGCCGCAGCACGAGCTGTTCATTGACGGCAAATTTGTCGCGCCCTCCACTGGAAAGTATTTCGATTCCATCAATCCCGCCACCGAGGAGAAGCTGACGGAAATCGCCCTTGGCAACGACCAGGACGTGGACCGCGCCGTCAAGGCCGCGCGCCGCGCCTACGACAAAGTCTGGGGCAAGATGCCCGGCCGCGAACGGGGCAAATACCTTTTCCGCATCGCGCGCATCATCCAGGAAAAAATGCGCGAGCTCGCCGTGCTGGAATCCATGGACGGCGGCAAGCCCATCAAGGAAACCCGCGACGTGGATCTGCCGATTGTGGCGGCGCATTTCTTTTATCACGCCGGCTGGGCCGACAAATTGCAGTATGCTTTTCCCGGCGGTCGCCAGCCGCGCCCGCTCGGGGTCGTCGGCCAGATCATCCCGTGGAATTTCCCGCTGCTCATGGCCGCGTGGAAAATTGCGCCGGCCATCGCCTGCGGCAACACCGTCGTCATCAAGCCTTCCAAGACCACCAGCCTCACGCTCGTGCGCCTCGCGCAGATTTTTCAGGAAGCCGGCCTGCCGGACGGCGTGGTCAATGTAATCACCGGCGTGGGCGGCACCGGCGACGCCATCGTCCGGCATCCGGACATCAACAAGATTGCGTTCACCGGCTCGACGGAAATCGGCAAGCAGCTCGCGCAGATCACCGCCGGGACCGGCAAGAAGCTCACGCTCGAACTCGGCGGCAAGGCGGCCAACATCGTGTTTGAGGACGCGCCGATTGACCAGGCCATCGAAGGCGTCATCGCCGGAATTTATTTCAACATGGGCCACGTCTGTTGTGCTGGCTCGCGGCTGCTGGTGCAGGAAAGCATCTACACGAAAGTCGTCAGCAAGTTGCGCGACCGCATCCAAACGCTGCGCCTCGGCAATCCGCTGGACAAAAACACCGACATCGGCGCGATCAACAACAAACCGCAACTGGAAAAGATCCGGGAGTTGGTGCAATGCGGCGTGGCCGAAGGCGCCGAACTCGTCCAGTCCAGTTGCGCGTTGCCGGCGAAGGGCTATTGGTATCCGCCGACATTTCTTACCGGCGTCACCGCGTCGCATCGCGTCGCGCAGGAGGAAATTTTTGGACCGGTATTGAGCGTGATGACGTTCCGCACTCCGGAAGAAGCGTTCGAGCGGGCGAACAACACGCCCTACGGCCTGAGCGCGGGCGTGTGGACGGACAAGGGCAGCAAGATTTTCAAAATCGTCAACAAACTGCGCGCCGGCGTCGTCTGGGCGAATACTTTCAACAAGTTCGATCCGACAAGTCCGTTCGGCGGCTACAAGGAAAGCGGCTTTGGTCGCGAGGGCGGGGTGCAGGGGCTGGGGGCGTATTGCCGGCTAGATTAAGCTGGTAAGGATTTGCTGAGGCAAGGGTGGCAAAGCTTTGCCCGACAAAATAATCCGGCAGAAGCAGAGTGAGGCCGCGGAAAAATTAACCGGGAGTTTTTATGCCATGGGAAGAAATCGCCATTTCTCTGGGACTGAAGGCCGTCGACAAGTTTTTTGATCGGATCGGCAAACAGGAAAGTGACCTGGTCGCCACGGGGCTGGCGGTTGGCTATTTCTATAATTTTCTCGACCCGGTTTCCACGCTGATTGAGAGCGATCAGTTTGTCATTTTCTCGTCGGCGGAGGACAAGGTCGGACGAAAATTTGAAGCCGATGACATCCAAATGCAGGTCATCATTCCAACCCGTCTGGATGTCGCGACCTTCGGCCGGTGCGAAGCCGAATTCAAGACGCCTTTCAAGGGGTTGATTTATCTGGCGCGGAACAAGCGCTATTACGGCATCAACTATGAGCTGAGAGAATTGCCCGGCAAAACCCAGCTCACCATTGTTGATCTGGCCCGCCCCATCATGTCGGCCAAGGAATATTACGAAAATATCGTCCAGTTAAACACGGGCAACGATGGCGGCGAGGAGTGGCTCAAAAGGCAGGTGACCGAGATAACCGCCTTCAAGGAAACACTACGTGGCCTGCAAAATCGCCGCCACGGCTTGCTGGTCAACAAGCTGGATTTCCGGGAGCGCTCCTGATCACTGCCGCAAGAAAGGCGACCGACAGCATGAAGTGGACGGACACCGCGTGCGTCACATCATCCCCGCGGATTCCGACGTGACGGTCAGCGTGTAGCGATTTTTTACTTGCTGCAATCGCATCCGGGCCCCAAAGGCCGCAGAAAGATTTTTTGAATTGAGCACGGCCGTCTTTTCCCCGGCGGTCAGCACACGGCCGCCTTTCAAAATCAGCACGCGCGAAAACACCGGCATGATTTCCTCCACGTGATGCGTCACCAAGACCAGCGTCGGGGAATTTTTCCGTGCGCCGAGCCGCTGGAGGAATTGCAGGAAATGTTCGCGCGCCGCCGGATCCAGCCCGGCGCAGGGCTCGTCAAGGATCAGCACGCGTGGCTTCGCCATGAGCGCGCGGGCCACCAGCACCCGCTGGCGTTCGCCCTGCGACAGCACGCTCCATGGACGCTCCGCGAGATATCCACATTCAACTTGTTTCAGCAACCTTGATGCTTCGGCCTTCTCGGTCCGCGTCACGCGGCCCCAGAAATCAATCATCGCGTATTTGCCGCTGGCCACGGTTTCGAGCGCGGGCTCGCCATCGGCCATCAGCTGTCGGACGGACGAGCTGACGAGGCCGACTTTCTTCCGCAACTCGCGCCAGTCGGATTGGCCGTAAGTTTCGCCGAGCAGGGAAATCTCCCCCGCCGTCGGCATCAGATAGCCGGTGAGCGCGCTCAACAATGAAGTTTTGCCGGAACCGTTCGCGCCGAGGATCACCCAATGTTCACCGCGCTGCACGCACCAGCTCGCGTCGTCGAGGATCACCGTGCCGTCGCGTTGGATGCGCAGGTGGTCCACGGACAAAATGGTTTTGAGATTTTTCACAGCGCCTGGATTTCGGCCCACAACGGTTGCAGGTCGGCGTCGGCCAGCGCCATTTTCTTGACCGCCTCCTTCTGGCCCGCCGCCACCGCGCGGTTCAACCAGTGGCGCGCGATGTCAAGCTGCTGCATCTGGCAGGCGTAGCAGGACAGGTTGTAGGCGATGATCGGTTCCGCCGGAAACATCTTCGCCGCCGGCAGCAGTGCATCCCAAGCCTGTGACAGGCCGCCGTCGCTCACGCGGCGCAAGGCATAGGCGCGATGCAGCCAGCCGGAGGATTCGTGCGGCGCAACCTTGAGTTCGGAGCAGGCGACCTCCAGTGCGTCCCGCCATTGCTTTTCATGCGCGCAAATGGTCCAGCGCATCTCGAGCACATCGGCATGCTGCTGATTCGGCGGCGAGATATTTGACAGCTCCGCGCGCGCATCGGCGGCGCAGCCCAGCCCCAGCCAGCCGATGGCGGCGTCGAGGTGATGCGAGTCGGGTGGTTCAAGCGGTTTCACGCGCGGAGAGTGTAATCGCGAATCCAGAAAATCGCCGATAAAAAAATCAGATTGCCAAACTCAAAGAGTGCTGGCGTTCGGACCATTTGCGGTTTATGAATTGAGTTGTTATGAAAAAAATCATTTGTCTTTTTCTGGCTCTGGCGGGCACGCTTTCCGTCCACGCCAAAATCGTGACCCAGACGGTCGAATACAAACAAGGCGACACCACGCTGGAAGGTTATCTCGCGTATGACGATGCCATTTCCGGCAAACGTCCCGGCGTCCTAATTGTGCATCAATGGCTGGGCCTGACCGGTTACGAGAAGCATCGCGCAGAACAGCTCGCGCAGCTCGGCTACGTGGCGTTCTGCGCGGACATCTACGGTAAGGGCGTCCGCCCGAAAGACACGGGCGAAGCCGGCGCGCAGGCGGGAAAATACAAATCCGACCGGGCCTTGCTCCGCGCCCGCGTCAATGCCGGCCTGGACGTGCTCGCGAAAAATGAACTGGTGGATCCCAAGCGCATTGCGGCCATCGGCTATTGTTTCGGCGGCACGACGGTGCTGGAACTCGCCCGCAGCGGCGCGAACCTCGCGGGCGTCGTGAGCTTTCACGGTGGATTGGATTCACCGGCACCGGCGGACGGCAAGAACATCAAATGCAAAGTCCTGGTGCAGGCCGGGGCGGATGATCCGTTCCAGAAACCGGAAGACTTGACCGCATTTGAAAGCGAGATGCGTGACGCGAAAGTGGATTGGGAAATCACTTTCTACGGCGGCGCGGTCCACAGCTTCACGCAGCCTGATCCCGGATTCGTGAATCCCGGCGCACATTACAACGACAAGGCGGACAAACGTTCGTGGCAGGCGATGAAAGATTTCTTCGCTGAAATTTTTCGGTGACGTGATTAGTTGAAGCGTTGAATCTTTAAGTGGTCTTCGATTCAACCATTTAACAACTTAACCAAATTATGCGCATCACCGGCGGCCAGGCAGCTCGGCGAATTCTCAAGGTCCCCAAAGGACTGGACGTCCGCCCGACCCCGGATCTTGTCAAGCAGGCCGTGTTCAACTCGCTCGGCGACCGCGTCGTGGAGGCGCGCGTGTTGGAGTTGTTCGCCGGCAGCGGGGCGTTGAGCCTGGAATGTTTGAGCCGGGGCGCGGCGTCCGTGATGTGCATCGAGAAATCGCACCGGCACGCCGAATTCATCCGCAGCAACGCCGTGGCGGCGGGTTACGGTGAAATGCTCGAGGTGCGGACGCAGGACGTTTTTCCGGTGATGCAGCAACTGGCGGAAAGCGAACGGCAATTTGATTTGATTCTCGCCGACCCGCCTTATGGCGAAAAAAATGTGAACCGCCGCTCGACGTCCTTCGCGCAGCAACTGCTCGACGACCCAAACCTGACGAGACTGGTTGCAACGGGCGGACGATTGGTGCTCGGCCACACGAAACGCGACACGCTGGAAATCATGCCGCCATGGTCGGAAGTCAGAATGCTCAAGCACGGCGACACCGTGATGCGATTTTTGGTGGTGGGGTAGCGGCAGACGTCACGCCTGCCGTAGGGGGCGGCATCTTGCCGCCAGAAAATCCGGACAAATTCTCCAAGCCGCAGAAAAATTCCAATGGCCCCAATGCCTGCGTAGGTTTGATCCGCCGGGCGGGACGCCCCGGCTCTTCGGCAGGCAGGATGCCTGCCGCTACTCGGCTTCCGCTGCCTCAACCTCTTTGCGAATCGTCTCGCGGAACTTCTCCATGCCCTGGCCAAACGCGGCCGAGATGGGCAGCACCTTGACTTTCTTGATTTTGATTTTGAACTGCTTCAGGTTTTTTTCGGCGACGGCTTCGTCCATCTTGTTCGCCACGACGAGGCGCGGCTTGTCGAGTAGAGACGGATCGTAAAGCTCCAGTTCGCTCAGCAATTGTTTGTAATCATCCCACGGCTTGCGGTTGTCCGTACCGGCCATGTCGAGCAGGATCACGAGAATCTTGCAGCGCTTGATGTGGCGGAGAAATTTGTGGCCGAGGCCGACATTCTGGTGTGCGCCTTCGATGAGCCCGGGCACGTCGCAGACCGTGAGCCGCTTCCAGTCCGGATATTCGAGAATGCCGATCTGCGGATGCAGCGTGGTGAACGGATACGCCGCCACCTTCGGCCGCGCGCGGGAAATGGCCGTCAATAAAGTGGATTTGCCCGCGTTCGGATAACCGACGAGTCCGATTTCCGCCACGATGCGCAGTTCCAAAAGATAATCGCCTTCGTCACCCGGTTCGCCAGGCTGCGCGAAGCGCGGCGTCTGGCGCGCGGCGGTGGCGAAATTGCGGTTGCCCAATCCGCCGCGACCGCCTTTGCACAAGACAAACTGCTGGCCGTCCTGCGTAAGGTCGGCGACGAGTTCGCCCTTGGGCGAAGTGACGGAGAGTTTCTCGTCCTCTTCTTCCTTTGACAAGTCCACTTCCATGCCGCGAATGCCGGCGGTCGCCCGCAACACCGGACGCTGGCTCGTGCCGGTGCTGAACAGCGGATTTTTTCCGGCATCTTCAGCTTCGTCGTCTTCGTCTTCGGAATCTTCCACCACCGGCGGAGGCGTGGCGCTGGGCAGCCGCCAGACCAAAGTGCCGCAGGGAACTTTGATGATGAGATCTTTGCCCGCGTGGCCGTCCATGCCCTTGCCCATGCCGCCTTCGCCGGGCGGCGCGATGAGGCGCGGGACGTAATACTGCCCGATGAGATTGTTCAGGTCGTGGTCGGCCTGCAGGATGACGCCGCCGCCGCGTCCCCCGTTGCCGCCGCTCGGTCCGCCCTTGGTGATGTAAGCCTCGCGATGGAACGCGACACAGCCTTTCCCGCCGTGTCCCGCCTGCGCGTAAATTTTTATTTCGTCAATGAACATGAAATTATTTTCCCGCCATTTGTAGAACCCGCAGCCGTAAATCCGATGCAATCCAAAAGCCCGCTTCATTTTCCAGGCGATCCAATAAAATTTTCACGCTAGGAATTAATTTTCGATCTCGTGACTCGATTAAAATTCTGATAATTCCGATGGTGCGAATTCCAAGTTTGTTTGCGACGCTGCGTCCAAGCGATTCATCAATCAACAATGCGTCGGCCTTTTGTTTCAAGAACAAGGCGATGGCAGCGGCTTCGCCGGCGTCAAGTTCAGCTTGAATCACTTCCACCGGAAATGATGCCGGGGCCGGCAGAATTTCAATCCAATCCGGCAGAACCAGCCCTGAAAATCGCGCGTGAATTTTGGTCAGCCGGGTAAATTCGTCAGCCACTTCCGCCGGAATCAAAACGCGCTTGAAAAGTTGTGGGAGCAAATGTTCGTGCTGAACGCGGCACAAGTTCAAAATGACCGAAGTGTCGGCGACGACAATCATCGGTTTTGACGTGGAAAATTACGCAGGTCATCCTCCAAATCCTGCACCCCATAATGCTGCGGAATTTTCCGGTCGCGCAGGAAACCCTGAAACTCAAAAAATCCGACGCCCGCAATGTCCGCCGCCTGGATGAGCGTGACTTTGCGCGCCGCGTAGAGCGAGAGCGCCAGCTCCTGCTTCAGCTCGTCTTCGGTCATTTTTATTTCGGGCAATGTCAGCGTCATGGTGCCAATCTAATGAATTTTTTGCGGTTGGTCAAACCGGGAACGCGACACAACCTTTGCCGCCGTGCCCCGCCTGCGCGTAAATTTTTATTTCGTCAATGAACATGATGGAGTCGCGCCAACAAAAAAGGCGAGGCCGAAGCCCCGCCTTGAAATCGGTTGGCGAAAATTAGTTTTTCGCAGCGGCGGCCGTCTCTGTGATGACGTTCACGCGGCGGCTGTTCTTGTCGAACTTCACCTTGCCGTCGGTGAGTGCGAACAACGTCCAGTCGCGGCCGGTGCCGACGTTCTTGCCCGCGATGAACTTGCTGCCGCGCTGGCGGACGATGATGCTGCCCGCCGTGACGACCTGCCCGCCAAATTCTTTAACGCCGAGACGCTTGCTGACGCTGTCGCGACCGTTTCTTACGCTACCTTGACCTTTTTTATGTGCCATAAGCCTGAAAAATTAACCTTTGATGTCTTTGATTTTGATGACCGTCAGTTCCTGACGATGCCCGATGGTTTTGTGATAACCTTTGCGGCGCTTCATCTTGAAAGTGAGTTTTTTGTCGCCACGGATGTGTTCGACGACGTCGGCATCAATCGTGGCGCCGCTCACCGTGGGCGTGCCCACGGCCAGTTTGCCGTCGCGATTGACGAGCAGCACGCGGTCAAACGTGACCGGCTTGCCCGCCTCGGTTTCGAGACGTTCGATTTCCAGCGTGTCGCCCGCCGCGACGCGATATTGTTTGCCACCAGTTTCTAAAATCGCATACATAAATTTTTTCCCCGCAAAGGGTCGGGAATTAAACCAGATTTCTCCGGACTGTCAACGCCTGATTTTCGGCAATCTGGCTTGCTCCCGCCGACGCAACTGAAGTTCCTGCTTTTTAGTCTCCGCGCTCAAGAGTTCTTCGGCGCACCAGCCGCGTGACTGGGCGAAGGACGCGAGCTCGAAAAGTTCCTTGGCCAAAGCGGTTTTTGTCCGCCTGCGCTTTGATTGGTGACCGTCGGCAATAAGTTTTGCCTTGTGCGCCTTCTTCAAGAGTTTTTCAGCGCGGAGCAATGCCGGCAGATGTTTCGGAATTCCATCAAGGGCGGAATGGCGCGCGTGTCGGGTGCCGTGCTTTTCCGCCTTTTTGATTTTCTCCCAGTTCGCCCAGACCTCGTCCACGTCCTTGACCTTGGTCGTCCCGAAGACGTGCGGGTGGCGGCGGATCAATTTATCCACGAGCACACGGCACACTTTCTCAAAATCAAACGCCCCGCGCTCGCGGGCTAGCTGGCTGTGGAACACCACCTGCAATAGCAAGTCGCCCAGTTCCTCCGCCATCTCGTGGTCGTCGCCCGCCTCGATGGCGTCAATTAATTCATAAACCTCCTCGATCGCGTGGCGGCGCAGGGTCAGGTGCGACTGCTCGCGGTCCCACGGACAGCCCTTGGGGGAGCGCAGCTTTGCCATGACTTTCAGCAGGTCGTTGATTGCCGGTTGTTTTTTCATGTTGTTTTAACCACGGATGAAACACAGATGGACACGGATGACGGAGCGCGGGTCTATGACCCGCAGCAATTTGAAAATTGTAACTATTGGCATGCTGTTGCGGCTCACAGAGCCGCGCTCCTTGCGTTATTTTTGATCCGTGTTCATCTGTGCCCATCTGTGGCGGGTTTAATTAAACCCTTTATTTATTAGGGTTTGCCCGCCGGATGGACGGCCACTGTCAGCAAAAATGTCAGTCACGAGGCGGATGATAGGATAATTCGCCAACACTGTTCAAGACTTGCTGAAACTTCGCCACAACGCGCGTTCTAAACCGCCGTTGAAACAGGACTGGTATCTCGTAACAGAGAAAGCCAGTTATGAAAACGAAATACACCTTGTTCCGGCGCGGCGAAATGTTCTACATGCAGGACAGCGCCACCGGCAAACAAACCAGCCTACGCACGAAGGACGAAACCGAAGCCGTGAGCCTTTTAGAAGCCCGCAACGCGGCGCAGCGACAGCCGGTGTTAAACTTGCACCTCGCCCGCGCCTACCTGACAGCCAGCGACCCCGCTTTCGTTGAGCGCACTTGGCAGGTTGTCATGGAACAGATGCAGAGCCGAGGCAAAGAAAGCAGCCGCGAGCGTTATGAGAGCGTGTTCAAGTCACCGTCCTTTGACGGCATCCGAAACAAAAAATTGATGGAAACGACCGCCGACGATTTCTTTGCCGTGTTCAAGAAAAACCAAGTTTCGATTAACGAGTTTTTGAAACGGCTGCATAACTTCGCCGTGCATCTTGGCTGGATTGCGATTCCGATTGTCGCCCCCTACCTGTGGCCGAAATACGAACCCAAAGACCGGCGCGGCATCACGCAAGCCGAGCATGAAAGCGTTTTGCAGAAGGAGAAAAACGCCGAGTGGAAACTTTACCTTGAATTGCTTTGGGAAACCGGCGCAGCGCAGAGCGACGCGGTGAATTTCAAAGCCGAGGACATTGACCCGCAGACGCGGACGATTTCTTATTTCCGAATGAAAACCGGCTCGCTCGCACAATTCACCGTCAGCAAAAAATTGGAAACCGTGTTAAGCCATTTGCCGACCACCGGCGCATTATTCCCGAAGCTGTCCACGTTCACGGCCAACGACCGCGCCAGCCGTTTTCGCCGCCGTTGCCACAAAGCGGGCGTGGCGGGCGTAACCCTGCATTGCTACCGCTACGCATGGGCAGAGCGGGCAAAGGTTGTCGGAATGCCGGAACGGTTCGCACAGGCCGCGTTAGGCCACAACAGCAAAGCCATTCACCGCGCCTACGAATACCGCGTGACCAGCTTGCGCGAGTGTCCGACGCCGGAGTGCTTGCAGCATTGCGAGACACCCGACAAAGCCGCCGATTATTGGCGGATGCACATTGCCACCCACCCGCATTTTAACCCTGAATGCGAATGCTTGGCCGTCCTGCTATTGAACACGCGCAAGCGCGTCAAAGGCCACCAGCTAGTTTCTATTGGCACGATGGACACGATTTTAGTGCATCCCCGCGAAGTGTTCCGCCTTGCCATCATTGCCGCCGCCAGTGCGGTGATTGTCATGCACAACCACCCCAGCGGCGAAAGCAGCCCATCCGAAGCAGACATCAAAGTGACCCGCGATTTAATCCGCGCCGGTCAGCTTTTGAAAATGGAATTGATTGACCACGTTGTTATCGGCAACGGCAATTTTTCATCACTCCGCGCCCTTGGTTATTTTTACGCCTAACCCACCATGAACACACACAACGAAGATTCACCCTTTGGAAATGTCATTTACGCCTACACCCGCAAACAGGCCATCGCCGACGGCGTGCAGGTTGACGTTTCCACCACCGCCAAAGAAGCCGGAATCCGCTTTCCGGTGTTTATCACCCGCACCGCCTTTGATGCTTATGTGACCGTCCCGCAGAATGTCAGTGGGCAGGATGAAGCCGGAAGGCTTTGGGATGTTGTTTGGATGCTCCGCTTTGCCATCCTAAAGGCAGCGCAAGGCAAAGACCGCTTGCCGTTCGCGCTCTACGTTCGCAACGACAACCGCGCCGCCCGTCTCGTTAAGTTGATCGCCACTTGTGGCGCACTCGACATTGACGACCCGCAACCCGCCATCACGGTGATGATGCCGGATGAAGATTGATTGCAGACTGTCAGTGAAAGTGTCAGTGAAAGGAGAAAAAAGTAACCGAAAAAAGTGACGAGTTAGCGCGAATGCACTATGATTTTTCAATGGTATTCGCTAGTTTATTGAAATCTGAAACGAGTTTACAGACTGTGCCCATCCGTGGTTAAAAGTGTTCCTGCTTTCCTAATTATTTTTTTTTCTTAAACTTGGCGGATGGAACGACTGCCCGGATTCCGCGATTTTTATCCCGAACCACTGCCGCACAACGACGTGTGGAGCGCCGACGCGCGCCAATATATTTTTGATAAATGGCGCACGATTGCCAAACGCTATGGCTTCCGCGAATACGACGGTCCGCCGCTCGAACCGCTGGAACTCTTCACGACGAAAAGTGGCGAGGAAATTGTCGGTCAACTTTTCGACTTCGTGGACAAGGGCAAACGGCACA
>TBL_comb47_HYPODRAFT_10002777_pt1 | contig 21327 bp, 21 predicted proteins | sample TroBogypolimnion_40_FD_10682 | JGI IMG/M metagenome (IMG submission 10682) | reverse complement strand
TCCGCTTCTCCTCATATCTCGCTTCCAACCTGTTCGATTCCACCCAAGACAAACTCAGGGTAAACAAAAAGAAGTTCCTAATGGAACTTCTTTTTGTTTACTGAGCGGGTAAGGGGAATCGAACCCCTCTCTCGACCATGGCAAGGTCGCATAATAACCACTATACGATACCCGCATAAGCTATATAAATATATAGCAAATATTTATCTCTTAATCAACCCTTGAGAGTCAAGGATATAATGTGCCGCGGGCGGGAATCGAACCCGCACTGTGTCGCCACAACTGGATTTTAAGTCCAGCGCGTCTACCAATTCCGCCACCGCGGCTTTCTTATATATTTAAAAAATAAATGTGGAGATGATGGGAGTTGAACCCATGTCTAGCAAGTAACTATAAACGCTTCTACAAAATTATTCCAGTTTAGTTTTGACCTTAGAGATAAAAAACCGGGAGAAAAACTCTAACGCGATCTTTCTTTTAGTTCGATGTCTCTGATGAAAGCAACCAGATAATCTAGCTTTATAAATGACACCAGTAACTAGCTATAAAGCGTCGCTAGGCTGATGGTTGTGGCTATATTAAGCGACAACGGGTGCGAAACTTGGAACTAACCAAGTAAACGCTGCAGATTTCTTTGCATTTGTTTTTTGAGCCTGAGTACGTGGGTGCTCACCGCGTTTTGCACGTTTATAGATAGGTCTTGCTATCGAAAGCCCGACATCCCCTTATCTTAATCGCTGTTTCATTAAAGTACTGATTTGACGATCCAAATCTTTCTTTTTTAAGTCATCACGCTTGTCGAATTTTTTCTTACCTTCAGCGAGCGCGAGTTCCATTTTGATTAAGCTACGCTTAGTATATATTTTGATGGGCACCAGTGTCAAGCCGTTTTCCTGTTTCTTACCCAATAAGTGCTGGATTTCTCTATTTCTAAGCAATATTTTACGTTCTCGAATTGGATTATAATCGGGCAAATTACCAGCGTGGCGATATTTAGAAATATGGGCGCCGATTAAGAATAATTCCGGTGAACCATTTAAGTACCTAAAAGAGATGTAAGCCCCCTTTAAACTCACGTGGCCATCTTTAATCGCTTTTACTTCGTGACCAAACAGAACCAAGCCGGCTTCAAAAGTTTCGATTATTTTATAGTCAAAGTTCGCTTTTTTATTTGTTGCCAGTACCGGCATAATTCCATTCTTTTAATTTAGCTAAAACCTTTTCATTTTGTAAAACATTTCCCAAATAACGACGATAAGCCTGATCTTTAGCCATTTTATCTAATTCCTTATTGTCTTTATGTTCAGCTTTTAACTCGTCCAGCTTTTCATCTATTTCCGATTCACTGGCTTCAATTTTTTCAACAATCCCCACCTCTTTCATAACTAAGGCGGTTTTCACTCTTTTAACGGCGTTAGGTAGTAAATCTAAAACTAGTTCATTTCTAGTTTTGCCAAGGTGCTGCAAATAATCTTCCATTTTTCCACCTTGTCTAGCCAGATTATCCTCAATTTCGTGCATCATGTGGTGTGTTTCACTTTCCACCATCGCCTCCGGCAAATCACCGAACTTAGTATCATTTACTATTTTATCTAAAACCTCCAACTCCGTTTTGTTCTCGGCTTGACTCTTTCTGTCGGCCATAATATTTTCGCTCAATGTTTTCTCCAGATCGGCTAAATCCTTAAAACGGAAACCAACCGCAAATTCATCGTTTACCTCTGGTAATTCTCTTTTGTAAATTGCCGTAATTTTCACTTTAAAATCCACCATTTTACCGGCTAAATTTTTCTGATGATGATCGTCTGGGAAAGGGAGAGAAAATTCTCTCACTTCTCCGGTTTTAGCCCCCAATAATTCTTTATCAAAACCGCCGACAAAATAATTTTTACCAATAATTACCGCTAAATCCTTAGTTTGACCGCCTTCAACCGGAACCTTGTCCATAAACATTTCAATGTCTACTAAAACCTTATTACTGTCGCTTACCCCTTCCTCAGAAAGAGTCTCTTTAACGCGCATTTCCTGAAGTTCTTTTAAAGTTTTTTCGATATCCACTTTTTCAACCTTAGCTTCGGCTGGTTTAATCTTTAAATCTTTATATCTACCTAAAGCCACGGTGGGCATAATCGCTACTATTACTTTGTATTCAAACGGATTACCTGGGGCTAATTTGGTAATTTCCACCTTAGGTTGGCCAACCGCCATCCGATCCATAGTATTTTTCTCTATAGCGTCGTCAATTGTTTTGTGAATTGCCAAATGCGCCGCTTCTTCTAAAATAGTCATTTCGCCCACTTTTTGTTTTAAAATATCCAGTGGCGCTTTGCCTGGACGAAAGCCTTCAATTTTTACTTTTTCGGAAATTTTTTGTGCTCCTTTTTCAATATATGGAGTAAATTCTTCAATTGTTAGCTCAATTAATAATTCTGCCTGCGATTTTTCTAAATCTTTTTTGGTTACTTGCATAGTTTTTATTTTATAATATAAGCAATGTTTTATGAGTTTATACTATAACATTTACCAGACAAAAATCAAGCCAAAAAAACCAACACTCTTGACTTTATTTCTTATTTATCCCAAAATAAAGACCTGACAATTTTGTCTGGACCTTAAAAAGTAAAAAAATGGAACTAACCCAAAAACGGTGGCAAGAAATTGCCCAGGCGTTATTTGACCACTATGTCAGAAAGCGCTTCATTGGAGAAAATTTTATTATTGTTGATAAAGAAATCAACAAAAGACAGCTCCTGCTATTTTCAAAGCTGGCTAATTGCGAGCCTGATTCACTGGAAGCCTCTATCCGCGCCAGTTGTGGACGCATCGGTCACATTAGTCTCGCCGGCCAATTGCCTAAAAGGGATGAAAGAGAAATTATTTTGGCGGTAATAAAAGCCTATGTCAGAATAATTAACATCCCCCTTAAAGATTACAAAAGGAGCTTTGGTAACATGACCAGTGAGATAAACTACTGCAACCCCAGCCTTCACTTGAAGACTAAGGAATTAGTTTGCTTCGCCTACCCCATTTACCGGGCCGTGTTTGAAGAGATTTTCAAACCAGAACCGGTCAACGAACCAATGATGATTTATTAAAGCTAAGGTGAGACAGCTGTCTCCTAAATGGGTAATTGTACCTCTCTAGCAAAACTCTAGATAAGGGCAGAACAAGAACCATCTCCTTCACTTTTTTAAAACAAAAGCCTCCGAAAACATCCGGAGGCTTTTTTCTTTTTATCTAAAAATCAAAACTTAAATAAGCAAACCAACAATAAGTAAAGCCACAATATTTAACACTTTAATCATTGGATTGATAGCTGGACCAGCGGTGTCCTTATAAGGATCACCAACGGTGTCACCAGTAACGGCTGCTTTGTGAGCATCAGAACCTTTACCGCCAAAATTTCCCAGTTCAATATATTTCTTGGCATTATCCCAAGCACCGCCACCGGAGGTCATAGAAATTGCTACAAATAAACCCGTGATAATTGAGCCGACTAATAATCCGCCTAAAGCTTCAAGTCCGTGAGACCCAAAACCAAAACCAACGATAATCGGTACCAGAACCGGAATCAAAGCGGGTACAATCATTTCTTTAATCGCCGCTTTAGTAACGATATCAACGGTGCGTCCGTAATCAGGTTTTTCAGTATTTAACATGATGCCTGGTTTTTCTTTAAATTGCGCCCTTACATCTTCAACTACCGAACCGGCAGTTTTACCAACCGCTTTCATCGCCATGGCGCCAAACAAATAAGGAAGTAAACCACCGATAAATAAACCAACTAAAACGTATGGGTTGTCGATTAGAAATTGGGCACTGCCGCCGCCATCTTTAATCTTCTGAGTAAAATCTGCAAATAATACTAAGGCTGCGAGTGCTGCCGAACCGATAGCATAACCTTTAGTCACCGCTTTAGTGGTATTACCAACGGCATCTAAGGGGTCAGTAATATTTCTAACATCATCCCCTAACTCAGCCATTTCTGCAATTCCTCCGGCGTTATCAGTAATCGGACCATAAGCATCAATAGTCACGATAATACCAGCCATTGATAACATAGACATGGCCGCAATGGCAATTCCATATAAACCAGCAAAAGAATAAGCGCCTAAGATTGCCAAACAAATAACAATGATTGGGGCGGCCGTTGATTGCATCGAAACCGCTAGCCCAGCAATAACATTCGTGCCGTGACCAGTTTTGGAAGCTTCGGCAATAGATTTAACCGGGACTATAAGCCGTTGAAGTATAATATTCAGTAATAATAACTAATAAGCCGGTAACCACTAAGCCAATTAAACTGGACCCATAAATATTTACAAAGTTACTGGCCATAAAATGCTTAGTCACAAAATAAAAAGCAATCGCCGATAAAACACCCGCCGCGATTAAACCTTTATATAGCGCCCCCATGATATTTTGTTTTTTACCTAAACGAATAAAGAAAATACCAATAATCGAAGCAATAATTGATACCGCCCCTAAAACTAAAGGAAAGAGAACGACCGTGTTATTATCTTTAAAGATTAGGTGGCCAAGCACCATAGTAGCAATTGAAGTCACCGCATAAGTTTCAAATAAATCAGCCGCCATGCCAGCGCAATCACCCACGTTGTCACCCACGTTATCAGCGATAACTGCTGGATTACGAGGATCATCTTCGGGAATCGAAGCTTCAACTTTACCAACTAGATCGGCTCCCACATCAGCCGCTTTAGTATAAATACCGCCACCTAAACGGGCGAAGATAGAAATTAAGGAACTACCAAAAGCAAAACCAATAATAGCGGTTAAATTATGAGTTAAAAAATAAAAACCAGCGGTGCCAAGCAAAGCTAAACCAACAACTAGCATCCCAGTAACACTACCGCCAAGTACAGCGACGTTTAGGGCTTTTTGCATGCCTCCTCGAGCGGCTTCAGCGGTTCGAACATTAGCGCGCACGCTAACGAACATGCCGATATAACCAGTTAAAGCTGACAGAACAGCGCCCGTTAAAAAAGCCGCCGCAGTCATCCAACCTAGTGAGGGAATAAAACCAATAACCAAAAATAAAACCGCGGCCACAATTGCTACCGTTTTATACTGGCGATTTAAAAAAGCTTTAGCACCATCTTGAATCGCACTCGCAATTTCCTTCATGCGATCATTACCATCTGACATTTTGAGAATGAGGCGGATAACGACAGCGCCATAGATAATGGCGGCCAGAGCGCTACCCAAGATAATCAAGTTGATCATAGATCTTGGAACGACTGAGGGATTTTAAATTAATAAAAGCTAGTCAGTCGACAATTTTATTTAAATTTTTATTAAACTATTCCGTTAATTCTTTTTCAAAATCTTCTGCTTCTTCGACATCAACGTGAGCCGTTTCCTCAAAAGCTTCGGCAATCTTGGGATCCTCACTATCAATCACCTTGCCAACACCATCTTCAATAATATCAATTTTCCAGCCCGTTAGATGAGCGGCCAAACGAACATTCTGTCCGCTTTTACCAATCGCCAGTGATAATTTGTCAGAAGCGACTTTTACAATGGCTTTATGATCTTTTTCTATTAATTCAATATCGGAAATTTTAGCCGGAGCCAGAGCGTTGGCAATAAATTTAGCTGGATTTTCACTATATTCAATAATATCAACTTTTTCACCACCGAGCTCCGAAATAATCGTTTGAATTCTAGCGCCGCGCTGGCCGACGCAAGAGCCAACCGGATCAACATTCTCTGCGTCTGACCAAATAGCCACCTTAGAACGGGAGCCAGCTTCACGAGCGACAGCTTTAAGCTCAACTAAACCATTGGCAATCTCAGGAATTTCTAAATAAAAGACTTTGCGTAAGATTTCTTCGCTGCGGCGAGATAAAATAATTTCCGGCCCTTTATGCCCTTCGCGGACTTCCTTAATATAGACTTTAACCCGATCAGAAACATTGTAATGTTCTCCATAAATCTGTTCTTCAGCCGGCAAAATACCAATCGCTTTGCCTAAATCGACAAAAACTAAACGGCCTTCGCGTCGCTGGACAATTCCCGAGACAACATCTTTCTCTTTATCCTTAAATTCCGAAAAAATCATATCTCTCTCCATTTCTCGAAGTTTTTGAATAATAACCTGTTTAGCGGTTTGCGCCGCCATCCGGCCATAACTTTCAGGAATCGGTAAATCGGTTATCAGCTCATCACCAACCTTAACCGCCGACTTCAAAATTTTGGCTTCTTTTAACTGGATATCGGTTTTAGGATTGAACTTGCGAACTTCCTTGCCTTCAGCATCAAGTTCCGGCTCAATATAAGTCGGCTCTTCTTTAGAATTTTTGTCCTGAGGACCATAAAGACGTTGCAACATTTCCGCCTCTTCTTGTTCCGGTAAATCTTCAACCACAGTTTTAACGTCAAAAATTTCACTCTTACCGGTGTTTACATCAAACTTCACTTTAATATTTTGATTCTTTTCACCATAATCCTTACGATAAGCGGCCGCAAGGGCTAGTTCAATCGTGGTTACTACGGTGTCATATTCTAGATTTTTTTCTTCACACACCTGTTTAATGGCGTTAGATAGTTCAGACATAATATTTAGATTAGATGCCTCATTTATTAATTGGCATCTTTACTTATAGTTAGATAAAAAGCTAATTGTGATTAACAACTAGCTTTATATAATGAGTATAGCAAATATTTAATTTTTGTCAAAATTACCAGATTAAAAAATTGCATGCCCCACCATCATTAACTGTATTACAAACCACTGTCTGCAGAATAAAATAAGTCAGCCCCCAGGAGGTAAGGATAATTATCAAACCAATAATTAAAGACTGAATTTGCCCCATTACTTCTTTAATCTTAGCTTCATTGCCCTGTGAAGTCATATACTTGAACCCGGCGATAACCAGCAAGACTACAAGTAATAGAGCGATAAAAGTTAAGGCTGTTTCCAAAAAGTTAAGAACAATTACTTTTATATCTCGGGGGCCGCTGCCATAACTAGCATCGGCCGAAGTGGTTAATAAAGATTGATTGCTAAGTAAAGTACTATCAGCTGCTGCTGGCTTAATTCCAAGGACTATGTTAAATTGCAAAATCGCTAAAGAAACAACGATAACTAAAGATAATAAATATTTTTTAGCAAGAAGCATATTATTTTGTTATAATTATAAAACGCTATTTATATTATACGTAAAAAAAAGTCAAAAGACAAACCAATGAATCTTTCTTCAAAAATTGCCTACAACACCATTATACAATTAGTCGGGAAAATAGTCTCCACTATTTTGGGGCTTATTTCACTAGCTATGATGGCTCGTTATTTAGGCCAGTCCGGATTCGGAATTTATACCACCATTATAACCTTCGTGTCCTTCTTCGCGATTATTGCTGATTTAGGGCTCACCTTAGTAACAGTACAAATGATTAGCCGCCCTGGGGCCGATGAAAAAAAAAGTTTAGACAATCTTTTTGGCCTGCGTCTAGTTTCAATCATCATTTTTCTCGGACTAGCGCCAATAATTGCCATTTTTTCACCTTATTCCGCGGCAGTTAAAACTGGCGTTTTAATCGCCATCCTATCTTTTTTGTTTCCGGCCTTAAATCAAATTCTAATTGGTTTATTCCAAAAAAGATTAAGAATGGATAAAGCCGTTATCGCTGAGACTATTGGTCGGATAATACTCGTCTTCGGAATTTGGTTGGTTTTACTGACTAATCGAGGTCTAAACGGAATATTATGGGCAACGGTCATTTCGGCGGCCTTAAATTTTATTATTTCCTACTTATTAGCCGCTAATTATTTCTTTATAAAACCCACTTTTGATTTAAAAATTTGGCGAGAAATAGCAACCAAAAGTTGGCCGCTAGCAGTCACCATTGTTCTTAATCTTCTTTATTTAAAAACCGACACCTTAATTCTATCTTTAATTAAAAGCCCCGCCGAGGTTGGCTTATACGGAGCCGCCTATAAAATTATTGATGTACTTACCACCCTGCCTTTTATGTTTGCCGGAATTATCTTGCCGATTTTAACCTCTTCCTGGTTTGAAGAAAAAAAATCCTATTTTAATTCCGTCCTTCAAAAATCTTTCGATTTAATGGCAATTTTTTCACTGCCAATTATTGCTGGTACTCTAGTTCTAGCGAAACCAATGATTGTCCTGGTGGCCGGCAATGATTTTGCAGGTAGCGGCATTATTTTGAAAATATTAATTTTTGCTCTAGTGGCCATATTTTTGGGCTGCATGTTTGCCCACGCCGTAATTGCCATAAATCGCCAGAAAAAAATGATTGGCGCTTATATTTTTGTTAGTATCACCTCAATTATTTTTTATTTAATTTTTATCCCTCGATTCTCTTACTATGGAGCCGCCGGAGTAACTATTTACAGTGAAGCAGCCATTGCCTTCTTATCAGCCTACGTGGTTTGGCGATATACTAAATTCATTCCTAATTTTAAGATAGTTGGTAAGGCCATCCTGGCTTCGATTGTAATCTGGGTAGCGCTTTTCTTGATTCCTGAAAGTTTTTATTACACCTGGACCGGTCTCATAACGAGCGGCAGTTTAGCTGTCATTTTATATCTTGTCACTCTGTATCTAATTAATGGCTTAACTCAGGATGATTTAAAAATCTTATTAAACAAAAAACTTTAAATATATGGAAAAAAAATTAAAACAAATTATTGTTTTTGAAAACGACGACTATTTAATTATTAATAAGCCCTCCGGTTTAATTGTTCACGGCGGCCCGGGAATAAATGAAGAAGTCTTAACTGACTGGTTAAGGTTTGCTTATCCAGAAATTGAATCGGTTGGCGAAGATCCACTACGCCCCGGAATTGTTCATCGCCTTGATAAAGAAGCGAGCGGTCTAATGATTATTGCCAAAAACCAAAAAGCTTTTAATTATTTTAAGAAACAATTTCAAAATCGACACATTACTAAAAAATATTTAGCCTTGGCTCACGGACAAATCAGTAAAGAGGAAGATATAATAAATTTTCCGATCAGACGGGCTCGAGATGGCTATAAAATGGCCGCTCTTCCTGTCAGTTCAGAAACAATTAGTGATAAAAATAAGCCAAATAACCGCGATCGCGGGACTTTAAAGGCCCAAGACGAATCCAAAGAAGCAATCACAGAATTTAGCGTTATTAAAAAATATATTAATTACACTTTGCTGGACGTTAAAATAAAAACTGGCCGCACGCATCAAATCCGGGTACATCTTTATGCCTATGGGCATCCACTTCTAGGCGACCCTCTTTACTTCACTAAAAAAACAAAAGTAAAAAATCAGAAAGTGAACTTAGGCCGCATTTTTTTAGTGGCTTACGAGCTTAATTTTAAGGATTTAAACGGTGAAAAACAAAAATTTAATATTAATCTGCCAGTTGACTTGGACAATTTTCTAAAAAAGACCAAATAGTTCAAAAACCTTTGACGGAGGTAGGCGTTTCCGCTATAATAATAAAGAATTAAAAAAAATTAATTTTTAAAAACCTATGAAAAAAAAGAGAATCATTTTTGGTTCAGTGGCGCTAGTGGCTGTAGTGCTGATAGCGGCCGTTGTTCTAGGAATTTCCTTATATAAAAATAAGGGCGTTATTAAGCCAGAAATGGCAAAATTAAAAGCGGAAAATTACATTAACACTTATTTAATGCAAAGTGGCTCCAAGGCTACTGTTTCCGATATTACCGAGGCTTACGGTTTATACAAAGTCACAGTCAATATCGGTGCTAATCAAAAAGTAGATTCTTACATTTCTCGTGATGGCGTGCTCTTCTTCCCTCAAGCTTTAAACATGGACGAGGCCTCAAAAACGGCAGCGGCAAACACGGCCAGTAACTCTAACACTGCCAGCGCCCCGGTTGATATTCCTAAGAATGACAAACCAAAAGTTGAATTATTTGTCATGAGCTATTGCCCATACGGCACCCAAATGGAAAAAGGAATTTTGCCGGTTCTTAAAACCTTAGGTAATAAAATTGATTACGAATTAAAGTTTGTTGATTACTCCATGCATGGCGATAAAGAATTAAAAGAAAATTTAGTTCAATATTGTATTCAAAAAGAACAAAAAGCTAAGTTTAATGATTACTTAACCTGTTTCTTAAAAGCCAGCGACAGCGCTTCTTGTTTAGCTAGCACCGGCATCGACACCAGTAAAAACGATGCTTGTGTGGCAAAAACTGATGCTGAATTTAGTGTTACCGCTAATGCTAAAAATAATATCGGTTATCAAGGAACTTTCCCTGGATTTGACACTAATAAAGCTGATAATACTAAATACAACGTCGCTGGTTCTCCAACTCTAATTATCAACGGTAAAGACGCTTCCAGTGCTCGTGATAGTGCCAGCCTGCTAAAATCAATCTGTTCCGCTTTCACCACTCAACCAAAAGAATGTGACGCCACCTTATCATCCGCCGCTCCAGCCCCTGGATTTGGTGAAGGAACGGCTGCCGCTAGTAGTGGTAGTGCCGCCGCTGGTTGTGGACAATAGAAAATATCGGATTTAAAATATAAATCAAAAACAGAGCTTTAAATAGCTCTGTTTTTTTGGATAAAAAAGGAAGCCCGGCTAACATGAAGGACTTCCTGAAATTTGTTTTTATAATAAAGGTGCTAGTTCATCTTTTAAGCTTTCTTTATTTCTTAAACCAATAAACTCACCAATGACCACGCCCCCCTTAAAAAGTTTCATATTAGGAATACTCTGAATCTCATATTTAATGGCTAATTCCTGATTTTCTGATTCTTCGGTGTTTACTTTGACAATTTTTAATTTATCCACCAACTCAACTGATAACTCATCTAGAATTGGCGCCATCATTCGACAAGGACCGCACCATGGGGCCCAAAAATCTACCAAGACCGGGATCTCGCTTTTTAAAACCTCAGTCTCAAAATTATCTTTGTTTACATCTAATGCTTGTGACATAAAATTATTGTTTAATTATTTCTTTAAATAGTTTAGAAATTTTTTCCGGCTGCTTATTTTTTCTTAAAAAACAGTAATCCATTTCTTCTTCGAGTATTTTGTTCATCAAAGAAGAGATGGCCGATCGAGCCGCCTTAAACTGAACAATAGCCGCCAAACAGTCATGATCTTTGTCGTCTAACATTTTTTTAACCCCCTCGAGCTGGCCGATAATATTATTAATTCGTTGTTCGGTAGTTTTCATAATATTCATATATTATCATATACCCCTATAGGGTGTCAATAATAATCCAGTAATTATGAGCTTCACTATATAATTTAAAGTTTTTAAAGTTGGCTCGCAACAATAATCTTCTGAGGCTTTTCTTTGTAAAAGCGTGATAATATCTTTCACTAACTGCTTGGCCCTGATTATTTTTCCAGGGAAATAAAAGATCACCGAAATCCAATTCACTTCTTAGGGTAATTTTTTGCCAAATATTTTTTACTAAGTGCCAGCGATATTTCTTATTATTCCACAACCGCCAGACACTAAAAATAATTTGTCCGTGAGGCGCGGTAACTATTTTTAACTGCTCTAATGCTTGAAGCCTAAGATCTTCGCTTGGTAAGTGATGCAGGACGGCTACGGAAATAACCAAATCAAACTTTTGTTTAATCGTTTCGCTAAGTTCTAAAATATCCGCTACTTTAAAATCATAGCTCGGATAATTAGCTTTAGCCAACTTAATAAGCGCTTCACTGTTATCAACTCCCAGATAAGAAATTCTTCTCTTTTTTAAATTTTCCAATAAACGCCCATTACCGCAACCGACATCTAAAACACTATCGCCTTCTTTCAAATTACTTAAAATTTTTTCAAGCTCCGGCCAGACATATTTTTTTCTAGTCGCATCGAACTGAACGGCAATTTCCTGGTAGTTGCTGCGGACTATTTGTAATAATTTTTTTTGAATTTCTTTTTTCATTTTAACTTAAATATTCTTTATAACGATAATCCTGTCCGCCGGCGTCTTTTACCTTTTTAAGCTTCAAGCAATTATCGCAACCCCCGCAGTCTTTAGCCTCGTGATCGCCAAAATATCTTAAAATATACTGCTGGCGGCAGCCGACTTGATAAACATATTGTTCCATTTCATCTAATTTCTCATACGCTCGATCAGCTTTATTTTTGAGTGACTTAAAATCCAAATTTAAATCTTCAGACAAAACTCGCTTTAAAATTTTAATTTCCGTGCCGCGAAATGGCGGACGGTATTCCACTAAATCTTTCTCCACTAATTTTTTAATTGTCCTTTGCAGCGAATCTTTTTTAACACCCATCACCAAAGAAGCGTCTTCTAAATTAATCTCCCAACCAGCGGTAAACTCTTTAGCAAATTTTTCAAATAACAAGCCAATGACTTCAATCTGCACTTTAGCTCTTTTGCCTGAGGCCTCAACCATAGCGTTTTCATCGGATTTGGCTTTTAGATAAGCATTAGAATTTTTTTCATTAGGACGAGATAAATATCCTTCTTTTTCTAAAATCTTAAGGGCTGTGCCCACGGCCATTTCTGGAACCCGTTCTGACAAATTTTGAATTATCTCTGAATAGGTAACTAAAACTGTTTCTTCACCAATAGCTTCGTTGCGGTCAGACCAGTCAGTCAGTAATTCATAGATTTCCATGATAATATTAGGTGCAGGGTTATCCCCTTTGATAAAAAATTCTCTAAGATATCTGTCTTGCGGCGAATAGAATAATAAGCAGAAACTAGGTTTACCGTCGCGACCGGCGCGGCCCGCTTCTTGGTAATAAGCTTCGATTGTTCCCGGCAGGTCATGGTGGATTACAAAACGAATATCTTTTTTGTTAATTCCCAAGCCAAAAGCATTGGTGGCAATCACTACCTGCGCTTCGCCTTTCATAAAACTATTTTGTACCCAATCTCGACTACCAGAGTCCATACCAGCGTGATAAACCACCGCCTTAATATTCCTTTCAATTAAGAGTTCGGCTAGTTCATCGGCCTTAGACCGGGTACCAACATAGATAATTCCTGAACCTAAATTATTATTATCCAAGGCATCTAAGATATATTGTGTCTTCTGTCCGTTGCTCGCCTGCACCACCGCCATTTGTAAATTTGGCCTGGCAAAACCGCTAATTACATAATTTGGGTTAGCTAGATTTAATTGTTTGGCAATATCTTCTCGGACTTCGGGGGTAGCCGTCGCTGTCAGCGCCACGACAATTGGCGAGCCAATCATTTTTATTACCTCTTTTAAACGAAGATAGCTCGGACGGAAATCGTGGCCCCATTGAGAAATACAATGAGCCTCGTCAATTGCAAATAAATTAACTTTTAACCCCCTTAAGTCGGTCATAAAAGTTACATTATAAAAACGTTCCGGCGCAATATAAACGATTTTATAATATCCCGCTTTTATTTTTTTAAGTCTTTCTTCGCTTTCTTGCGGCGACAAAGATGAATTAATAAAGGTCGAAGGAATGCCCACCTTATCGAGTGAATCAACCTGATCTTTCATTAAAGCAATTAGAGGTGAAACGACTAGAGTAATGCCTTCGAAAATTAAAGCCGGTAATTGATAAATCATAGACTTACCGCCTCCGGTTGGCAGAATTACCACCGTATCATGGCCAGCTAAAATATGATCAATAGCCTCCTCTTGTCCTGGACGAAAAGACTCATAACCAAAATGAATCTTCAGTAAGTCTAATAATTGTTTTTTGCGCTGCGGCATGGCGGATATAGTTTAAAACCGCGTTTAGGCGGTTTTTTTATTTTTGTAAATACTTAAGACATTTTTAAACAGAAAAGCTATTGTCATCGGCCCAATTCCACCCGGGACCGGAGAAATAAAAGAAACTTTATCTTTAACACTATCAAAGTCGACATCACCACAAACCTTGGCGCCAACTTTAGTTGTCCCAATATCAATAATGACGGCTCGATCCTTAATCATGTTATCCTTAATAAACAACGGCACGCCGATGGCGGTGATTAGAACATCAACTTGAGAAGAAACCTCTTTAACTTTGTTAGCCTCCCTTCCAGTAATGCCGGTTATTTTTTTAAAACCAAGATCGGCTAACAAATTTTTTAAAGCCTCACCAAAAATTTCGGAATTATACAGAGCACCGACACTTAATTTAGTCATATCTATTTTAGTGTCCTCTAACATTAATCTAACAGCCGCTAAAACTGGAGAGAGAACATTTGCTGGGTGATTATTTAAAAAACCATCGGCATCTTTTTTAGGGTTAAGCGCTGCCATAACCTTATCAGTATCGAGATTATCCGGTAATGGCAACTGTACTAAAATCGAATCAATTGCATCATCATCATTTAAAAATTTAATAGTTTCAATGATCTCGGTTTCACTGACCGTTTCCTCAAGCTCATACAGATAAGTATCAATCCCTAGTTTTTTAGCCTCCCGTTCTTTTAAGGAGACATAGAGCTTGGAGTCAGGTCGAGTGCCAACTAAAACAATCGCCAAACTCGGATGAGTTTCGCCATTTTTTACGGCTTCAAAAATTTCTAAAGCAATATCATCTTTTATCTTCTCGGCTAAAGCGCGACCATCAATTATATTCATGTCTTTATTTTTTATAAATTGGAAAATGTTGACACAGAGTTTTTACTTCTTGTTTTAAGACCGCAAGAGCCTCAGCGTTATCTTTATTAGTTAAAGCGCGATCAATTAGAGACGCTAAAATATCCATCTCGGCTTCTTTCATTCCACGAGTAGTAACCGCTGGAGTACCGATTCTAATTCCGGACGGATTCATTGGCGGATTAGGGTCATTAGGGATTGTTGAACGAGAGACCGAAATACCAATACTTTCCAAGGCCACTTCGGCTTCTTTACCAACCAATTTTTTACTATTTAAATCAACCACCATCAAATGATTATCGGTACCCCCGGAAACTATGGTATAGCCTTTGTCAGTTAAGGCTTTAGCTAGTGACCGAGCATTAGTAATCACTTGTTTAGAATAATCTTTAAACTCTGGTTTTAAAGCTTCGCCGAAAGCGACGGCTTTAGCGGCGGTAATATGATCATGGGGGCCGCCTTGCATCCCCGGAAAAACCGCCCGATCAATTTGTTTGGCAAACTTTTCCTTGCACATTATAATCGCCCCACGTGGACCGCGTAAAGTTTTATGAGTGGTAGTAGAAATAACATCAAAATAAGGAACTGGTGAGCCAACAATTCCGGCCGCCACTAGTCCAGCGATGTGAGCGATATCAGCAAAAGTAAAAGCGCCCACTTCATCAGCAATTTCCTTAAATTTTTGCCAATCAACTTCTCGTGAATAAGCGGAAAAGCCAGCCACAATCATTTTTGGTTTTTCGGCAATTGCAATGCGACGCACTTCCTCCATATCAATAATTCCCGTTTTTTCATTTACACCATACTGAACAAAGTTATACAAACGACCAGAAAAATTAACACTATGACCGTGAGACAGATGTCCACCATGATCCAAACGAAGACCTAAAACTTTATCCCCTGGTTCTAAGAAGGCCATATAAACGGCCGCGTTAGCCGGTGAACCGGAAAGCGGTTGAACATTAACATGCTCCGCTCCAAATAGCTCTTTAACACGACTAATGGCTAGTCTTTCAACCTTATCCACCACTTGATTACCGCCATAATAACGATGACCGCTGTACCCCTCGCTATATTTGTTAGTCAGAACCGTCGCCATGGCCTCCAAAACTGCCTGAGAAACGTAATTTTCCGAAGCAATCAGCTCAATCTCATTTTCCTGGCGAACACTTTCTTCGTTGATATATTCCCAAAGTTTTGGGTCTTGTGATGGCAAAAATTCGTATTTCATATTTTTATTTTATGCCTAATTATGATAGTTTAGTAAGGATTTTTTGTCAAAAACTACAAATTTTTAACCATATAACTATCTTTCAACTTGTAATCCGTCTTCCTGTAATATCCTCTAACTCCAACACCTGAAATAATTGCCATTTTTTTAACCCCCAATTCTTTAGCGATCTTCTCGGCTTCAGCGAGTAGTATTTTACCTAAGCCTCGATGTTGAGTTTTTTTACCACCACCGACCGGCATAAGTTGTCCGTAAACATGGAGTTCACGAATCATGGCCGGCGCAATCAAACTAGTTGTACTTATTCTTAAACGGCAGAAGCCATATAAAGTTTTATCATCCGCACTATCGGCACTAATAAAATATTCCGTGCCACCACCAGCCGCATATTTTTCAATGTTAATTTTGAAATCTTTAACGTAGGCGGTTTCTTTGGACTCTCGGCAACGAATACAATTACATTTAACTCCGCGTTGTTGCATGATCTGACGTAAGTTCGTAATTTTATTGCCAGCTAAAATTGACTCTCCCGGAATATCACGAATCAACCTGATAATACGGACATATTTGGGCGTAAAATTTTTACAATCAACAATTAATTTTTGAAGTTCGGCGTCAGTGTAGGGTTGATATTTTCCCGCCTTCCACCAGCGGTATAATAAACTGCCTTGAGTCACAACCGTCGGATAAAATTTAATTTGATCGGGCTCAAAACGCTCATCGGTAAATAATAATTTATATAATTCCAGATCTTTAACAGGGTTTGAACCAGGCAAAGCCGGCATAATGTGATAAGTAATTTTAAAACCAAAATCACGCAGCTCTCGAGTCGCCCGAGCAATTTCGGCAACATTGTGTCCGCGGTTATTTAATTTTAAAATGGCATCATCGGGCGCCTGCACGCCGATTTCAACCCGAGTACAGCCTAATTCTCTCATTTGCCTAAGTTCTGACTCATTAATATAATCTGGACGTGTTTCTAAGGTTAGGCCGATAATTTTATATTCTGCCGTTTCATTTTTTTTCTGTTCTTTTTTTAGGGCAATTTTTAAATCGGCTAAAGACATTGATTTTGGATACGGAGAGATTACCTTGCCGATGACTGATTTCAAAATTTGCAGTTTTGAATCACCATCAGATTCTAAATAAGAACCGATGCTGTCATTTTTTCTTAACTTGGTAAAATCATTAGCTGCCCGGAAACAATTTAAGATATACCAATATTGATATCTATCCGGCAGATAACTCCAAGTACCGCCAATGACAATAATTTCAATCTTATTTGGTTCATGGCCATTATTTTCTAAAGAATTTAGTCGGAGCACGGTTTGTTTATAAGGGTCAAAACCACACTTAACGGCCCGCATCACGGCTGGTTCGTTTGGTAAATAAGAAACGGGCATGTTAGGTTCATTAGGACAATAGGCACAGTTTCCCGGACAAGGATAAGGTTTGGTTAAAACAGCCACCGGCGCAATGCCAGACAAGGTGCGAATTGAGCGCTTACGCAGCAAGCCATCCCATAAATTTTTATCAAAACCCCGCGGCAGCTGATTTTTTTTATTAAGTTCTCGATAAACTTCTAGTATTTGTGAATTCAAAAGTGAACCAATTTTGTATTTCTTGGAAATTTCTCGTTTAGCCTCCGCTAAATCATCTCGTGTTTTAACGCGATTGTGCCAATATTTAATTAAATCAATTATTGCTTCTGACATTGTTTTGGGCTATAATCTAAATGTTTATTACTATAAGATATACTAAATTTCCTAAATTAACAACTATGAAAAAATTTCTCTTACTTATCTCCTTGGCTTTTTCTTTTATAATTTTTGCCCATTCCGCCCAGGCCTTCGAGGTTAAAGTTGATAATTCCGTTAAACTAAATAAAGAAGAAATTGCCGATGGCAATGTTTATGCCAGCTGCAGCGACATGACAATTGATGGCACAGTTAATGGCGATCTAGTTGCTTTATGTAAAAATATCACCATAAATGGAACCGTAAATGGTGATTTAATTGCTTTTAGTAACAACATCACCATTAATGGCGAAATAAAAGGCAGCGCCAGAATTGCCGGCACCAACTTAAATGTAAACGGACAGGTTGATCATAATATTAACGCTTTTGGCACCGAAATTAATTTAAGCCCTAATTCGACCGTTGGCTGGGATGTTCTAGTGGCCGGAGTTAATGGCATTTTTAATGGCATAATTTCCGGAAACTTACATGGATATATCAGCGCCGCCAAAATAGCTGGAAAAATTGGTAAGAATATTAACTTAAGAATAAATACCGAATCCACTGCTGCCGGACAAGGCGGATTGCTTATTACTAAAGACGCCGTCGTCGCCGGTAGTCTCACTTATTCAGCGAATCAGGCGGCTAAAATTGAAAGCCCTTCGTCGATAGTCGGCGCAGTTGTCCGCCAAGAAATAAAAAACAAAGAAGTTTCCCCAATAAATATTCTCTCAAAAATATTTTATAAATTATCCGCTTTGTTTTTAATCGGCCTGGTTGTAATCAGCTTGAATAAAAAAGTCATCTACAAAACGATAAATAATTTAGAAAAAAAATATTGGCAATCAGCTTTGATCGGTCTAGCAACATTAATTGTCGCTCCTTTAATTATTATTTTCTTTATTTTTACAATTATTGGCATCCCCTTGTCTTTAATATTATTGGCTGTTTATTTTATCGCCTTATTTTTAGCAATAATTGCTTCATCATTTTTTGTTGGTGAATTTTTGTTGAAAAAAATATTTAGAAAATCACTTAATGCCTTTTTGGTACTAATTATTGGATTGTTACTTTTCGTCTTGTTNTCNNCTATTCCCNTAATTGGCTGGCCAATTTCTTTCTTATTTATAGTCTATGGCCTAGGNGCCATATTTTTAACTATTAAAAACCATCAATATGATTAATCCTGATATTTTTAAAGCTTATGATGTTAGAGGTGTTTATGGTACGGACTTTGACGATGATGCCGCCAACCAGATTGCNTTAGCCTATGTCGCTCTGCGNCAAAGTGAGCCTGGTTATGATTTTTCGCGCCCGCTCAAACTGGCCGTTGGTAACGACATGAGAATATCATCGCCCGCTTTAAAAGAAAAACTGATTGCCGGTTTTATATCTCAAGGNGTTAAGGTAATTGATTTTGGATTAATTTCCACTCCAGCCTTTTACTTTGCTGTTTCNAGCTACAATCTGGATGGCGGAATTATGATTTCTGCCTCGCATAACCCTGGAGNGTGGAATGGCTTTAAGATAGTTCGGGCTAANGCCGTTCCGGTTAGCGGAGAAACTGGCTTAGNTTGGATGAGAGAAAAAATAATTTCTAATTCTTTTACGTCATCATCAGANACTGGAACTCTAGAAATTAAGGAAGGNATTGCCAAAGAACAACTGNAGCATGACTATCAGTACTTTAATCCTGAAAAAATAAAACCCTTAAAAATTGTAGTTGATACGGCAAACGGCATGGGGGCNCAATACATCTTTGAATTATTTAAAGGCTTGCCCATTGTTTTGCTGCCCTTAAACTTCGAATTTGACGGTTCTTTTCCGGCACACGAAGCCGATCCTTTAAAGGAAGAAAATATGGTTCAACTCCAAAAAATGATACTTGAAAAAGAGGCCGATTTAGGAATTGCTACTGACGGCGATGGTGATCGGGTTTTCTTCGTGGATAACCAAGGAAAAACTGTCAGTCCAGCAATTCTTCGCGGATTATTGGCTAAGATATTCTTAAAGGTAAAGCCTGGCAGTAAAATCGGCTATGATGTTAGACCGGGAAAAATAACCGAAGACATAATTATTCAAAACGGCGGAATTCCGGTGATTACCCGTGTTGGACACTCTTTAATCAAAGAGCAAATGCTTAAAGAAGGACTTTATTTTGCCGGCGAATCTTCCGGACACTTCTTTCTCAACCTGCCCATCGGTTGCTTTGAAATGCCTAATATTATAATTGGAAAATTGCTGGAAGAATTTTCAAATTGCGGACAAAAAGTTTCTGATTATTTAAAACCTTTGGAAAAGTATTTCTCTTCGGGCGAAATAAATAATGAAGTAAATAACAAAGAGGCGGTTATAAAAAAATTGGCGGAAAAATATTCTGATGGCCAAATAAATTTTTTAGACGGCATAACCGTTAAATATCCAGATTACTGGTTTAATGTTCGCGCCTCTAATACGGAAAACAAAGTTAGGCTGAATTTAGAAGCCACCAGCGCCAAATTAATGGAATCTAAAAGGGACGAGGTTTTAGCAATTATTAAATAATAAGAAACCAACTAAAAAAGACTGTTAATCAACAGCCTTTTTTAATATTTTTTATTTTTTCTTAATAACTTCAATCGTGCATTTATTAACTAGGGCGGCCAAGGCACCAACCGCGGCCAGAATCGGCGCCACTAAAACACCAACCGCCGCAAAAGTAACCGGTATTTCCATCATCACCTTGCCCTTTTCATTCTTAATAATAATTCTCTGGATATTGCCTTTTTTAATCAGTTCTTTAATTTTCTGCAGCAGCTCATGACCATAAACTTTAAATTGTTCAGAAGTTAGCGGCTCCTCTTTTTTAGTTTGTTTTTTTGCAGGCATAATTTTTAAGTTATTAAATTATTTTTCGATTATTATTTCGTTTATAATACAAGGAATTAAATATAATAAAAAACATTTCTAGTTGATTAACAATAGAGTTGATTAGAAATTCTTGATTACTGCTTTCTGCTTCAACCGGCAAAATACAATAAGCTTTAATATTAAAGTTGTCTTGATTTGATTTAACTATCGAACATGATCCAAAAGAACAAGTCCCATCGAGCAAAGCGCGATTGTCAAGTTTAATTCTTTCCACCTTTTTATTGCCCCGTGAACAAAAATATTCATATAAAGTGGCCCCAGTATTAACATCAACAATTCTTAGCAGAACCCAGTCCGCGTTAATTATCCCTAAAACACGCTCGGCGGTGTGGATAAAGAGAGCTTGAACATCTTTTTTATTTTCTGGATATTTATTAAAATTGGAAAACACTTTTTTCATTTCCTCAAGCTGCAGGTTGATTGAACCAATATATTTAAAGGTATCTCTTAGCCGCTCCTCTAAGTTTTCTTGTTGCTGTTTATAAATATCTATATCCTTAATATAAAACCGCAACAACAAAGCAATCAGAATAAATAAAAAAAGAATTAAGCCGGTTTCGGAAAATTCTTCGGAAAAATTTAAAAATTTAAACTTTAAGAAAGGGGTAAAAGCAATCAAAATAAGATCCAGTGTTCCTAAAAATATAAAAACTTTTCTGATTTTCTTAGTTTTTCTCATCTTACTATAATTATATCACACTATTTAGGAGTTTTTATCTTTAAGTACTTAACCGCTAAAAAAGTGGCGATTGGGGCTGATAAGCACAAACTAATAACCCCCACTAAAGTCCTAACTATCTCGGTGGCAATATCTTCGTTATTTATGACCTGTGATACCGTTAAAAACGGCTCCTGATGAATACTAAACAGTAAAATTAAAGGAAGGG
>TBL_comb47_HYPODRAFT_10002775_pt1 | contig 21337 bp, 14 predicted proteins | sample TroBogypolimnion_40_FD_10682 | JGI IMG/M metagenome (IMG submission 10682) | reverse complement strand
CGCACGCCCCCTTCTTCTTCTTCTTTTTCTTCTTCTTTTTCTTCTTCTTCTTCTTCTGATCCCCCTTCTTCTTCTTCTGATCCAATTTCTATTTCCAATATTTATGTAGTAAGAGATCCAATTTCAAACGAAGCAAATGAAGTATCGTTTGATATTAACGATCCATCTTTTACGAATGACTTTATTGATGAAATTACCAGAAATTTATTTCAATCACGATTAAATCCAAATCCAAACAGTAATAACAGTAATAACAGTAATAGAAATAATAACAGTAATAACAATAATAATAGAATAATGATAGATCCTTCAAATAATATATTAACGTTTGAAACTATTTTAAGAATGGGTGATCAAAATACTAATAGACCACCTAATAATATTTAAATAAATAATATAAAGAGAAAGCGTTATTAATATATATAAGAATGAACACATATAAAAGATTTGGAAATCGTTGGACGGTAAATGAATGCCTTCAATTACAAAGAGAGTTTGAACTGCTACAATTATCTGTAGATGAAATTTCACAGATTCATCAGAGAACGCCTAATGCTATTATGTTTAAGTTAGACCAAGAAGGATTTGCTGATTATAATGTTTTGTATGCTAATTACGCTAAGGCTAATTACGCTAAGGCTAATTACGCTAAGGCTTACCAAAAGAATGTCGTCAAATATGACGAATCAGAAAATGACGAATCAGAAAATGACGAATCAGAAAATGACGAATCGGAAAATGACGAATCGGAAAATGACGAAGCGGAAGAAGATAATGATAAATTGGAAGAAGATAACGAAAGTTTAAAGCAACGGGTGATACGTCTTGAAAACCAAATATCTTCTCTTGCTACTTTAATTTTAGAGAATACTAATAGTAACAAAAATAGGTCATCTCTTTTTTAAAATATTTAAAACAAACAAACAAACAAACAAATAAAAAATTATTATTAAATTAATTTAATAATAATAAGAAATTCAATTACTTAACAGCACCAGAAAACATCTTTTCAATACTTTGATTGCCTAATTTAGCATTATTTGATTCTCTTAAATATTTAACAAATATTACAGCTTTGACTTCTTGATCTTTAATTTTGTTAATCTTTTTTTCACATTTTTTCTCATCATTTTCTGAAGATTTGATATCCTCAATATTTTTTCTAAGATGTGTTACCTTGGCTCTTCTTGGTGGTGTTTGTGACATCCATATATTTTCCAATACAAGACCAAATAGTTGTAATAATGGTTTCATTATCTGATTCGTGATGTAAAAGGAATAATCTATTTTTAAATTATTTTCTTTAATAAAAGTTGGTGTCTCAATTTTCTCACCTTGTAATATCTTTTTTTTAAGTTCATTATTTACAATATACACAAACGGAACTCTATCACCAGATGTTGGTTTATTACCTGGTTCTCTCTGACCAATTCTATCCGCTAAAACTTTATGCGCAACACCTTGTGGGTTTTTGTAAAATGAACGCAGCGACTTAGTAATAATTAACTTTTCAATTGGCACATTACCATCAACCAATTCTTTTAAACATTTATTTATATAATTAATAGCATTTTGAATATTTTTTTCCTTCATTAGAATGTCAATTACCCCTCCATAAACATCTTTTACTATTGGTGCATTATCGCGGCGCTTCAGCACAATACCCATTTCGTCTCGTTTCCCTTTTCTAAAATCAAAAGCATATTTAATACCAGCATATTTTTTCTTTGCTAATAAACATAACGGGAAGTATGTTTTTTCATATTCGAAATCGTGAGGTTGTTTTAGAACCTGGGATACACTATGGCACGCTTTTTGAGCAATTTCAATTGATAATTCTAATGCTTTTTCGCCAACAATTTTTTCTCCAGTTTCTTTATCTGTGAGGCTAAATTTGAAGAATACAGAATCCGTGTTATGAACTATCATATTACCAACACCAGCAGCAAAGTGATGATTATCTGTTGTTAAGTCATATACAAACCCATCATATTGAATTTCATTTAACTTTTTAATAGCGATTGGATTCTTTTTTTGTGTTTTTGTGGTTACTGTTATTCTATAAATATCTTGCTTATCAATTCTAGTATTTATTGATACAGAATATCCTAGATTTTTAGCTAATAAATATATTAAAGCAGCACTTAGCTGATTTTTTTGATCAATTCGTATGCATCCGCTTTTATCTTTGTCTCCGTCAGCATCATACATTCCTTTCCAAAATGCTTTTTGAATATTTTCATTTGAGTTTAATATTTCTAATGGTATTATTTTTTTCTTTTCAGAATACATTAATTGTCTATATTTATTAACAAACAAAGTGATTTTACCATATTGTCCATTTGAATTAGGTGATAATTTATATACTCCTGAACTATCAATTGTATCCAAAATTTTCCAATCTAATTCTGAATATACATTTTTACACAATTCGTGATATTCGTTTAATAGAATCAACGAGGCATTATTTAATGCCCAGCTCGATTTTTTTCCAGAAGCACAATTATACGACCCACAACTGCCATCGCCAAAGAAGAACCCCATTATTTGAGCTTCGTCTTCAGTTATACCTGTTTCGATAATATCAAATAAGGGAAAATCGTTATGTAATAGTTCTAGACCAACACTACAATCTTTTGGTGAAATTTCTAAACCATCTTTTTTTATTAGAGAGTGATCGTCTGTAACATCCACGCAACCAGTATGAGTTAAAACTCTCATCATTTTTTTCCCAAATACTAGTTGATGTCTTATCACACGATACAATTTAGTCCATCCTTTTTCTGTCCATGTTTCTACTCCTTCTAACTCACAGAATTCTTTTTCTTGTTTTCCCAGTTCAACACATTTAACCCAATTATTATTCCCATATTTTTCTGCTAATTGATCGATTGTTAAAATATCAATATTATTATTTACTTTAATATAAATTGGAGTATAATTAGCAACACTATCACCATATACGTACTCTGATTTTGTATTAACGAACCCATATTTCGTATCAATATCTGTATCCGCGTAACATTCTTCGACAACTTTCTTTGCAAAAGTTAGCAATAATCTCCCAGTAGCAGTTGTTGACGCAGCAATATCCGGCTCATAGAAAGTGCTAGTTTTCGCTCCTAGCTGACCATATAAAGAATTTGCGGTTACTTTGTAAGCAATCTGTCTTTTTTCCAAAACATTCTTCATAAATTCATCCTCCGTTTGAGGTATCAATTTTCTCGTGTCTTTTCTTGCTTTAAGTAATTCTTGTAAAATAGAAGGCATAATGGCTTTTTCTTCCTTTCCGTTTACAATCAATGGCTGAGCAAATCGGCATTCTTTGTAGCCGGATTTAATCTTTTCGGCTTTACCCTTTGGCGTTTTTCTTACCCAACGATAAGTATCAAATCTAACATCAACATATTCATATTCTGGTATATTATCATATATGTATATTCCTTCAGAATTTTTGTCTCCATTTTCTAAAACCAAATTACCAGCTAAATCATATATTTTGGCCCATACTTTGCTACTAGGACATAAATTTTCGGATAACATTGAACTAGGATATAAAGAAGCGAAATCGCCAACAGGAACAGGATCGTCTAAATATAAACCACACTTTGGATTTAAAACAATTGCGCCTTCATAACCATCGGAATTAGATCCCTTATCAATACACGGCATTAATACCCCATTTTCTCTACATTTTTTAGCAACATAACTGGTTAATTTAATGCTTTGTCCGCGAAATATTAAGAAGCTCATAGGAACACTACATAACTTTGACATTTCAACAAGATCAGTGATAACATCAACTTTATTAAACAAATAATGAACCAAGTTACAATCCTGAATACAGTATTTCGCGATAATTGCTCTAGAAGCAGGCCCTTCATTTGTCATTCTGAAAATATCTTTAGGTGTTACATCATCCTTTGCTAGACCCCATTTAACTTTTTTAGCCTTTGGACTTTCGGTTCCTAAAATTTCAAACCATCCTTCTTCTTTACAAACTTTGGTAACCTTAAATTTTTTCCCATCTTTATAATAATCGCTGCTGTGGTTAAATTCCTCAAAATGAATATAACTTTCCTCTTGTAATCCAATCATATTATTTGTCGTAATTCTGGTCACTTTTTGGTCGTCTGATTCTGTGTTACATCTATGTAGGAGCGATTTTACTTCATCTCCTATAAAATGCCCCCCTACATAGTCCAATTTATACGACGATAAGTTTTCTGACCTTCGAAACCAATTTAACATATCCACTTGTAAACGACCATTCATTTTAATAATCGCTAGTTCATATGTTCCTGAAGCTAACGTTGTTGAACTTCTATCAATATCTATTTTTCCAGGATTTTTATAATCATATGTTGTACACAATTCATCTTTATTTCGTGATAATTTTAAGAAATCTTCTACACAACATAATTCTTGTGATCTTCTGAACATAAACTCGTAATCAAAACTAAATATGTTGTATCCAATGATTATATCTGGATTTTCTTTTTGAATTAATTTTGTCCACGCCAATAATACCTCTCGTTCGGTTTCATAGGTTTCTAGCTGTTGATTTGCTACTGCCATTTTATCACACGAATTTAACACTATACAATGATTTAGATACGGATCCTTATCTCCGTAAGTCATAAATGTAGACCCAATAAATGTCACTTTATCGCCTTCTAGTGCTGAAAAATTGTTTCTTAACGATCTTATTAATTCATTTATTTTACCTTCTCTTTCGAATTTTTTATCACATATTATATCTGATATCGTTGATTCCCTATTTTTATATGTTTTGTTATAATTATTTAATCCATTTCCAACCTTAAAGAAATTATCTTCTATTACCTGTTCATCATCCACATGGTCATCTTCAACTGAGTCATCGTCTGAATCGTCTTCTAAATTTTCTTCCTTTTCTTCCGTTTCTTTTATTTGCATTGCCATATTTGCTTGTTCAAATAAAGACTCTATTGTATGCTCTTCGTTTGAATTTTCATTACGATCCCTTACCTTTGTTTTTAAAAAGGATTCTATTCTTAATTTTAAATCTTCTTCGTTCTTTAATTGTTCTTTAGGATAAACCAAATCTATGTGTTCCATTTGTTCTTTACCAAATGCTGATCTAACAATCTTACGCAAAATTACTTTACATTGTTCTGTAGTTATATCTCCTAATTTAGCAAAATGGTCAACAATATTTGTCGCTAATTTTTTATAGGATTTTACTGGTACTGGAAAATCACCGTGACTACTTGATGCTTCAATATCAAAACTCATTATTTTATAAGGAACGCGATCTTCCTTATTATTTAACGGAATAATATTCTTATAATTTATTACAAACTCGAAATCACACGAAGTTGTTTTATTTGACCCTGTAATTTCTGTCGTCTTTTTTATTGGAATTGCGATCCAACCAGATGGACTTACTTCGCGAATATGAAAGAAACGCAATAATGGAGGAATATTTGCTTCATATAATTCTATGTTCAACACTTCGTCGTTATGTTTAAATTTATATCCGTTTTTTAATAATATTCTCTCTTTTTCGCCATCTTCGTTTATCGAATCCTGATACCAAAAGTTTTTAACTTTGTTAAATATATTTATATTAGTAAACTTAACTTCAATAAATCTGTGTTTTTTACCAGCATCAAATCCGTATAATTTTTTTCGTTCAATTAATTTAAATACTGTTATTGAATCTTCATAAAACTTACCTATCTTTGATTTCAAATGATTATAAAACGCGGTTTTTTTTGTTTGACCCCATGTATTGTTTACCTTTAGGTAAAAGAACGGTTGGTATTCTTCTACGATAATCGATGCTTTTTGACCTTCTTCGTTAATACCAAACATTTGTATAGCGAAAGTAGATTTATCTTTATTTTCCTTACAAATAAATTCTTCATCGGAGTCCTTATCGACTCCTTTGTTATTATAGACATTAAATTCGAATAATTTGAATACGTGTTCCATTGTTTGTTATACATTATTAATGGTTAATTGTATTTATTTCAATTTTTTTAATAAATACTATTAAGTTAATAGTTTTTTCTATTCAATTTTTTACCTTTAGGGTTGCTCTTATTATGACGAGTCTTATTGCGACGAGTCTTATTACGACGAGTCTTATTGTAACGAGTCTTATTGTAACGAGTCTTATTGCGACGAGTCTTATTACCTGTTTTTAAAATTCGTTTATAAACATGATGTACAGAACTAGTTGGTGTAGTAGAGACTGTGTTGCTTATTTTTGATTCAATCCAATTAATAAATGAATTAATTGATCTATCTTTTTTTGTAATAGAACTGTTTTCATACGATTCTACTGTTTTACCATAATTTCCGATATATTTTATTGTTGGGAATCCATCAATAGTCCCAATAGTTTTAACCTTTGATATAAAATCTTTATTAATATCGACTATAATTAATTTATTATTTTTAGAATACTGATTTTTTAACGCGGATTCAATTTTAGACCATTCGGGGCGAGTCGAATTACAAGGACCACAACCCACCATATAAACGAGAATAAACACATCTGAACCATTTTTAATCAATTGGTTGACTTTTCCTACTTCCTTTTCAGAATTAATGTGTAAAACATACATTATATATATATATATACTTTTAAAAAATATACTTTTCTTTACTACGTTAGATACTTTGTTAGATACTACGTTATAAAAAAAGTATAAATTTTGCTTTTACTTCGTTATAACTTTTCTTTACTACGTTAGATACTTTGTTAGATACTACGTTATAAAAAAAGTATAAATTTTGCTTTTACTTCGTTATAACTTTTTCTAAAAGTATATTTTCTAAAAGTATATATATATATATATGTCGTTTTCAATACTAAAGATATTATTTATATTAATGGTTTTTTTAGGTGGGTTATACTTTTATATTCGTTACACAAATAATCCAAAAATGTTAGAAGGATTAACAACAATGAATGGTGAAATGAGATGTCCAAATTTGCTAATTCAAAAAGGAATTAAATATTATCTGTATAATTCAAATATTGCTCAAGTTCCAGGAGTAAATCCGATTGAATTTAACAATTTAGAGGAATATACTGAATTTTTAGAATGGCAACGCGGGGCTGGAATTCGTTGCCCAGTGTTATATGTTCAAAATACTTATGACGCACAGGGTAACCGTGTATACAAAGTAAGACCAAGCGTAAGTGAATTAGAAGGCGGTTTACCTCCAACAACAACCGTTCCTTTGCCATTAAAATTTACTCCGCTAGTTGACGCGACACAGTCAGACCAACCTTATAATAAAAATGGTTACCCAGCATTTGATCAATCAAGTTATTATGTTGGTTCGTTAACGCCTTTAGACCAAATAAAAAATTCAGATTATAATATGTTGTATAGTGATAATGCTATGGATCCAAATTGGGGTGGCGCAGAATATACACAAGCGTTAGCGGATTCAGGTTATTATAAGGGTAACGAAGTGGACATTAAGATACCTTAAATAAATAGATAATATTATGTAATATTATATGGGAACAGAAAAACAAAAATCAATAAAGAGTATTAAATCAGCGCCTATTAAATCTGCGCCTATTAAATCAGATTTTATTAAAAAAAAAGTAGTACCTCTATTAAAAAAACAAAGAGTAATTGACTTAATTAAAGGAAAAAACTTATCAATAGCTGCTTTATTAAAACAATTACAAGATAACGATGTTATAAGTAAACTTGTTTCGGCCGATCAGGTCACTAATGCTCTTAATTTAGCAAATTATAACGCAATCGTTGCATCTTCCCCTTCCGGAAAGGGAATTAAAGAAATGTTAAATATTAAGTCTACCTTAAGAGATATTCTTGAAAACATAACACCCGACGAGCAATGTAAAATACATATGGTCGATTATTTTGAGACTGGATTAAGAACAAAAGTATTCGACAAAGTTTCTACGGCATTAGAACCGATTTTACCCAATTCCAACTATCAAATGTTTATATACCAAAAAAATATTTTAAAATTAACCGAGACCCAATTAGACGCATGGGTGAAAGGAAGATATGGTAGCTTTGATGCGTTAACTGTATTAATTAATCAAGAAATAAGGGAATATGTTAATACAGCACGTCAAAAAGAATTGCCAATACTTATTAATCTACCGTCTGGTGGAACTAGCACAATAAATTTTAGGGTATGCCAAGATAGAGATCCATTAGATCAATCAAAATTTTCAGAATATTATAATTCATCTTTAGCGTTATATGGAATATATAATAAGCCAAATTCATATACGTTTAAAACGGGTACATATAATTTTAATTTAGGTGAATGTTGGCTTTGCGGTACACCTATAGCTATTTTTATTGGTTTCGGAACTTTGGTGAAATATAAACCCAAATCTACCAATTATGGTCTGATATGTACTGGATTAGGAGAATGTGAGCATGTATTTCCTGTTATAGATGCTGCTAAATTAGGTGCTTTATCTGATAGAAATATAGAAGGGGTTATTGGAGAATATTATCCTAGCCATACTCATTGTAACCAAATAAAAAATGATGCGCAATTATGGTATAAAAATTTAAAGACCAAATCAATTAATCCAGCAGAACCTAAAATTCGCGCATTATTAATAGCAATAAAAGAAAAATCCTTAAATGGAAGTGAAAAAAATGAAAATTTACGCACGTTAATTAATAACAAACATAACTCTGTAGACGATAATTGGATAAATAGTATTATACATATTTTGCAAAATACAATAAATTCAATGGACGCGACGGTTCCAAATTTCAGGATTATTGCGAATACCGTAGATAAAAGTATTGAAGCATCCGAATGTTTATTAAATATGATTGGATATATAAGTTATGTAAAATTACTAAAAGACCAAGCAACAACAGGAGGAAGAGGAAGAGGAAGAGGAGGAAGAGGAGGAAGAGGAAGAGGAGGAAGAGGAGGAGGTATAAGTATTGAAGAGGATAAAATTGAGATAAAAAAGGTATTAGAAGATCAAAATAATATGTTAATTAGTCAAATTAAATATGATACAATAATTGCGAATTCAACCGAATTGGATATTATAAATAATATATTTAATAAATTAATATTATTGGATATTGGGCGTGATATTATAATTGAGTATATTAAAACTGATATTACACAACCTTTTTTACAAGATATTATAGATATTTTTGTAAGAGAATATTATGGACCTATTACAGAATATGTTGTAAATATTGAAACAAATTCATATAAAATTATGAATAATATTATTGTAAATAAAGGAGCAACAAATGATGCTGAAATAAACGATTTGTTAGTTCAATTACAAAACGATAATCCTAACCTAATAAATATTAATATTGAAACAGTTAGTGAGGCTATAACTAATATTAATCTTGACTTAGTTAATACAATTTTAGCATCTATAATAGTAAAATTAAGCAGCGAATTGGTAATAATTAATCGTTATGTAGTTTATATAACCAATGCCAATGATATTCGTAATTACAACGAAACAAAATATGTTGAAATTATTGATAAACATTTCACATATAATGGAATAAGTTACGACGTTCAAGATGTTGCCTTATGTAAAGTTTTAATAGATGGTAAAACAATAATACCATTAATTCTTATACCCGAATTAGCCGAATTAAAAAAACAAGAAATAGATAATGTAATTAATGTTCTTGATAAATATAATCAGATAGCAGATATTTCGAGAAATACAGTATCCGTTCCTACAATGATAACAGACGCAATTAAAGAACAAGAAACATATATTAAAGAAAGTATTGCTAAATTGGAACCGATAAATCCACCATTAGCAAAAGAATTAGGAGAAGGATTAAGGTTTTTACTTGAAAATTTTAATATTAATTATGAAGGTCCGATTCAAAAATCGTCTCCAGAAAGATTGGAAACGACTTTAGAATCAACTATAGCAACAGGTGTTACATCAAAACAAAGAACATTAACCTTAGAACAAATACAAAATTACATAAAAAATAACAAACAAAATTTTTTAGAAGTTTGTAATGTTAATTTGCCTGTAGAATTAGATAACAATGGAAATATTTGTCAAAATATAAATGGTGAACAAATAAAAATTAATTCGGCTTTAATAATGAATATAATTAAAAAAGATTTATGTAGAGAATATTCTACTATAAATTTTGATTCAAAAAGGAATAGACTAAATTGTAGTAATAGTAATAATATTGGCGGAACAACTAGAAAAAAATATAATAATTCGTTAACAAGAAAGAAAAAAAATAGAAAAAATATAAAGATAAGAAGAAGAACCAAGAATAGACTTATAAAACACAAAAAATTAACAAGAAGAAGGCATTAATAAAATATTTATTGTTTATCTAAGAAGGTCATCGTCGCATTTAAAGACTCCTTAGCTGATTTTAATATATTTAATGCGTTAATTGCGTCTAAATTTGATTTGATATCTCCTGCTGGTTTCATATTTAAAGATTGTTTGATCATTAGATAGCCAATATAATCATCTAAATTAATAATCACCGCCTCATAGTCTTTTCTATATTTAGCTATTAAAAGTTCATCTTGTAATTTAACCGATTGAGCCTTAATAGCAGCAGCATAAGAAGTAGCAGTGCCTGCTTCACCAGAGGAAGGAGTTGTAGTAGAAACATTTGTTGTATCGCTACCATTAGTTAAAGCATCGCTACCATTAGTCAAAGCATCGCTACCATTAGTTAAACCTTCAATAACAGATGTTTGTAAATGAAACATCTTAACAACCATATAAATAATAAAAAAACAAACAATTAATATTCCTACAATTTTGAAAAATTCGTCTTGCTTCATATATATATCCACTTTTAAAAAAAGTGGAGCAAAAAGTATTTAAATATTTAGGAAATGTTAGTTAAATAATTGTCTTATAACTTTTCTTTACTACGTTATAAAAAGTGGAATTTAATTTTTCAAAAATTTAACAATAGTAGAAATAGCTGTTTTGCTTATTTTTCTACTCTTGCCATTTGAATCAGTCGTACAAATATTATTTAAACATTGTTCGTCTTCTTTAATACATTGAATTAAATTAGGTAAAGTCTTAAATTGGGCTAAAATAGCTAAAGCCGATGCCGAGCTTACGCCTGGAATATTACATAACATAATTTCCCCAATGTTATCTGGTGTTATATTTTCTTTCTTGACCTTTTTAATTACCGAGCAATAATCTTTTTCTGTTGCTATTGATGTTACTTTTACTAGTGGGTCTATCGCATCTCCGTTATTAATTTGGTCGGCTGATTGTATTCCGTCTTGTAAACTGTTAACTCCCTCAATTGGTTTGGTTGAAATATTTGTTAGTTTATTAGAATAGAATCCTATTTTTCCTGCTTTACAGCCCCCGACAAGTTTATAAACCATATTACACGCGATCGTTGCGGTTTCTTCTAAATTATTGGAACGCATAATCGAGAAACCTTTGAAATAATTAATAGAGAACATAGCAGAATACAGAGTTTGTTTATCAATTCGGTCCTTAAATGAATTAAACCGATTGATATCGCCTTCAATAAGATATATTATATTATGATTGTGATGTTGTAGACCGTTTAATCTATATGATTGCTCTTCATAGCGACCATCCTTAATACTTGCTGCTAAATCGGAAAAAGTTTTGCGTTCAATAATAATACAATCGTTTATTCCGTCGTTGATAATAATATCTCCTAAAGGAAGTGTTTCCGATATTAATTTAATATCTGCGAACTTTGGAACAGCTGCAATAGTTGCTTCACATTTCTTAAATAATTCTTGCTCTCTTGTATCAATTTTAATAATCATTATAATAATTTAGTAGTGTTGTTATTAAATTATTTTTCTTAAATATATATTATCAGAAAACTACGTTTTCCGAACCTTTCCTTATTGTGAACCCCCATTGTTTTCTTTTATTTGGATACACTTTGTTTTACCCTGTTATAAAAAGTATATATTTTGCTATACTTTTCTACTTTGTTATAAAAAGTATAAGTATATATTTTGCTACTTTGTTATAAAAAGTATAATTAATATCGTCTAATAGCACGAAGAGCTGATTGGGACGGGTTGGAATAGTTACCAATACAGACTAATCCATATTGAGTATTTGTTGCTCCAATTAAATTAGGATTTGAACTTATGAAGGCACCGACAGTTGGCGCTAAACCAGCTTTCTTATTGCCTCCGCAAGTAGGGCGATTTGTAATCGATGCAGCATTTCTTGCCATTCGTGAGCCAGACATGTAGACCATAGTTATAATCTACATAAATATTTTATTTTTTTTGAATATTTAATATAGTTTTTTTTAATATTTAATATAGTTTTTTTTAATATTTAATATAGTTTTTTTTAATATTTATACTTTAAATTGTTAGTTAGGCATCTTCAGAATATTTTTAAATAACTTTTTCGGTTGTTTTTTCTCTATTTCTTAATACATCTGATATACAACATTTGTTAATATTGGTTTCTTTTGATGCCGAAACAATTGACTTAAATTCCTTAATAAAAGTATTATTTAAATCAAATTGTTTAATTTTTCTAGTAAAATTATTTCCTAAACCATTTTGAAATTTATGAATTTGATTTTCTTTGTTAGTTACAAATTCTAAATTATCAATACAATTATTTATTTTATTTCCATCTTTATGATTGACTTGTTCTTTATTTTCTAAATTTTGTAAAAATGTTAGAGCAATTAATCTATGTAAAAAAAATATTTTATTATAAACATAGACTTTAATATATCCATTATCATTTGCTTTATAGTTTTCCATTATAGTTCCAAAACTATTTTTAAATCTCCCTAAATTAGATACAAAATATTTTTTATTTTTTATTTGTATTTGTATTTGTATTTGTATTTGTATTTGTATTTGTATTTGTATTTATAGTATTCATAAACTACTTAAATACTACTCAAGTATTAATATATATTATGACCGAATTAAATAGAGATATTTCTCGTGACGAAGATATTATTAAGACAGACGAGGGATTAATATTTAATCCTTATAATCATTTAAATATTGAGATTAAATTGAGCGATGTTCAATTTATTCTTACTAAATATAATTTACCTGCGGATCGTATTCATAATATGGAACTATATAGACGGGCATTTGTTCACAGATCTTATACAAAGAGACCAGAGTATGAAAATATACAACAAAATATTACCATTGTTGAAAAACCACCAGATTGTATGTCATTAAGCACAAAATCCAACGAACGATTGGAATTTTTAGGTGATGGTATTTTAGAATGTGTTACAAAATACTTGCTATATAGACGCTTTCCTAAAAGCAACGAAGGGTTTATGACTGAAAAAAAAATTGCTATTGTTAAAAATGAAGCTATTGGTAAGATAGCTTTGGAAATGGGATTACATAAGTGGCTAATTTTATCACGTAATGCCGAAGAAAAAAAAACCAGAACTAATCTAAAAAAATTGGGATGTTTGTTTGAAGCTTTTATTGGAGCTTTGTTCTTAGATTTTAATAAGATTTCAGTTAAAGATGAAGATAAATGGTTTGAAAATGTATTTATTTGTGGCCCTGGATTCCAAATGGCACAAAAATTTATTGAATCTGTGTTTGAAACACATATTGATTGGGTTGCCCTTATTCAAAACGATGACAATTATAAAAATATTTTTCAGGTTAAAATACAAAAAGAATTTAAGATAACTCCTCATTACTTAACAATTGAGCACGATCTAGACGAAGGATATAAAATGGGCGTATATTTGTGTCTAGGGCAACCAATTCATAGCGTTAATATTAAAAATGCTATCCATATAAACCAATTTAAACAGTTTGATAATACTGGGTTACAAAATAGTTTCAAAGCAGTTCAAGATTATATTTTTAATCACGATGGAAAAATATTTTTATTTTTTGGAGAAGGACAACATAAAATTAAACGCAAGGCTGAACAAATAGCTTGTAACAAAGCGCTACAATTTTTATTATAACTGTTTTTATTATAACTGTTTTTATTATAACTGTTTTTATTATAACTGTTTTTATTATAACTGTAACCACGAATATAAATCTATATACGAATTTAGATATTTTTCTTTGATTTTATCTGCTAATATTTTTAAAGCAATATAATATTTGATTTTTTTATATTCATTAATTTGAATTAAAATATGATTAAGATTTAATCCAGGAGTCCAATTGTTTTTACAATTATATGAATGACAACATAAACATGCAGTTCCTTTAATATATTGTAAAGCTTTTCCAAATCTATCAGAATGAAGATTACAGAAATCTATATACACAGTTTCATTTATTTTAATTTTAGGGGGAGCAAATGGATACTCTAGTGGCACTATAAAACAATATTTATTTATATGGAGTCCTTCTTGTCTAAATAATTCAATAATGATATTTTTGTTCTTAATATCATTTTTAATATTTATAGTTCCGCCTTTATTAAGTAACAATTCGCAATCTTTTTTGAGTCGACCAGATAATAATTTGGGTATTAAATAATTTGACAATTTTTCGTTAATTTCATTAATATTTGTTATTTGTGTATTCATTGTTGATTGAAAGTTCTTTGTAAATATAGTATTATTATTACTATAAATATATAATTCAATTTTATTATTATAATTATTATATCTGTACTTCCTAGTTTTACAAGGTTATAATTATAAAAAATTGAAACATAAAATATATTATATAATAAAATATATTATATAATAAAATATATAATAATATTTATGTGTACAAGAATTATTAACGATATTAAATATTTACAATTGGCTAATGATAACCAGCTTAAAAATAAATCTTTAGAAGATAATGTATATTTTACTTTGAGAGATATTTTTGCGAATGTATATTTTACTTTGAGAGATATTTTTACGAATGTATATTTTACTTTGAGAGATATTTTTGCGAATGTATATTTTACTTTGAGAGATATTTTTGCGAATGTATATGGAATAGATTATTATTTAGAAGCAGAAGGATTTAATGATGAACTTACTAATGGTATAAAATATCAAGAAAGAACCATTAATTTTACATATACAAATGTTCTTAATGATAAAATATATATTTACCGATTAAATGAATGGTTATCGTATATTCAAAAAAGTAATTTTAAATTTGAGGCAATTTATGATGTTCTTGATACAGAAGAAAAAAAATGGTATTTAGCTACAAGAAATTTATTTAATTTTGATGATTGGTGGCTACAATTTGAAGAATTAAAAATGTTGATAAAACAAAGATTGAATTTGATAGATAATATATCTAACACCAAGTGTTGTTGTGTGTTTTTTTAGTTTTTATTTTTATTACAATTAATAGTAATAAAAATTGTAGATCATTTTATAATTTAGATCATTTTATAATTTAGATCATTTTATAATTTAGATCATTTTATAATTTAGATCATTTTATAATTTAGATCATTTTATAATTTAATAACCATTACCATTTTTAAGCGAAACAAAGGCGCGATATTTTCAATACATAGAATAATAAAAATTTATATATTGAAATATATAAATAATGAATCCTTTAGAAACATTAAAAGAAAGATTAAAACGCAAACCTGAGGTTCGTCCTAATCAAGGAGTAAAGGTAATTTTGGCACTTCCAGCAGAAGAAAAAACTGAAATTGTTGAGGTAAAAACAAAACCATTGATTACTGCTGAAAAAGATGAAGGTAAAAGAGCTAAGGATATTTTAGAAAAAATTAAACAAAAAAAACTATCAGTTGTCATAAAAAAATTTCCAGAAGAAGCTAAAAATAACGAACCACTTGTTTCAAAAGCACCAATTATTCTAGAAGAAAAAAAGAATAAGCCTAAAAAGTTATTAAAAGAAGTCGTGGTTTTACAAGAAGAGGAAGAAAAAGGAAATGTCGATGACGAACTTCCAGAAGGTGGGCCTCGGCTTATAGTAGTAGAACAGCCTATTGAAAAAGAACAGCCTATTGTTGGCGAAGACGTCCCTATTGTTGGCGAAGAAGAATTTATTGCAAAACCTAAAAAAACATCATCCAAAAAAGTTACTAGAGGTATTATTCCTTTAGGACCAGAGTTAATGGTTCAAATTGGTGACACACCATTAGCAAAACGTTTGCCACCATTACCAGTATTTGATGTCAAAGTTTCTAGTTATTATATGAATAATAGAGAAATATTTGTTAATTTTATTAATGGTTTATTCGAAACATATAAAGAAGATTTACTTGACGAAAGCAAAGGAATTAGTTGTGAAGATATCGGAAAGGATACTGGAGAAATATCTTTATTAACACACCAAAAAATAGTAAGAGATTATATTAATTTATACACACCATATAGAGGACTACTTTTATATCATGGATTAGGTTCCGGAAAGACATGTAGTTCTATTGCTATTGCAGAAGGTATAAAAAGCGCAAGAAAGGTGATAATAATGACTCCGGCTTCTTTGAGACGTAACTATATTGAAGAAATAAAAAAGTGCGGTGATTTAATATATCGTAAAAATCAATATTGGGAATGGATTTCAGTTGATGATAATCCTGAGTTAGTTGACCCATTATCTGCTTCATTGGGATTACCTAGAGAATTTATTCGAAGAAAACAAGGCGCTTGGCTAATCAATATTAAAAAACCAAATAATTATTCTGAATTATCAACCTCTGATAAAGCAGTATTAAATGATCAATTAGACGAAATGATTACAAATAAATATACATTTATTAATTATAACGGATTAAGAAGAGATAAATTCAAACAACTAACAAATAATTTTGAAACCAATATATTTGATAATGCTATCGTTATAATTGATGAAGCTCACAATTTAATAAGTAGAATTGTAAATAAAATAAATAAAATATCTAAATTTAGTGAAAAGAAAAGAGGACCCGAAGGTATTTTACCCCAATCTCTTTCCTTGTTATTATATGAGTTTCTTTTAAGAGCAGACAATTGTCGTGTTGTTTTATTAACTGGAACCCCTATTGTTAACTACCCAAACGAAATTGGTATTTTATTTAATATCTTAAGAGGCTACATTAAAACATGGAATTTTACATTATCAGTTGAAACCTCTAAAAAAATGTCCAAAGAAACTCTTCAAGAAATATTTGCAAAAGAAAAAATATTAGATTATATTGATTATGTCCCTAGTTCAAAAACTTTAACAATTACTCGAAACCCATATGGGTTTGAAAATAAAATAACGGCTTCATCTGGTTATAAAGGCGTTACAAACGAAAAAAAAGAAAAAAGAAACGAACAAGGTATAATCGAAAAGGACTTAAATGGAGATATTATGTATGAAGAACGCGGTAGCATATCTGATGTTGATTTTATCAAAAAAATAATCAAAATTTTAAAGAAAAGTGATATAACAGCTCAAGCAAAAGGAACGTCGTTTACAGTTACTACTGCGTTACCAGATACCTTAGATGAGTTTATAACTATGTTTATTAATAAAGATACGGGTATTATTACTAATATAGATAAATTTAAACGTCGAATAATGGGACTAACCTCGTATTTTCGTTCCGCGCAAGAGGAATTATTGCCTGCGTATGATCGTAATTTTGATAAACACATTATTAATATACCCATGAGTAATTATCAGTTCAAAATTTATGAGGATTATCGTCACGAAGAAAGAAAATCAGAAAAGCCTAATAAAAAATCATCTGGTGTTATTAATAAAGATGGTATATTTGATGAACCTTCGTCAACTTATCGAATTTTTTCACGTTTAGCATGTAATTTTGTTATGCCTAGCCCACCAGGGAGACCGAATCCCTCTGGATATAGAGTACTTGCTGAAGCAAAAAAAGATGCAAAAACGTGGATATGGATAAAAAAAAAGTATTTAGATAATAAACAAGAATATAATGAAGATATACAGCACAAAACCGAATCCTTTATTTTAAAAATTTCGGAAGAAAATTTGGATAAATATGATCATAGAATTAAACGTGTATTGGATGAGTATTTAAGAGAGTATTTAACAAAAGATTATAGGGAACCTATTGAGGTTTTTGCAGAAGAAATGGGTTATGAATATTTATTTAAAAATAATAAGTCGGGTGATAAAGATGATAAAGATGATAAAGATGATAAAGATGATAAAGATGATTTTTTGGCTATAGAAAATAATAAAAAGGCTGTAAAAAAAGCGGATGAAAAAGCTGTAAAAAAGAAGGATGAAAAATTTAGAAAAGCGGATGAAAAAGCTGTAAAAAAGGCGGATGAAAAATTTAGAAAAGCGGAAGAGAAGCAGGAAAAAGCTGAAGAAAATGCTAGAAAGGCTGATATAAAAGCTGATATAAAAGCTGAAGAAAAAGCTAGAAAGGCTGAAGAAAATGCTAGAAAGGCTGATGAAAAAGCTGAAGAAAATGCTAGAAAGGCTGATGAAAAAGCTGAAGAAAAAGCTAGAAGGGCTGATGAAAGAGAAAGAATAAAAGCTGTAGAGAAACAAGAAAAAGAAAGAATAAAGGCCGAAGAACGAGAGAAAAAAAAAGCAGAAAAAATTAAAAAAGGAGGATATGTTTATGATGATTCAGATTCAGATTCAGATTCAGATTCAGATTCAGATTCAGATTCAGATTCAGTTTCGGATTCAGATTCAGATTCGGATGAAATTAAAGGAGGTTCTGATACAAAAAAAATAATAATTGAAGAACCTGATTATAACGAAAATCTTAACGAAAATCCTGCTGAAAAGTTTGTAGACGCAAATGATGAATCTGCGATGTCGATACAATTGGAAGGATATAAAGACGAAGATGCTGTTTTAAGAGAAGCCGATGAGTTAGAAGGCGACGAAATATTAGAAAAAATGGGTTCTGTTGAATATAAAGAAGCAATAAAATCAGCATTACGTTATTTACAAATACATTCAAAACAGCTTTTAAGCCCCGAAGGTCTCGAAACGTATAGTCCAAAATTTTTGGCTATGATTGAGAATATAACAGATCCAGAACATATAGGTTTAAATTTGGTTTATAGTCAATTTAGATCTATGGAAGGTATCGGAATATTTGCGTTAACATTAGAAGCAAATGGGTTTGCTAAATTTAAAATTAAAAAATCTGGAATTGATGGATGGGACATTAATATGAGTGAAGAAGATATGGGTAAACCTTGTTATGCTTTATATACGGGAACCGAAGATGCGGAAGAAAGAGAAATAATTCGTAATATTTATAATGGAATGTGGGATAATATTCCAAATAATATAGCTGCACAATTAAGAGCAAAAAGCAGTAATAATAATTTAGGTGAAATAATAAAAGTTCTTATGATTACATCTGCTGGTTCAGAAGGTATAAACTTAAGAAATACGCGTTATGTTCACATTATGGAACCATATTGGCATCCAGTGCGGCAAGAACAAGTAATTGGTCGTGCTAGACGCATTTGTTCTCATAAAGATTTGCCTAAAGAATTACAAACTGTTGAAGTTTTCGTTTATATTATGACATTTACCAAAGAACAATTAGATAGCGAATTTGCTTTAGAATTAAAATTAAAGGATACCTCTAAAAATGCGCCTTATTTACCTCAAACATCGGATCAAAAATTATTGGAAATATCAACTATTAAAGAACAGTTGACATCACAATTATTAATTGGCGTCAAAGAAGCTTCTATTGATTGTGCGGTTCATACTAAATCTAACACAAAAGAAGGATTGGTTTGTTTATCTTTTGGCCAGCCAACTGTAAATGATTTTTCATATAACCCAAATATTTCTCAAGATGAAAATGATACAGTCGCTGATATAAATAGAATTGTTATTGATTGGGAAGCTAGACCTTTTACGATAAAAACAACTGGAAAACGATATATGTTGCGAATGGATACTAAACAAGTATATGATTACGATAGCGTTATTCAAGCTAAGCAAACTCCAGGTATAAGACCAATTTTATTGGGAAAACTATTAAAAAATAGTAAAGGAGAATATGAAATTGTTAAAGAGGTTATCTAAATATTTAATTCATCATTAGTAATAGTAATATCTGTAATAGTATCTGTAATAGTATCTGTAATAGTATTAGCAATAATATTCGAGTTATTTTTATTTAATACTAATTCGTTTATAGAATGTGTTAGTTTAAAAATCATCTCGTATAGATTATCAATTTTTGTATTCATTTCGTTAAGTTGTTTAATGACCTCATTTTTAGGAATAATAAGACCTATTGCTCCTCTATTTATTTGATCTTGTTTTATTTGATCTTGTTTTATTTGATCTTGTTTTATTTGATCTTGTTTTATTTCTGGTAATGGTTGTGATTTCTGTTCAGCATATCCATTTTTTTCTAATACTGGTTCTTCTTCTAATATTATTTCTTTTAAAATGGGTTGTCTTTTAAGTTTTTGAAAGATATTTATTAGAGAAGGATCGTCTATAGCATTATTGCTAATAGCATTATTGCTAATAGCATTATTGCTAATATCATTATTGCTAATAGCATTATTGCTAATAGCATTATTGCTAATAAAATCAACAAACGACACCTTTTTTTTTAAATCTTTATTTTGATTATTTTGATTATTTTGATTATTTTGATTATTTTGATTATTTTGATTATTTGTTAGTTTATTTTGTAAAGAATTGTTTTTTTCATTTTTTACTGATGTTTCTTTTGGTTTTAGCCATGTTTCCGGATCAATATTTGAACTATTGTAATTTCCAATATGTAATTGTTCAATATCTAAATTTCGCTGAACCATTTTTTCAGAAATTAATGAATCCATTTCAGTAATTTTTCCGTCTAAATCTCCATAAGAAAAATCTAATTCTTTTGGTTTTTGAGGCGTCATATAATTTTCTAATTCCATACGTTTTCTTTCAACCCCCTTTTCAAATTCAGATTGACGTGACAATTGAATATCTTCTATTTTATATGGTTCAGACGATTCTTCGTTTGTAATATTTATTTTTTTTATATTTTGTTCTTGATTTTGTTTGTTTAAATTAGGAAAAAGCCGATTAACAGCAAAAACAACTTGCGACAAAAATTGTTTGTTAAGCTCCATAATATGAGTTTTAGGGTTACATCTAGCTGTAAATAGTTTTATATTGCTTTCAAAAACAGTTTTTATGTTAGTTACTAACGTTTTATTATTTGTATTAATACAAAGTTCATCTAACAAAACATCCCAAAGTAAATTAATATTTGGTTTGTTATTGAATTGAGATAAGTTGCTCATTAATATACATAATAATCTAATTTTTATGTATATTTTTTACTTAATGATTTTTTATATTATTAGTTTTATTTATTTATTTTTAGTATTATTACTTGTAATTA
>TBL_comb47_HYPODRAFT_10002774_pt1 | contig 21343 bp, 16 predicted proteins | sample TroBogypolimnion_40_FD_10682 | JGI IMG/M metagenome (IMG submission 10682) | reverse complement strand
CAGAATATGGCAAAGTACGCTCTATCCAACTTGTTTCTGACATTTTCAGCGGCAAATGCAGAGGCTTCGGCTTTATCGGCATGGAAGGTCACGAAGCCAGAGCTGCTATTGCAGCACTAGATGGCAACTTGTATTGCGGAAAACCTTTAAAAGTTAAATTTGAAGAACCCGCTACCGGAAAAAACGGTAGACGTTAGTAATAACTCTCTCATCTAGCTATTTACCCAAATCCTTCAGCACCAACTTTATACCGGCAGACTGCAGAGATTATGCAATAGCAGAGCTATCTGGGCGACTTTTAGTCGCCCGATACGTTTCCATCACGGCCCTCCCCTAAAAACACAGCATCATTCATCTGCCTTAAATTCAAGCTCATTCATACGCCCCATCTCTTATCAGCTTTTAAATTTCCGTCAAAACCAGCTAGACCCAGTGATTAAATCTCACAACCCCAGCTTATAGATAACTGGCACAATACCTGCTATTGTCATCTTATGTTTATACTCAATCACTGAAGTTAACCACACCATCACTATGAATCAATCTAACGAAAAATTGGATACTTATTTCCAACAAATTCAAGACCTCATTATTAAGCGGCAAGATTGGGTTACAGGCTTATTGCCCGCTAGTACAGCCGTGACTGTGCATGGTAATTACACAGATGCTTGGGTTAGAGACAATGTATACAGCATACTCGCGGCATGGGGTTTAGCACTCGCATACAGGCGTACTGATGAGGATCAAGGACGCACTTATGTACTCGAGCAAAGTGTGGTAAAGCTAATGCGCGGATTGTTAACCGCTATGATGCGACAAGCACCTAAAGTAGAAAAGTTTAAACAATCTCAAAATCCTTTGGATGCTCTTCATGCCAAATACGATACTAAGTCTGGCGCTTGTGTAGTCGGTGATAATGAGTGGGGGCACTTACAGCTTGATGCCACATCTTTATTTCTATTAATGCTAGCGCAAATGACCGCTTCAGGGTTGCGCATCGTCTTTACTATTGATGAAGTTAATTTTGTGCAAAATTTGGTGCACTATATTAGTCGTACATACCGCACACCCGATTATGGTATCTGGGAACGGGGCCACAAAACGAATCAAGGCATTGCCGAATTAAATGCCAGCTCTATTGGTATGGCAAAAGCAGCATTAGAAGCACTGTCGGGTTTTAATTTATTTGGCAAAGACGGCGGACAAGCCTCTATCGTTCATGTCATCAGTGACGACATCGCCAGAACTCGCATTACTTTGGAAGCGCTATTACCTAGAGAATCCATCTCTAAGGCAGTCGACTCTGCTGTACTCAGCATTACTGGATTCCCAGCCTTTGCTGTTGATAATAAGCTATTAAGAGAAAAAACAGAGTCCCTAATTTGTGACAAACTGGAAGGTCGTTATGGCTGTAAACGTTTTCTGTTAGATGGCCATCAAACAGCCATAGAAGACAATCAGCGCCTGCATTATGATGCTCATGAACTTAAACAATTTATGGATATTGAATGTGAATGGCCGCTATTTTTCACTTATTTACTATTGAATAATTTATATGCCGGCAATACCGATGCTGCTTTAAATTATCGCCACAAACTCGAAAGCTTACTTGTAGAGCAAAATGAACAGCATTTATTGCCTGAACTCTATGTAGTACCTATCGACCTAGTCGCCGCAGAAAAAGCCCAGCCCCATAGCCAAGAACGCTTACCCAATGAAAATATTCCTTTAGTCTGGGCACAAAGTCTTTTTATTTTAGGCTGCTTGATTCAAGACGGCTTACTCGATTGTGATGATATAGATCCCTTAGGTCGACATAAAGCCGTTAAAAAAACCAATAACGTGAAACTACAAATTCAGTTACTGGCTCAAGATGAAATAGTCCAAAATACTTTAAAAGAACAGGGTATTAACGCACAAACACGCGCAGAAATAGCCCCTATTCAAATTAGAGACGCTAGCGAATTAGCGGAAGCTTACACTCATGTAGGTCGAAATGACCGTATTGGTATCACTGGCAGACCTTTGCGACAGTTGCGAACCTTAGCAACTTCAAAAATGTATAACTTAGCGGGGGAACCTCTATTATTCTTGCCACAATGTCTTAATCAAAAAGGCTTTTATTTGGCGATGGACAACCATTTACTCATTCAGCGCTTACGTTTAGAAATGTCTTATATCTATCACCATTGGGATAGAGAAGGCAATCCATTGCTGGCTATTTCTATCAAACAGAACATGCTGGATAGTCATCATCGCGACATATTGATTAATTTTATCAAGGAACTACAGCTAGGTGTTTCTCAAGGCTTCGCCATTGAACTAGGCACACTACTCAACTTCACCGAAACATCTAGTCATGAAAAAATCAAAAACTTACATGACTTTCAATTCTCGGAAACTTCATGGGAAGGTGCTGAACGACCTTTTTTGCAGGCATTAGCCAACAGTTCTGAACCTTCAACGCCATTAAATACTTTATTATTAAATGAATGGGATTTATCTAGTGATGAAACCTTAATCGAGCTATTAAAAAGCCAAAGCAATCTTTATGCTCAATTTGAGGCGCTCAGTTTACTCAGCTTACGGCATGACTTAGCCTTCGATACAACATTGACTACTGATAACAAAATTGCAAATGTGGGTGACTTATTAGAAGAAATCTATGAACGAGCAGGAGACCAACACGTTTGGAGTATTGTTAGACGTTGCGCCAGCTTACTCGGCAAATATGACATTAATTTAGAGCAGGCGGCGACTGAAATACTGGTTCGTCAACACGCGCTTACTTTAGGCCGTGCTTACAGTGGCAAAGCCACTTTAACGCGCCCTGCAGATTCTTCAGAAATTTTACATATCATCAATACTTACAATAGCGATGTTAGCGAACGTATTGTTATTCAAGAACTCGTGGTTTATTTGGGTATGTTAATAAAATCTAACTCAGAGCTATTTGCCGATATGCACACCCTGCGTGTCGGCCATATTTTGCAATTGATTATTGTTAGACAAAAACGAGAATCTGGCTGCGGCTCATTAGATGAAGCCTTTAATGAAATTATGGCGTTGCCACCCTATCAATTATCCAACAAGCTCAAAGAAATGCTAGATGACATTAGCAATACCGAAGATCAACTCGAATCAGCAGAAACCCTGCATTTTGAAGGTAGTCATCATAAAATTAATCTAGCCATTTTTTCACAAACCATGGACCCTAAAGACCAAGACGAAACCATCGATTGGTATGAATGGCGAGAACAACAAGGTAGTGTAGGCAGAGAAAATAGCGCCTTTTATGCTGGCATCTGGGATATTCTGCATCATTGCAAAGGCTTAATGATGGGCGAAAAACTTAACAGTAAATACCGCTTAGACAGTGAAACTATCCTGTCACAGATGACCGAAGGAGAACAAAGCTTTAAGATACAAGTCGATCATGTGCTTAATAAAATACAAGCCCCTGTTTATCGTCAATTAACGGTAGAGGCATTAAAAGCCATGACCTCTATTTTTAGAGCGAATAACACACTACAAATTGATGATAATTTATTAACAGACATTATTATTGGTCATTCGGTAAGAATTAGCTGGTTGTATAGTCATCCAGAACAAACAGAGCATTATGAAACTGTGACCGCATTAGCTTGGCAATATTTTTATGGCTTACCTCCACATAAAGTAGCCAACGCCATATTAGATGCCCTCATACATTTACTCGATAACAACTAAAGGAATTCAAAGTGATACTTGCAGGCGACATAGGTGGAACAAAAACAGTATTATCCCTTTTAAGCAAAGATACTAATGGCGTATTAAGCTGTTTAAAAGAACAGTCTTACGCCAGCCAACAGTTTGCTGAATTCGATGATATTTTGACTGACTTTTTACCCAGCCAGCTCCCTATTAAATCCGCATGCTTCGGTGTTGCCGGCCCTGTAGTTAATCAGCGCTGCCAAACCACTAATTTACCTTGGTTGTTAGATGCCGATGATTTAAAACTAAAGCGCGGTATCGCCAAAGTAAAATTACTTAATGACTTAGAAGCCATGGCTTTGGGTATGTTGCATTTACCCGACCAAGAACTGCTAGAACTAAATCCCAATGCAGACATTCAAATGGGAAATTGCGCGGTCATCGCGGCAGGTACTGGCTTAGGTGAAGCTCTACTTTATTGGGACGGAAATCAGCATCATGCCATTGCAACTGAAGGTGGACATTGTGATTTTGCCGCTCAGAACAGCCTACAAGATCAACTGCTAACTTATCTCAGAAAGCGACATCCTGACCATGTCAGTTACGAACGCATACTTTCTGGCATAGGCTTTAGTCATTTATATGATTTTCTTTGTGAACTCAAAATTGCACCACCCTGCTCTGAAGTAGAAAACATCAACTCCAGCATGGATAGAAATGCGTTGATCTCTGAATTAGGGATCACTGATAAAGACCCTTGCTGCGTAGAAGTCTTAAAACTATTTATTGAAATCTATGGTTCAGAAACTGGCAACCTCGCCTTAAAATCTTTCGCGACCGGCGGCGTTTTTATAGGCGGAGGCATAGGCCCTAAAATTTTACCGGCACTGCAAAACGGTCATTTTATAGAGGCCTTTAAAGCTAAAGGTCGCTTTGAACCTTTACTCAATAAAATATCCGTTAAATGTTCACTTAATCCGCGCACGCCCTTAATTGGCGCGATACATTACTTTGATTAACTTATCTTAAACTATGATATCTATAGCCGACATTCCTACTGCTACCTATGCTATTCGAGATGCCGTTACGCCTGTATTTTTAATCACAGGCATAGGCTCTATTCTTGGCGTACTCACCAATCGCTTAGGTAGAGCGATTGATCGCTATCGGAAATTAACTGAACTCAAATATCAGGATCTCTCATACAGTTCACTACAAGAAATCAAAACCATTTCCAAACGCATACAATGGATAAGGAGAGCCGTTAGCTTATGTACCCTATCAATATTGTGCGTTTGCCTTACCATCGCCTTCTTTTTTATTGCCGTAGAGTTTAATATCGATTCACCAAGAACTGTGGCCATTCTATTTATTACAGCGATGTTGACATTAACGTGTGGCTTATTGTGTTTCCTACGTGAAATTTCATTAGCCACTAATGAAACATTTGATATTGATACTTGGATAAAAGCTGAATAGGTAAACAAAATATTAAAGCTCTCAAACTATCTACCCCAACCTTAATCAACACCTAGATTATCCTCCATAAATGCGCCAGATAAGTGCGTGACTCATCTAGTCGCGCACTTATCTAGTGCGCGACTAGCTCCTAAGTTTCTTAATGATAACTTACGCAATACACCCTGTATGATTTTTAAACCTGCTAATATTTTGTGCTTAATAAATATTTTTATTTATTACTTAAAAATAAATAAAACACCATCAAAACATTTCAATTATTCAGGTACAAACTTAACCGCATTGACGGCTTACTTTTAAATTCAAAACAAATAATACGTATCTATACGTAGTTATACCTATATTTTTTAGTGCTTTTCTTTGCTCTAATATCTTGGCGCAACTTAACCCCTGTTAATCATTAACTAGACTCAAAATCTAGCCATCAACATCTATTCTAATCACTATGGCATAGCTATTGCTTTTAATTTGATGTGAATACGAGAAATATTTTAACGAAAGACTTCTTCATAAGATAAAACATGGATACGAAAACTTTAAAGAAATATTTTAACGAAATGTATGCGGACAATGGCGCTGTTCGTGAAATTTACGAGCGCTATGGTCGCTGGTTAAAAGACTTACCTGATGGCACCTTAGAGCGAAGAAATGCCGAAGCAGAACTATTATTCCGTCGACTAGGTATTACCTTTGCCGTTTACGGCGAAGCTGGTGAAGCAGAGCGTCTGATCCCATTTGATATAGTCCCAAGGATTTTCGGTGCCTCAGAATGGCAACGATTAGAACTTGGTCTTAAGCAACGTGTACGGGCACTTAATGCCTTTTTACATGATATTTATCACGACCAAGAGATCATCAAAGCCGGCATTATTAGTGCGCATCAAGTACTTAACAACGCACAGTATCGCCCCGAAATGAAAGGGGTCGATTTACCTAATCAGGTTTATGCACATATTGCCGGAATCGATTTAGTACGGATTTCTGAGAATGATTTTTATGTCTTAGAAGACAATCTGCGCACGCCTTCTGGGGTTTCTTACATGTTGGAAAATCGCAAAACTATGATGCGTTTATTTCCAGAACTGTTCGTAAAACACGCAATTGAGCCAGTCGAACACTATCCACAAATGCTGCTGAATACCCTTCGCGAAGCTGCACCACCGAATGTTGCTTATCCCGTTATTGTAGTGATGACACCTGGTTCTTATAACAGCGCTTATTTCGAACATGCTTATCTAGCCAGTCAAATGGGCGTAGAACTCGTCGAAGGTCAGGACTTATTTGTTAATCAACAAAAAGTTTATATGCACACCACCGAAGGGCCACAACAGGTCCATGTTATTTACCGCCGGGTCGATGATGATTTTATCGATCCTCGCGTATTTCGTCCGGATTCAACATTGGGTGTTCCTGGCTTAATGGATGCTTATTGTAGTGGTAATGTGGCCTTAGCTAATGGCGTAGGTACTGGTGTCGCTGATGACAAATCAACTTATTTATTCGTACCGGAAATGATTCGCTTCTATCTAGGCGAAGCGCCCATATTATCCAATGTTCCTACTTGGCGCTTAAGTGAGCCTGAAGATTTAAGTTATGTACTCGCACATTTACCGGAATTAGTTATTAAAGAAGTACAAGGTTCTGGAGGTTATGGCATGTTAGTCGGCCCTACCAGTTCTAAAGCTGAAATAGAGGCTTATAGATTACGAATTCTTGCAGAACCCGCTAAATTTATAGCTCAACCGACCTTAGCCTTATCTTCCTGCCCAACACTAGTTGAATCGGGTGTTGCGCCACGTCATGTCGATTTAAGACCTTTTGTCTTATCGGGCAAAGACGTGCGTATCGTACCCGGAGGCTTAACGCGGGTGGCACTCACAGAAGGCTCATTGGTGGTTAATTCCTCACAGGGCGGCGGCACCAAAGACACTTGGGTATTGGAGGATTAGTATGTTATCTCGCACCGCTGAAAATTTATTTTGGATGGCTCGTCATATCGAACGCGCCGAAAACACCGCACGCGTCCTCGATGTTGCACACCGAACCTCATTATTGCCTTTAGATATAGAGGGTACTCAAGCCTATTTATGGTATGCGCCACTCAATATAACGGGCTGCGCTGATAGTTACGAAGTCAAATATGGCTTAGCCAAAGCCGAGACTGTTAGCCATTATATGGCGTTAGACCCAGATAACCCTACCAGCATCTATAGCTGTCTTAAACTTGCGAGGGAAAATGCCAGAACGGTACGTGGTGCGATTACCTCAGAAATGTGGGAAGTCATTAATGACACTTGGTTGGAGTTGAATCGCTTACCCAAACAAATGGATTATGAAAATTTTCGTGATTTTTTCGACTGGGTAAAGAATCGTTCACATTTATTCCGCGGAGTGACCTTAGGCACTATTACTAAAGACATTGGGCTTAGTTTTATCAAGCTAGGTACCTTTCTAGAACGTGCTGACAACACCGCACGTATTTTGGATGTTAAATATCACATATTATTGCCTAGCCTTAATCATGTCGGCGGCGCCGCAGATTATTATCAATGGGGGTCATTATTAAAGTCCGTCAGTGCTTTTGAGGCTTACCAAAAAACCTATCGAGATGTTATTTCACCTCAACGCGTCAGTGAATTACTCATATTTAGAGATGATATGCCTCGCTCCCTACATGCCTGCATGGATGAAGTGGAAGATGCTTTAATGGCTATTAATGGACTATCAGGAAAAGAAGCTCGGCGACTGGTCGGCGAACAACACGCCGCGCTGCACTTTGGCCTCACTCAAGATGCTTTTAGCGAAGGTCTACATGAGTTTCTCACTGCTTTTCTAAAAAATACCGCTCTATTAAGTCGAGAAATTCGTGAGGCTTATTTATCACGCCAAGATACTACATTGAATCGACAGCTCACGATTTAATCGTTTGTGGCTACATCAGCTATATAAGCATCGGAACTGCAACTATTTAATTTTAGATGTTAATCAATACCAGCTTTAACATCAGGCCATTGGAAGAAAAATCATGACCATACGCGTCGCTATTCGTCACAAAACAATATACCGGTTCGATAGACCGGTATCGTTATCACCTCATGTGTTTCGATTACGTCCAGCAGTCCATAGCCGTACGCCGATCAAAGCTTATGCCTTGCGTATTGAACCAAAAAATCATTTTATTAATTGGCAGCAAGACCCCTTTGGTAATCTTGTTGCCCGCGTGGTATTTCCTGATAAATGTCAAAAACTCAGCGTTGAAGTGGAAGTGATCGCTGATATGACCGTCATTAACCCATTCGACTTTTTTGTTGAAGCTTATGCTGAAAACTATCCTTTTAACTACGACGAACTAACACTTAAAGAGCTACAACCTTATTTAGAAATAACTGAAAACGGCCCATTATTAATACAATGGATCAAAGCTTTAGATATTAGCAAACGCTCCATTAATGATTTTATCGTCGACATTAATCGGCATATTTTTTCCACTATCGGATATAACATCCGCATGGAAGTCGGTATACAAAGCTGCGAAGAATCCTTATCTAAATTAACTGGCTCCTGCCGAGATTCCGCTTGGCTACTGGTACAAGTGCTACGTCATCTTGGACTCGCGGCGCGCTTTGTCTCAGGTTATCTGGTGCAACTGACCTCTGATATAAAATCACTAGATGGACCCTCAGGACCTGAACAAGACTTTACTGATTTACATGCTTGGACAGAAGTCTATATTCCTGGAGCTGGCTGGATAGGCTTAGATCCTACCTCTGGTTTATTGGCGGGGGAAGGTCATATTCCCTTAGCTTGCACCCCCGACCCTGCGAGTGCCTCACCAGTAACCGGTGGCACTGACAAATGCAAAGTAGAATTTGAGTTTTCTAATAGCGTTGATCGTTTACACGAAGACCCCAGAGTCACCAAACCTTATACCGATGAACAGTGGTATCACATTGATGCTTTAGGGAAATTCGTCGACCAGCGCTTATCTGAAGATGACGTTCGACTCACTATGGGTGGGGAGCCCACATTTGTTTCAGTCGACGATATGGAAGGTAACCAATGGAATACTGAAGCGGATGGCGAAAATAAACGTGAACTCGCGCAACAACTAACCTTACGTTTGCGAGATGCTTTTGCAAAAAAAGCCATGCTGCATTATGGTCAAGGCAAATGGTATCCTGGCGAGCCCTTACCTCGTTGGCAATATGGCATATTTTGGCGTAAAGACGGTTCTGCGCTTTGGCGTAATCCAGCGCTACTCGCTGACATTAATAAAGATTACGGACACACTGTCAAACAAGCACAAAAATTTATTCAGCAAATCAGTCAGCATTTAGATATCCCTACTCGGTATATCAAGACAGCTTTTGAAGATAACTTCTACTATCTATGGCAAGAAGGTACGCTGCCCGAAAACATTGATCCATTAACCTGCAATCTAAATGATTCTATCGAACGTAAAACCTTAACTAAATTATTAGATGTCGGTTTAAATCAACCGACCGGATTTGTTCTGCCCATAAAATGGAACGCACTAGACCTCTGCTGGAAAAGCGGCCCTTGGGATTTTCGACGTGGAGCTTTGTTTTTAATTCCCGGTAATTCACCTATGGGTATGCGCCTACCTTTAGCCAGTTTACCTTGGGTTGCACCAGACAAACGAGACACATCAGAACCTCAAAGCCTATTTGAAGACTTACCTGAATTAGATGATTATTATGGTGAGGTCACTAGACGCTATAGCCACTTGATTGCAAAAGCTAAAGAACACCCCGAAATCATCGAACAAGAAACGGGAGATACTGTAACTCAAGAAGTCGAAGTACCTCATACTGCGCTGTGCGTAGAAGCACGAGCAGGTCGCCTGTACATCTTTATGCCGCCGTTAACTTCATTAGAACATTACCTTGAATTAATCGCAGCCATTGAAGCGACAGCTGAAAATTTAGCTATGCCCGTGGTATTAGAAGGCTATGAGCCACCCCGTGATTATCGTATCGAACGCTTAATGGTAACCCCAGACCCAGGTGTTATTGAAGTTAACATACATCCCTCGAAAACTTGGCAGGAGTTAGTTGAAAAAACCACGGTACTTTATGATCTGGCCCATCAAACTCGACTCGGTACTGAAAAGTTTATGCAAGATGGTCGCCATACCGGAACAGGTGGCGGCAACCATATTACTATGGGCGCAGAAATGCCCACAGATAGCCCGCTATTACGCCGCCCTGATTTATTGCGCAGCTTAATTACTTATTGGCAACATCATCCCGGCTTATCTTATTTATTTTCGGGCATGTTTATAGGCCCCACCAGCCAAGCACCCCGCGTTGATGAAGGCCGTGATGAAAAACTCTATGAACTCGAAATCGCCTTTCAACAAATGCCCGAAGGTGAAACGCCAGCGCCTTGGTTAGTGGATAGATTATTACGACATTTATTAACCGATATCACTGGCAATACCCATCGCTCTGAATTCTGCATTGATAAACTTTATTCTCCAGACAGTTCAACGGGAAGATTGGGTATACTCGAACTACGCTCTTTTGAAATGCCACCTCATGCTCAGATGTCCCTAGTACAGACTGTATTGCTACGTTCTCTAATTGCTTGGTTTTGGCGCGTACCTTATAAACATGATCTAGTTCGCTGGGGCACAGAACTACATGATCAATTTATGTTGCCCCATTATGTACGCGAAGACATGAAACAAGTCACTCAAGATTTACAAAGAGCGGGCTTCGGTTTTGATATGGAATGGTTAGACCCCTTTTTTGAATTTCGTTTTCCTCGCTATGGCAATACGATGGTCGACGGCATTGATATGGAATTACGTTTCGCTATTGAACCTTGGCATGTACTCGGTGAAGAAATGAGCAGCGCCGGCACCGCTCGTTATGTGGACTCATCGGTTGAGCGAGTACAAGTATTAGTGACCGGATTTAACCACGCACGTTATGTCATCTCCTGTAATGGTAGACGCTTACCCATGCGTAAAACCGCACGACACGGTGAATTTGTCGCTGGCGTACGTTATCGTGCTTGGCAACCGCCTTCTGCCTTGCATCCCACCATCGCACCTCATGTCCCCTTAGTATTTGATGTTATTGATACTTGGAATGGACGCTCTGTGGGAGGTTGTACTTATTATGTCGCTCATCCGGGTGGCCGTAGTTATGATGATTTCCCCGTCAATGATTATGCGGCAGAAACACGACGCATGACGCGCTTTTGGGATTACAACCATACACCTGGCGTTATCATTCGCCCCCCTTTGGCCAGCAGTCAAGTTTCTGCTTCTGAGCTACCTTTATTGACAACTTTTAGTGTGACTAATGCAGTCCCCAGAGCCATGTCACCACCTGCCGAAGAATTAAGTACTGAATATCCCTTTACACTAGATTTACGTCATCGCAGTTGTTAATTAATCGAGCTTACAGAGACATCATGCCTATCTCTAAGCTAAAATGAGTCATGATTTAGTGCCATTATTGCAATTGTGAGCGATGCAATATGCTCTCAGATTTGGCACATGATTGATAATCATTAACGTAAATTGCATAACCTAAAAGAGAATACAACTATGATCATGGAGATTTATAACAATGAGCGATAAATTAAAACTCCTGACTCCAGCTACGTTAATACTGGACGACAAAAGTTATTCATTACCGACTTATATGGGAGTTGAAGGTGAAAGAGCCATTGATATTACTAAGTTACGTAACCAAACAGGCTATGTAACCCTGGATGATGGTTACGGCAACACCGGGGCTTGCGAAAGTGCCATTACTTATATTGATGGTGAAAAAGGCATACTTCGTTACAGAGGTTATCCTATAGAAGAATTGGCTGAACACTCTCGATTTGTCGAAGTCTCCTATTTATTACTCTATGGCGAATTACCAAACAGCGAACAATTACTGAAGTTTTCTACCCGCCTCAATGAATCCTCGATTATTCATGAGGATGTACATCATTTTTTTAATGGCTTCCCTCGCGGCTCTCACCCTATGGGCATACTCGCCACTATGGTCGCCTCACTGTCTACTTTTTATCCTTTACCTGATCAACTCGATGCGGATACCGAAGTACAAATTGTGGCTAACTTGGTCTCTCAAGTACGCACCATTGCTGCGTTTTCTTATAAGAAGTCCATCGGTGAACCCTTGGTTTATCCTTCGATTAAGTATAAATACACCAGTAACTTCTTAAACATGATGTTTTCTTCACCGGTGCGTGATTATCAACTCGATCATGATATCGTCCGTGCTATTGATATGTTACTCATACTCCATGCCGATCATGAACAAAACTGTAGTACTTCATCGGTACGTACAGCAGGTTCTAGTATGGCTAATGTCTATGCGGTTATTACCGCCGGTATCGCAGCACTTTGGGGGCCGCGTCATGGCGGTGCAAATCAAGAAGTGATTAAAATGCTGGAACAAATCCATGCTGAAGGTGGCGATGGCACTGAGTTTATTAATCAAGCAAAAGATAAAAACTCTGGCCGTAGACTGATGGGCTTTGGTCATCGCGTTTACAAGAACTTTGATCCTCGCGCACAAGTCTTAAAGAAGCATTGCGATAAATTACTTAACAAGCCAGGCATTAATGATCCGCTACTGGATATCGCCAGACGTATCGAAGAAATTGCCCTCAATGATGATTATTTCATTTCTCGCAAGTTATATCCCAATGTAGATTTCTACTCAGGATTAATACTGCGTGCAGCAGGCATTCCCACTGATATGTTTACCGTATTATTTGCCATTGGTCGTATGCCAGGATGGTTGGCCCATTGGCGTGAAATGATTCATGGTGAGCAAGTGACCATTTATCGTCCTCGTCAGATTTATGTCGGTGAAACATTGCGTCATTACCAAGATATTAAACAACGGGTATAAGCGCAGCCATTTGGTCGGGTTACCCTATCGCTAACCCGACCTAAATTACTACATTACTGACGATGAGAACAACGCGTGCCGAACAACACTCCAATCCCAGATCATCAGTTAAATAGGCAATATTACGAGACGCAATTAGGCATACATGATGAAATGTATGGTGCTGAAAATAAAGCATTGCCTGATTGGCAGCGCCTTATGTCAACCTTGGAGGCTATGGGCAGTGAAAACCTGGAATTGCGCCGTAGAGAAGCTCAACGCTTATTACGTGAAAATGGCGTCACCTATAATGTCTATGGTGATGAGCAAAATCTGACTAGACCTTGGAAACTCGATCCTGTTCCGTTACTCATCAGCAGTGACGAATGGAGCATTATCGAAGCGGGTCTAAAGCAACGTGCCGAACTTCTCGATTTAATACTTAAAGATATTTACGGCAAACAAACGCTATTAAAGAATGGATTGTTACCGGCTGAGCTTATTTTTGGCCATGAAGGTTTTTTACATCCTTGTGTCGGCACACTTCAGCAGCAAAAACGACTACTGACCTTATATTCGGCAAATCTTGCTCGCGGCCCCAATGGGCGTATGTGGGTCTTAGATGATCGCACCCAAGCACCTTCTGGCTCAGGTTATGCTTTAGAAAATCGTACTGTCATGAGACGGGTATTTCCTGATATCTTTCGCGAAACCCACGTACTGCGCTTATCTGGCTTTTTCAAATCATTACGAAAAGGCTTAGTTGAAATTGCACCACATGGCAAAGAAGATCCTCGCATCGTAATACTGACACCGGGGCCACTCAACGAAACTTATTTTGAACACGCTTATCTAGCCGCTCAGCTAGGCTTTACACTAGTTCAAGGCGCAGATTTAACAGTACGTGATGGCAAAGTCTGGCTTAAATCATTAGCAGGACTACAAGCCGTCGACGTTATTTTACGACGCGTTGATGACTCTTTTTGCGATCCGCTGGAATTACGCAGCGGCTCACAATTAGGCGTTGCAGGTTTATTGGAAGCGGTAAGACGCGGCAATGTTGCCATCGCCAATCCTTTAGGTAGTAGTGTTTTAGAAAACCCCGGTCTACTTGCCTTTTTACCTCAATTATCCCGTTATTTTTTAAATCAAGATCTACAATTATCATCGGTAGCAACTTGGTGGTGTGGGCAACGCCTAGAACGTGACTTTGTGCTACAAAATTTAGATCGCTTAGTTATTAAACCTATCAATCGTAGCCTAGGCAATCATGCTGTATTTGGTGGACTATTAAGCCATCAAGAAAAAGAACAGTTACGTCGCCAAATCATGGCAAAACCTTATAGTTTTATCGGCCAAGAACAGGCTAGCTTTTCTACCTTACCTGCTTTTATCGATCATCAAATTGAACCCAGAAACGCCGTATTACGAAATTTTGTAGTCGCTAGCGACAATGATTATATGGTGATGCCTGGTGGATTAACGAGGGTTGCCCGCCAAAAAGATAACTTTATCGTATCCAATCAAGCCGGTGGTATCAGTAAAGACACGTGGGTATTAGCTTTAGAACCTGATAAACCCGTCAGTTTATGGCTACAACCTCGACGTAATCAATTAATTGATGCCATCATCGAGCCATTAACAAGTCGTTCAGCTGATAATTTATTTTGGGTGGGGCGACACCTTGAACGCATAGAAGCCACCACTCGATTATTACGCACCATATTAAGCAAGCAACGAGAATCACTAGAATTTAAAGATCCACTTGATAATGATTGTCTAAAGGTATTTCTGCGGGCACTCACACTAGTGACTGTCACTTATCCTGGTTTTATTAAAGATGGAGCTCAACGGCTAAAAGCTCCCAATGAAGAATTGCTGTCATTGATTAAAGACAGTCATCGTAAAGGTTCATTATCGGCCAGTATACTCGCCTTTGTACAAGCGGCTTTTAGCAGTCGTGACTTATGGTCACAAGATACTTGGCGTAGTGTTGATAATATTCAACGGCGCTGGCAACAAAGCATCATTCATAATAAAAATCTTACACTTGAAAAACTACCCAAAGCACTCGATGATTTAATAACAGGCTTAGTCGCTTTTAGTGGCTTAACCAGTGAAAGTATGACTCGTGAAGCCGCTTGGTTAATGCTTGATAGTGGACGCAGACTAGAACGTGCCTTAACGCTCATTACCTTATTGCGCTCAACCGTTGCTTTGCGTCACCAAGTAGCCTTACAAAATCAGATACTAGAAGCCGTTTTAATTACTACCGATAGCTTAAGTATTTATCAGCGTCGTTATCGTTCCTTTATTCAATTACCTATGGTGCTTGCCTTATTGCTACTTGATGAAACTCATCCTCGTTCAGTCGCGTATCAACTGCATGAATTATCAAATCATGTAAACGAATTACCGCGGACAGTGGGGAAAAGTCAGCTTAGTGAGCAAGCTCGTTTACTGCTAAAAGCCTACACAGACTTACGTCTTTGTAATATCTCTGAATTATCACAACTTAATGAAAATGACGGCATCTACACGGCACTCGATCAATTACTCGCCAATACCACGGATTTATTATGGCGATTTGCCGATGTGATTGCTGAGGCTTATTTTAGCCATGCTCAAACCTCACAGCTGATGGTAGCCAATACCACTGAGGACGAACTTTGAAATACAGAATAACCCACACCACAGAATATCACTACAGCCAAGCAGTGGGTCTATGCCAAAATGAAGCACGATTACAACCGCGTAATTTTGGGCGTCAATACTGTGATAGCAGTCGCTTTGATATATCACCGACACCCTCAGATTTTCGCGAGCGTCTGGATTTTTTCGGTAATCGTGTCGCTTATTTTGCTATTCAACAAGCCCATACGCAATTAAGCCTGACAGTCATCAGTGACGTCACGCTCTTTCCAAAACAAAAGCAATTGGGTTTATTTGACCAAATGAGTTGGGAACAAGTCCGAGATTTATTACAAGAACCGATCCCACCGATGCAAGCGCAAGCCCAAAGTCAACAAGGTCAAAGTCAAAACCAAGTGCAGCACCAAGATCATGCTCCGGACTTTTTTGATGCTCAGCAATATTTATTAGATTCACCTATGGTGGCAACATCACCAGAACTAGCCGATTATGCACGCAGCTCATTTCACCCTAATCGCCCCTTGCTGGAAGTTGTGCACGAATTAATGACGCGGATCTACAAGGATTTTACCTATGACCCAAACTTTACCACCATTGCCACACCGCTTTCAGACGTGTTGCATTTTCGTCGAGGCGTCTGTCAAGATTTTGCACATTTAGCCATTGCTTGCTTACGGGCTTATGGTATCGCTGCGCGTTATGTCAGTGGTTATGTTGAAACCATAGCAGAACCGGGTAAACAAAGGTTAGTAGGCGCGGATGCTTCACACGCTTGGTTTTCAGTTTATAGTCCACGCATCGGCTGGTTGGATTTTGATCCTACCAATAATACTGTCCCCTTAGATCAACATATCACGCTAGCCTGGGGACGTGATTATGCCGATGTAACACCCCTTAAAGGCATTGCTTTCGGTGGTGGTCAGCATACGCTATCGGTGTCAGTGGATGTTTTGAGGCTGGAATAAATTTTGGAGTACTGAGCTTCAGCTATTGCTTTATAACTGACGTTACGTAGTAACGTCGCTTTACTCTCGTTTGCCGCGCTGAGCACCGCAGATTTTGTTGGGATTAGCCCGAAGGGGCGCGGCATGAATGCCGCGCGTCGGTAGGAGGGCAGGATGCCCTCTCTATCGCCCCCCGACAAAACCGAGGAGCGCAGGGAAAATCTGCAATCAAGCCTCCTTTTCTTTGGATACTTTATTTTGGCGGAGCAAAAGAAAGTATCTCGCCTTCGGGTGCGATAACCCGATACAAAAATCGTCGCGATAGCGACCTCATTATTTGTTTTTTTATAAACAGCTGAATGGCTGTGTAACATCAGTTTATAAAACAGCTAAAGCTGTTTTACTCCAAACACGACCATTAACTTTGCAGCAAACAATTTAACTATACGGAGTTCTTATGAGTACTATCCATTTTGTAGGCGGAGAAAAAGGCGGTGTGGGCAAGTCCGTCGTTGCCCGTTTATTAGCGCAATATATGATTGATCATGAGCTACCTTTTATCGGTTTTGATACCGATAAATCCCATGGTTCCTTACTGCGTTTTTATAGTGACTATGCTGCCGCTACTATTATCGATGACTATGAAAGCCTAGATGCAATTATAGAAACCGCGAGCGCACAACCGGAGCAACGAATACTGGTTGATCTTGCGGCCCAAACCCATCAGCCCTTGGCACGTTGGCTAGATGAATCGGGCGTATTAGACTTGGCCGAAGAACTGGGCATTACTATCTGCTATTGGAATGTCATGGACTCTGGAAAAGATTGCGTGGATTTATTAGATAAATTACTCAGTCAATTTGGTACGCAACTTAATTATGTGCTGGTACAAAACCAAGTACGTGATGAGCAATTTAATATACTAGAACATTCTGGCGTTAAAGACCGAGCACTGGCTTTCGATGCGAAAGTCATGACCTTAAAACGCCTACATGCCCCTGTCATGACTAAAGTCGACAGCAACAGTTACAGTTTCTGGGCGGCCAAAAACAAAGATACTGAAAGCTCTTATCCCTTAGGTTTACTGGAAAGACAACGCATGAAAATATGGTTAAATCATGCTTACAGTGAAATATCGAATATCGGTGTTTAAAAACGCTTGCACTGCACTTAACGCAAATTAAACACCATTACAGATGAAATTAAGAGTCAGTTGTCAGCTACGTTTTCAGATTTTAGAACCTAGCGTATTAATTTTAATATTGCGTCCTTACCGAGGCAGTCAACAATGGATAAATCGTGAGGTTTTTAGCATTAAGCCCCTATTGGCGACCATAGAAAGCACCGACAGTTTTGGCAATGCTTGTCAGCGCTTGCTAGCTCCGATCGGTGATTTGTTTATCTATAGCTCAGCCGATGTCATCGTTAATGATTATGTTGCGATAAACCCCAATGCCCACTTTGTAGAAATACAACAACTTCCTAATAAAGTACTGCCTTTTCTATTACCCAGTCGCTATTGCGAATCTGATCGCTTTGGTGATCTTGCTAGAACCATAACGACAAACTCATTACCTGGCTACGATCAAGTGCTAGCCATTTCAGACTGGGTAACGCATAACATTCAGTATGTGCCCGGCTGTAGTGAATTCCCCTTGTCTGCGATAGAAATTCATCAGCTAGGTCAGGGAGTTTGTAGAGACTTAGCTCATGTCGCCATAGCACTGTGCCGCAGTATCAGCATACCGGCAAGATTAGTCGTCGGTTATTTACATAGATTACAAGCTATGGACTTACATGCTTGGTTTGAAGCTTATATTGGCGGGTGCTGGTATATTTTTGATCCTACACAAGTAGATCTGCGTGCAGGCAGAGTTGTTATTGCCTATGGTCGTGATGCTGCGGATGTCTCCATCTTTCATCAATTCGGTTCTGGCTGCCTACTCAGCAACATGGACGTTCGCGTTGATTTACTGGATAATTCACCCCTTAACACTTTATAACATCCCCTCTCATCATGACTTATTGTATTGCAGCGTCTATAAACGAAGGACTAATTCTAGTCTCTGATTCACGAACCAATGCTGGCATTGATAATGTCAGCACCCATGGCAAAATGCACGCCTTTGATACCCACAGCGATCGCAAAATAGTCTTACTTTGCGCCGGAAATCTAGCAACCACGCAGGCCGTTTTAGAGCAATTACACCGCGATAAGCTGAAAAATGCACCTATCAATTTAAATAACGTAGAAAGTTTGTTTGAAGCCGCCGAATATTTAGGCCATGTCAGTGTCGATAAACAAAAACAACATACCGGTGGTAAAGGACAATCGGCCTTTAATGCCTCCGCCAGCTTTATTCTAGCCGGTCAAATCGGCACAGAGCCTCATGCGGCCTACATGGTTTATGCAGAAGGTAATAGTATAACCAGCTCAGCCAATACGCCTTTTTTACAAATTGGTGAAAGCAAATACGGCAAACCCATACTTGATCGATTTCTTAAACTAAACACCCCAATTGATGAAGCCGCACGCTGCTGCTTGGTGTCTATGGACTCGACTATTCGCAGTAACGCCAGTGTTGGTGCACCAGTAGAATTGCTCATTTATCGTAAAGACAGCTTTAGCCTAGATGAATATTACTGCTTTGATGATGATAACGACTACCTATTACTCCTAAGGCGCAGTTGGGAAGCTAAGTTACGCGAAGCGATATCGGCCTTACCTTTATTGGATAAAACATCAGCAAAACCCATAGCGATGACTTTATAAGTCCGGTCGAGTAGGCCCAAGGAACCACCCCTTGAGACTACTCGACCTTGCTTCCTGATTCACATAGAGCTAGAAAATTGCTGAAGCTTTTTATAGCGATTTTTTTAAATCACGATAAAAATTCTCATGTGATCCGTAGGATAAAAGCGTAAGGCTATTGGTTTGTAGGTCAAAAAGATAAGCTAAAAGCATTTTATCAGCATTGAATTTAAACTTGTAAATACGAACGCCAGAAAGGTCACCGATTTTTGAATCACCTAATTCTGGATTACCAATTAACTCCCTAACGGCAGTATCTAGCTTCTCTTTTTCATTAGGATGCAATCTCCTAATAGATCTAGAAAATAATCCAGATTGAATAATCTTAATCATCCAAATTGATACTCAGACACTTCACCCGCTTCAACTTCTTGTAAGCTAATTAAAATATCTTTTACAAAGCCAATGGGCAAGTCTGGGTTTTCTTCGGCTATTTTGCCAAGCCTAGCCCAATGCTCTATTTGCTTAGGTATTGATCGGTGCATAGCCTGTGCGGTTACTTTCACATCATAGATAAAGTCATCTGATAACTTAACAGTAGCCATAAATAGTCCTTTTAATAAAATTAATGAGGTTTCATTATGGCTGCAAAGTAAGTAAAAAACAACCTAAAGCCATTCCATCCCCCATCGACAATTTATTTCTATCTGAATACGTAATGGGCATCTGCGCCGCCACAGACTAAGGCTTGGATATGATCTATCACATAACCGGGGCAACTTCCGTGTCGACTGCCATTAGTGGGGCACGGGTGGTTGGCTTTAAAGTGGTTTTTAGCGGTTTGGCTGCGGATTATATGAGCTTGGGCGGTTAGGTGTGTTGCTGCTAGTAGGCTGATGATGACTAAGTGTGCAATTGATGTTTTTGGTAAGGCCATTGGCTTCCTGTTATTTATTAAATCCCCCCCTGCCCCATTTTTCAAAGGGGGGTATTTTTGGATCTTGTGTTTTGTAGCGCGAAGCTTGTGCTTTTTAAATAACTGGGCACCACTTGCATACTACAAAATTTGTAAGTATTTAACTGCACTATGTCGGAGTTTAACACCTTATTCTTAGCTGATAGGCTAAAGAACTTAATTTGAAACCAAGAAACTATTGCTACACCGATTAACGATTTTTTAAACCTAGAAAATATTTGCTAGACCCGATTAAAAATTTTCAAGCCTAGGAAATTTCGGCTAGGTCGATTATCTAGTTTTAAAACCTAAGAAATTTCGGCTGGATCGATTATCTAGTTTTCAAACCTAGGAAATTTCGGCTGGGTCGATTATCTGGTTTTCAAGCCTAGGCAATTTCGGCTGGGTCGATTATCTGGTTTTCAAGCCTAGGCAATTTCGGCTGGGTCGATTATCTAGTTTTCAAGCCTAGGAAATTTCGGCTGGGTCGATTATCTAGTTTTCAAGCCTAGGAAATTTCGGCTGGGTCGATTATCTAGTTTTCAAGCCTAGGAAATTTCGGCTGGGCTGAATTAATCTAGCTGAAAGAATGAAATAAAAAATATTAATGAGTTGCTAAAATCTTAGGCTACTTAACTTTTATGTTATTACCGTCTGCGTTAATTGTTAGCAGAAAACTTCAGTTTCTAATATTTTTATAAACTAAATAATGTAACCCTGTCAGTAAGATAAGTACAAAAATAAGGAATTTACCAAAATGCAGCGGACTTTAATTAAAAATAAACTAGATATTTTATTAAAAGTTTTTTATTATCTACCTGCGCCATAACCTAATTGTTATTTAATCAGAAAGCTATCATGAAAAAACCTAGAGTTAGGATCGACTTCATTCCATTGTCTATTCCAGAAAAAATCATCTTTTATCGAAATATAATTGCCAAATTAACAGGGAATATTTTCTTTACAACGCCTTATATTT
>TBL_comb47_HYPODRAFT_10002771_pt1 | contig 21355 bp, 10 predicted proteins | sample TroBogypolimnion_40_FD_10682 | JGI IMG/M metagenome (IMG submission 10682) | reverse complement strand
CCTTGCTGTTCCGCGCAACTGTGGCTCACATAAAACAGTAAAGTTTTTGCGTCACCGGTGACGGTTTTTATCCAGGCGGTGTCGGCGCTGCGGATCGGCTTGGCGCGAAAAAGCCCGGCCTGCACGAAGGCAATGGCGGCGGGCCGGGAAAAAGATTCGCCGGCGTAAAAACTCAGAAGATTTAAATAATGCGCCAGCGCGTTGTTAAACGGGCTGTCCAGCACCCAGGCGTTGCCGCTTTTAAGTTGTCCAGCCCAGGCATTGCGTTGATAGTATTCCACATTGCGCGGCCATAAACCGTAAGTTTTCAAGGTATGCACCTGGCCGATTTTGCCGTCCAGAATATATTCCTTGATTTTGCGGGTTTCCGGCTGATACATGGTTTGATATCCGACCGCGACGAATTTTCCGGTTTCCCGTTCCGCTTCAAGCATGGCGGAGGTCTCCTGCACGGTTGCGGCCAACGGCTTTTCCACATAAACATTGGCTCCGGCGCGCATGGCGGCAATGCTCATCGGCGCATGCAGCGCAATGCCGGTCGGGATGAAGCAAATATCAATTTTGCCGCGGAGAACATCCAGCATCTGATTATAGTCGGTGAATAACCGGCAGCCGATACTTTTCAGGAAGTCGCATTTATCTTTCTCTTCTTCCTGATTAATAATGGTCGCGCCGGCGATATTAGCCCGTTTCCGGTGATATTCCCGGACAATATCTTCATAATGGGTGCGTCCAAATCCGGAGACTCCGATAATTGCGGCATTTATCATTTAATTCAACTCTTTCTAACTTATTATTTACACGGCATTAACTCTGAACATTATCAGGATTAATCCAATTAACATAGTGTTTGCAATTGAATTTAGCAATCCGAATATTGCTGAATGCCGATGCGGCATTCAGGAGATATGCGGGTTTTCCAAAGTCATTAAAAAGATCGCCGGTAACGTCAATATTAAGTACGTTACCGGCGTTTCTATGAATTACTGGAACAGTTCGGCGACTCTCACGGTGCGCTCTTCGCGGCGTGATATCTCGGCGGCCTGCCCGATGGCGGTTGACCACATGCCGTGCTCAGTTGTTGAACTGTTTTTTGCTTCGCCTTTGAGTACCTGGAAAAAGGAGTCTATCAACAAGGGGTCGGCGCCGCCGTGTCCGCCTTCTCCTTCAGGAATATGGTATGTGATGACTTCTTTGCTCCAGCGCGGCCGGATAATAATGGTCCGCTTTTCCAGGCTGACTTCGGCCTGGCCGCGATCGCCCACCACGGTGTAAAGGCGGTCGCTCATCGGGGTAATGAAGCATTCGAGATGGCTGGCTTTGGCGCCGTTTTCATATTCGACGATTGCAATGCCGTTGTCATGGGTGTCTTTATCGGAAGTGTACATGCAGAGGTCTTTGGAATAGCCGTCGGCATCAACCGCACGGTCTCCCCACGGGCTGTTCTGGAGGTCGTCAATCTTGAAAACGTCCGGACAAATTTCTCTATAAGGACATTGATGGCAGGTCGGGCCGACCGGCACCCCGGGTTTTACCGCAAACGGAATATGCTCCGGATTGAGCACGTCAATTCCGGCGAAAGCGCTGACCTTTACCGGTTTCGGGAAATCCAGCAGCCAGTTGAAAATGTCAAAATCATGGCTGCCTTTATGGATCCAGAGGCCGCCGCTCTTGGCATAAAGACGGTTCCAGCGGGACATATAGGTACGGCCGCCATCATAGAATTCACGGTTTTCAATCAGGAAAACCCGGCCCAGGTCGCCTTCAGAAATCAATTTTTTCAGTTTTTTCAGAACTGCGTGATGACGCAGATTGAAACCCATCATAATGTTTTTGCCGGCTTTTTCGGCGGCGCTGATGATGTTCCGGCAGCCTTTCACAGTTATCGCCAGCGGCTTGTCAATCAGGACATTGACTCCGTTGTTCAACGCCGCTACCGCATTGGATTCATGGCAGAAATCCGGACTGGTAATGACTACCGCATCAAGTTTTTCAGCGGCGATCATGGCTTCAACGGAAGTATAGAAATTAGGCGTGAAGCCCAGTTCCTTGGCGGCAAATTCCATCCTGACCTGGTTGGGATCGCAAAGCGCCACCACTTGAGCGTCGTTGCGTGTTGCAATAGTTTTACCGAAAGAGAGGATTCCTCTGCTTCCCGCGCCGATAATACCTACTTTGAATTTTTGTTCACTCATTTTCTGTCCTTTTTGGTTTTAGGATATTTGTTTTAGACTTCTATGCTTTAAACGCTTATAAAATTGTCATATTAAACGGCCTGTTTATCAAGTAGTTGCGTTAATGGAGGGGCACGCTCTGTCGTGACCGGGATCGAAAGAAGGTTGTGACGGAGCACAACCCTCCATTGGGTTATCCGCCATCGCAACTGTTCCCCTGTTTTTTGAATTTCCGGGTTCCATTCTGACTCCTGAATTCTGACTTCTGAATTCCTTCTTTTGGGTTGCGGGCAAAGCCCGCCTTATGATATTGTTAACGTTCAATTCCATATTTAAGTTGAACTTCTGATTTTCAGGTTCATTGGAACTCCGACCGCACTGGGCTGTTCATTCGCTTGAGTAATTTTATCCAGCAGCATTTCCGCCGCCAGTTCCCCGGCCCTGAAATTCGGCTGGGCTATAGTTGTCAATCCGGGGTTGGTGAATGTCGCCAGTTCACGGTTGTCAAAGCCGATGACCGCGATTTCCGCCGGAATCTTGACCTCTGATTCCCGGAAACCGGCAATCAGTCCGGCGGCGAGGTAATCCGAATAGGCAATCACCGCATCCGGGGGAATCTTTGCCCCCGTAATAGTTTTGGACATCGCAACTCCCAGCTCAAAAATCCGTTCCAGATCGCTTCCCGAATAACTGCTTTCGCTGAAAATGATTTCCTGTAAGCCGAGTTCTTCAATCGCTTTGCGGTAACCGCGGATACGGTTGCAGCAAATGCCGTCAAAACCGGCAAACGCAATTTTATTGCGTCCTTTTTCCGCCAGATAATGTACGGCGTCGCATACTCCCTGCTGACGGTCAATGTAAACACAGTCCATATCCGGTATTACATCATATGAGATCAGCACCGCCGGAATCTCTTTAGCTTCCATCAACCGGTAAATCGACTTGTACAGTTCGCTGTCACCGATTATTATAATTCCAGCCGGGCTTTGGCCTGTAATATCCTCCAGTATTTTCAAATTTGCCAGCTCAGAATCGTTGTCTATATCTAAAAAATGCAAATTCATTTCATAGCCGGATGCGGCCAGGCGCCGTTTAATGCCGATAAACTTTTCCATCATCAACTGATCGCCGCTGCAGTTGTTTGTTCCAAGAAAACTGATCACCGCGATCTCAAAATTTTTCCTGAAGCGCAGACTGCGCGCCGCGCGGTTAGGCCGGTAGCCAAGTTCCACGGCTATCCGCATCACCTTGTCGCGGGCATCCTCCGAAACGTAACCTATCCCCCGGATCGCCCGGCTGACAGTATTTATCGAAAGCTCCGCGCGTTTCGCAATATCTTTTAAACTGGCCATAGCAAATTTTTTCCAATATATCTCAACGTTACCATATTACTATAAATCCAATGGTTAAAAATGTAAACCTCATAATGTAAAAATAAATATAAAAATCAAAATATCAAAATTCTAACTATTTTACCCAAATACATCTTGACAAAATTTATATAATGATATATAATGATATACATTGATATAAGTTATGGAATGAATTGAAAAGGTCATTTATGAGAAAGCAGAGTAAAGGGTTGCCTGAAAAAGACATGTCAGAGGAGTTTAATCTTCTCGGCAAATCTTCTCATCCTATATATATTCAGGTACGGGACCTGATTTTGCAGAAAATTCTTTTGAAGCAATGGACCGCCGGGCAGAAACTGCCTTCAGACCGCGAAATGTCGGCAATGCTGGGCATCAATCATATAACTTTGGGCAAAGCATTGAATATGTTGCGGGATGAAGGTTATCTGACCAGATATCCCGGTCATGGCACTTATGTGAATGAGATGCTGAAAAAGAGTGACAACCGGCGCAAAACCATTGCCCTGGTCTTTGATGACGCTGGAGAAAGAACCTTCATGACGGATCTTTTTGTGGCGTTTTGTTCGTCCTTGGATAATGCCGGTTTGACCATGAAGTTTTTTTCATCCAGGGGAAATCCGGATTTTCAATATTATCAAATGCTGGAAATCGCCGATGATCCGGGCATTGACGGCTGCATTATCTGGTCAATCATGAAAGAAGAGCATACAGGAATATTCCTTAAAAGAAAAAGAGAAGATTTCCCGGTTGTCTTCATGGATCACTATCCCTATGATTTCCAGGCGGACTGGAGCGGTTATGATGACTATTCCGCAGGCTGGATGCTGGGAGACCATTTGAAACAAGAAGGAATAAGTTACGGCTATGTTGTTTTGCCGGAACGATCCAAAGATATGAGTACCGTGTGTCGCCGCATCAATGGTCTTCAGGCCGCACTCGATAATCATTTGCAGAAAATATGTTACCCGGCTGGAAATATTGCCAACTGGGATGGACGTCTGGTTACGAAAGTATTATCCGGTACCGGAGGCAACTATGGCCGTCAGGCGTTAATAGCCATATCCGATATGGATGCGGTATTTTTTCAGGAGTTGCTTAAAGGAAATCCAGCATTACAAAAGAATTTTAAGCTCTGTACGTTTCTGACAGGATGCCAGTCTGATATTATGGCGATGAAGATGCCGGTCAAGGAAATGGCCGCCAATGCGGTTGACATAATCAAAAGCAGACTGGATGGAAATAAGAATTCTCAAATAACCAGAGAAGTTCCGGGGAAATTAGAAATTCCACCGGAAAGACAGGAACGAAATGTCGAAAGAGAAACAGCTCTGGCCGTTGCCAGGTAAATTATTATTCGCGTGAAAAAATAAAACAACAAGGGAAAAGGAGATCAAGGAAAAATGAAAACGAAAAAACGGAATCTAAGGCTCTTTACACTCATTGAATTGCTCGTAGTGGTGGCTATTATAGCAATTCTTGCTGGCATGTTGCTTCCCGCGCTGAACCAGGCGAGGGATAAAGCACGGGCGACGGAATGTGTTAATAACCTGAAACAATTAGGACAGGCATTTCTGTTCTACGTGAATGATTATGATGACAATCTGCCAATAGGATCAACGACTTATGCTGGAAAGACATATTGGTGGAACGGGGCAGGTACCGGCCGGCCTGGATTTCTACAACCATATCTTAAGCGTAATGTTTCAGATAATGCAGGTTCAGTATGGTATGGTACTGTGACTGATACAGTTCGCGGTCCGCTGAATTGTCCTTCTCAGGCGGCGGTTTCGGGTGGAGTTGTAAATACTTACGGATATAACAGTACAATTGCACTTTCCGGCTCAGCAACCACAAAAAATATTCTGAGAAAAGTATCCGCTTACCCAAAACCCTCAGAAACAAGTTTAATTGCTGACTGTATAAGCGCAGTAAACGGCGCTTCATATGCAGGCCCGGATCTTCAAACCGGCTCGTATCCTGTCGGCTATCGTCATGGCGGCGGCGGCAACGTATTTAAAAACAGTGCCAATACTGTTTTTGTGGAAGGACACGTTGAAAGTAGAAAGTTCGGCATGATTCCTGACGGATATAATCCGGGATATTCACTGTCAATTGTCACATCCTATTTCTGGAGCCCATTCAAAAAGGATCCAGCCACAATTCAATAAAACAAATATCGGATATGTCCGGAATCATAAGCGCCGGACATATTCGCAGTCCCCGTTTGTAATCCAATCGGCGACATTACCTTTTAACCAATTATGTGGAGACATAAATGCCGTATAAGATGATTTTATATTTTCTGATAATTGTCATTTCATTGACAATGTCAAAAAGCTTTGCAGATAACAGCAAATTAGTCTCCCTGGTCGGCTGGGGCATCGACGAGAAAAGTCCTGATAAGTTCATTGCTGACGCTAAAGCCGTTGGTTTCGATGTGCTGATTACTTGCTCAAACGATCCGGGTTTCCTTAAAAAAGCAGTTGACGCCGGAAAGAGAAATAACATTAAAATATTCTCCTGTCTCTCTCCAATGGGCGGCATGGTAAATCTATGGAATAAACGCTACCCCAACCATCCCGTTCCATGGCAGATTATGACTGAAGACGAAGACGCCGCCTTAAAATTTATCACGGCCGGAAAAAATCAATATATCATCCCTTATCAGTTTGGCGGAGAACCAAAGATGACAAATGAAGTTTGGGAAACCAAAATAATTTGCTTTAACAATCTGGAAGCCAGAGAACTTTTTAAACCATTAATTGAAAAAATTGTGGACGTGCCGGGAATTGAGGGCATCGCATTTGACGGTTTCGGATATCAAAATTATCGCCGCTGTCACTGTGAGCATTGTAAAAACATGCTGGCGGAATACAGCAATAAGCATCAGGAGATGACAAAAACCGAAATTGAGGTAACTTTCTTTCGTGACACATTGGTTGATTATATAAATCATCTTGCGGATTATGCGCGTTCCAGGAAGGAAAACATCAAAACAAGTATTCATATCTGGCCGGTTTTTGCTCCGGAACCTTTGTACGGTAACCGGCTGAATATTGATTTTTGCGGTCAAACCGCAGCATGGTATACCCTCTGGCCGAAAGAGAAAATTGCGGAATACAGCAGGATTATTGCGAAAGAGGCGCAAAAATACCATCAGCATCAGCAAGGCGTTGGCATGATCGGATATTATGACCGGTCGGGAGAGTTTCCGGTCAAAGATGCAAGCCGGGTGGACATGGAGCTAAAGACGATGATTGAAAACGGTTGTCGCAGTATTCAAGTTTGCGGTGCTATAGACGTCGTAAATAACAAGGAAATAGCTGCCGTATTCAAGAAATATTTCAAATAACGCCGGAAATTACCTTGTAAGGCAAATTTATGTTTTTGTAAATAACATTTCAATAAAAAACGAAAGGATGACGCAAAAAGAGATATGGAACTAAACTATTACAAAAATTAAACGTTAAAACATATAGAACCGTTTTCAGCAGTTGTAAATTCAAGCATCCGGCATTGCCGGAGGTATTTAACTAAAGGATAACCATGAAGAAAGTATTAATCTATGCGTACTTATTATTGTTTGGTATGGGCATTATGAGTCAAACCTGGGCTGCAAATAATGTTGCAAAAAATTGTTCGTATACACTATCGCCCAACCCCAATTATCCTCTATGTACGGGGAGCAGTGATTTAACTGATTTGACTGACGGCAAACATGCTGATGCTTCGATCATTTGGTTTTCTCAGGCAACAGTTGGCTGGAACAATATAGCCGTGCCAATCAAAATAACGGTTGATCTAGGTAAAATTATTCCAATCAATAGTGTTACTTTCAGTACAGCCGGCAACTGTCATGGTGTAAAATATCCCCAATTTATCGATGTTGAAGTCAGCGCCGATGGCAAGGAATATTATACTCTTGGCAATCTGACCGCATTAAGTAAAAACCGGCCGCCCAATATAGACGCCGGATATAAGAATTTAATTTTTGACGCTGATTTTTCAACAGTTGACGCTCGTTTTGTCCGATTGCGCTGCATGCCTGACGGGCAATATGTGTTTTGCGATGAGATCGAAATTTTCTCCGGCGACGGTGAAAGAACTAAAGCGGTTACGGAACTGACGCCGGTTTTGTCGGACGCTAAATTTACCGAGTCCATTATTCCGCGCCTGGTGGAAAGCTACTGCAAGCGCCGCTTTGAAATCGATTTGAATGCGGTTTGCCGGAATTTAGAAAAAGCAAAAATTGGCGAAAACACAAAAAGAGAATTATTGAAACAGGCGAAAGCACTTTCCGACAAGATCAATAAATGGCAGTTTGCCGGCGATGTAAAAACTTTTCGTGCGGTTGCGCCTTTCAACAATCTGCATACGGAAATCTACGAATTAAACGGCAAAATAATGAAGTTGCAAGGATTTGACGCCTTGTCGCTCCGTACATGTGACCGTTATGACAGAATCGAACCTTTACAATTTCCTGAAGGAGCCGCCCCGCAAATATTGAGTACGGCGATGATGAACAACGAACACCGGGCCGTAGTATTGAATCTTACGAATGCTTCGCCGGAACCGCTGACAGTCGGGATAAAGACCATGAATCTTCCGGTTACTGTCTATAGTGTCGAATATGTTGACTCCAGTTTCCTGGAATTAACCCCGACTGCGCTGGTGAAGATCGCTGATGAAGCAACTGTTCCGTCCGGAATGACTCGCCAGCTCTGGTTCTCGTTCGCTCCCCGATACCTTAATCCCGGCAGCAATGACGGACAGATCGAACTTATTTGCAACGGAACAACTCGCGTTGTGCCGGTTAAACTGGATATTGCAAAAGTGAAATTTCCGGAACAAGTATCAATGTCAACCGGACTCTGGGATTACCTTGACTTTGACGGGCGTAAATGGAGCAGAGGAGTTAATCTGGACAAAGTGCAGGCTGCCGTTGACGATGAGCGTGACCATTTGATTAATGTTACAGTTGCGGAAAACGGTATCGGAAACGTTTCCCGTCATCCGGAAAATATAGCCATTGATGAATCCGGAAATATTGTCACGCCGCTGGATTTTTCAAAATTTGATACTTGGACAAAACAGTGGCCGAATGCTCGTAATTATATGGTCTTTGTAGGTATAAACGATAAGACAAAATTCGGAAACAGTACACGCGGCACCCCGATATTTAATCAGGCGGTAAAAAACTGGGCAGAACAGTGGGACAAGCACCTGAAGCAGTTGGGAATGAATGAAGGGCGCGTAATTTTTGATTTTCTGGACGAACCTCAAACAGATTCCGATTACCTTACTGTCAGGCAATGGTTTGCGGCATTTAAGTCCGGATCAAAACTGATTCATATTTTCTGTAATCCTCTGGTATTCAATGATAAATACCGGCAGGACGTTGAACAGGCCGACATTCTTTCTCCAATATTGGATTTAGCCATGGACAACAAAAACGGCGAAGTGGCATTTTTGAAAGAGTGGACCGATAAATCCCGTACGCTATGGTTTTACAAGTGTCATTGCGGTCCTTTCAACTCATCGCCGTCATACTATCGGCTGCATCCATGGTTTTGCTTTAAATTCAAGGCTTCCGGACTGGGATTGTGGTCCTACTGCGATACTGCCGGCCTCCAGGATAATTCATGGAATCAATATCTGGCGAGGAGTATCTATCTTACGCCGGTGTTATTCGATAAAAATGGAATTATTCCGACCAAGCATTGGGAAGCGCTGCGGGAAGGCATCGAGGATTACGAATACCTGTCCATGCTCCGTCAGGCGATAAATGAAGCCGGCAAATCCCGCAATTCAGAGATTGTTCCAGAGGCGGAATCCCTGTTGTGCACAACAGTGCAACAAGTAGCGCAGGTTCCTAACTTCCGGGCGGAATGGCGTGATAAAAATACCTGCAAGCTGGCCGAGGAAAAGCGTCTTGAAATTTTAAATATGCTCAACCGGTTAGCGGAAAAGCAATAATTAGATGGTTCCTGCGGACAATGCATTTTAGTTGTAATTGTATTTTTGCAGGGTGACTCTAAATAAAAAGACGAAGCGCAAATGAAAAAACAATTGATTGAGGAATTAAAGAATCCGTCCGCCGAATATCGCGGAACACTGTTCTGGGCATTGAACGGCAAGCTGGAGCCTGATGAAATGCGGCGCCAGATACGTTTGATGAAGCAGATGGGACTGGGCGGTTTTTTCCTGCATGCGCGGGTGGGGCTGGCGACGGAGTACCTCGGCGATGAGTGGTTCAAGTGCGTTGACGCCGCAGTTGACGAAGCGTCGAAGTTGGGTATGAAAGCGTGGCTTTACGATGAAGACCGTTGGCCGTCCGGCGCTGCCGGAGGACTGGTTACGCAAAACCCGGAATACCGGATGCGCAAACTGTGTTTTACGGAAATAACCGATTTGCTAAAAACCCCAATTCCGGAAGATGCGCAATGGCTATTTTTGATTAAAAAAGATAATGGTGAAAAATATGTTTATGAAAAGATTAGCCGCCGGCAGATTCCGCGCAGCCTGAAACGGAATGAAATGATTCTGGCATGCGGCGTCAAGCTGAATGAACCAGACAGTTGGTTCAACGGGCAGACTTATCTTGACACCATGAATCCGAAGGCTGTCAAGAAATTCATTGAAGTAACCCATGAGACCTATCTGAAGCGTTGCGGCAAGGATTTCGGCGGAGTGATTCCGGGAATATTTGCTGATGAGCCGCATCGCGGTCCGATTTTCATGCAAAGCGAATTCGCCTGTTCCTGGACCGGGCGTCTGCCGAAGGTATTCAAGCAGCGCTACGGTTATGAATTGACCGACCGGCTGCCGGAACTGGCGCTGGGGCATCCGGACGGCAAGATGAACCGGGTCGCGTATCATTATTGTGATTGTACTACCGCGATGTTTGTCGAGGCTTTTTCAAAGCAGATCGGCGAATGGTGCGAAAAAAACAAGCTGCTTTTTACCGGACACCTGCTGGCGGAGGATACGCTGTCCTCCCAGGCGGATTGCCTTGGCGCATGCATGCCGCATTATGAATACATGCAGGCACCTGGCATGGACGAACTGACTGAATACTGGCGCATTTATGCCACTGCCAAGCAACTGAGTTCCGCAACCAGGCAGTTCGGGCATAAATGGCGGTTGAGCGAGACTTACGGCTGCACCGGCTGGGATTTTTCGTTCAAAGGCTATAAGGCGCTTTCCGACTGGCAGGCCGCTCTCGGCGTCAATCTGCGCTGCATGCACTTGGGCTGGTATACGATGGAAGCCGAAGCCAAACGCGATTATCCGGGCGGGATTTTCTACCAATCGCCCTGGTGGCAGATTTTCTCGAAAGTGGAAGATTATTTCGCCAGAATCAACCGGGTTATGATTAACGGCGAGGAAGTCAGGGATATTTTGGTTATCCATCCGATCGAAAGCGTATGGACGCTAATATGCAAAAACTGGGTACTTGGAGAAAAGCAAACAGACACAATGTTTGTCAAGTTGCAGGACACATTGCTGGAAGCCGGACTGGATTTTGATTACGGCGATGAAAGCATTATGGCGCGGCATGGCAAGGTGATCACGGGTAAAAATTCGTCGCTGATCGTCGGTCAGGCCCGTTACAAACTAGTCATCGTTCCGCCGCTGCTGACCATCCGCCAAACCACGCTTGAATTGCTCAAGCAATTCAAAGCATCCGGCGGAATTGTAATTTTTGCCGGAAAACCGCCGGAACATGTTGATGCGCTGGCATCAAATGAAGCCGTTGAATTTGCCTTAAGTTGCGTTACGGCAGCCGCCTCTGGCGTTAAGCTTGCCGCTGCCGCGGAGCCGGGGCGCAGAATCCTGCTTACGGAACCTTCCGGCAGAAAAGCCGCTGAACTGCTTTATCTGCTGAAGGAAGACCGTGATAACTTCTATTTATTTGTGTGCAATACCGGTTTGAGCGGCCAACCGCCCGATACCAAGTCTCCGCCGGTCTGCAAGCGCAAGAAAGCGCTTCCTGAAGTGTTAATCCGCGGATTTGACGGTTGTGAGGGTGTTCCTCTCGAAGTTGATTTGGAAACCGGCAGCATCTATTCCGCCGGATATAAAAAAGCAGGGCCGCAGATAGTAATATCAACAGGTTTCCCTGAACTTGGCTCAAGAATGTTTATCATTCTCAAACATAAAACGGCGGAATCGTTTCCGCGCCGACCGGCGTATCGACCAGTCCGTGAAATCGCATTAAAGCGGGACCGCTATCCGGTCATGCTGTCAGAAGAAAACGTGCTGGTGCTGGACCGTTCTTCCTGTAAAATCGGCGATGGCAATTGGCAGCGTCCGGATGAGATTCTCCGGATCGACCGTGAGGCGCGGGAAGCTCTGGGACTCGCTCCGCGCGGCGGCCGCATGGTTCAACCCTGGTTGCGAAAACTCGATCCTGCCGCTAAGACAGTCAAGGTTATGTTGAAATATGAAATTAAGGTTAAATCATTGCCCTCCATGCCGCTATATCTTGGATTAGAAAGGCCGGAAATGTTTACGATCAACCTTAACGGGTATCCGGTTGCAGCCGATATGCAATCCGGCTGGTGGACAGACCGTTCATTGAAAAAAATATCGCTTAGTCCGGCAATGGTAAAAACCGGCCTTAATGAATTGTTGTTGACCTGTGATTATAGTGAAAATCATCCGGGACTTGAAAGCGCTTTTTTGTTGGGTGATTTCGGCGTGAAACTGACTGCATTCGCCGATCCGGTTATAATTGCTCCGGCTGAATTTCTCCGCTGCGGCGATTGGACAAAACAGGGACTGCCGTTCTATTCCGGATCCGTTTCCTATCTGATGACGTTTAAACACACGGTAGAAAAAGGTGAATCCTGCTTCATTTCCCTTCCCGGTTTTCAAGCTCCCGCCGCCAGAGTGTTTGTTAACGGCGAAGAGGCCGGCGTAATCGCCTGGGAACCGGCGGAATTGGACATTTCCTCGCTTTTGAATAAAGACATAAATGAAATCCGGGTGGAAGTATTCGGACACCGGCGTAATTCGCACGGCCCGTTGCACCTGACGGACCGGACTCCGGTATGGACCGGACCCGGGCAATTCACCTCTGCCGGCGAACAATGGCAGGACGCATACGTCATTAAACCATGCGGATTGAAAAAAACTCCGGTAATTGCAATAAAAAAGAAAGCATAAATAGAAGATCAGTAATTTACAGGGCAAAAATGATTAAAAAAATTATATTAGTTCCACAGACTCACACTGACATCGGATACACTGAATTGCCGCATAAAGCTATGGCAATGCATGTGCGATATTTGCGTCAGGCAATGAAGTTATGCGAGGATAGCAGGAACGCCCCTGAAGGAGAAGCTTTCAAGTGGGTGGTTGAGGCAATGGTTGTAGTAAAAGAGTTCTTGAAAAATGCCGACTTGGAGGAGAGAGAGCAATTTTTCTCGCTCGTGCGGGAAGGGCGTATTGAAATTACCGGGTTTGACACCCAAAGCCAAACTCAGCTACTGAGCGTCCAGGAACTCGACGAAGAGTTGAAATTTGCCCGTGAACTGGCTGCCAGAGAAAATCTGCCGATTAACACGATGGTGCTCGATGATATCGGCGGATTATCCTGGAACCTGCCGCAATTCATGAATCGCGCCGGAATTAAAAATTATGTCATGGGCGTAGGCGGATGGCGGGTTTTAACCCCTTTAGCCCAATTGCCGCATCTTTTCCGCTATTATGGCGTGGATGGAAAAAGCAGTTGCCTGATGTATCTGCTTGGCCTGGAAAAAGGCGGCAACCCGCGAAATGTCAAATATCTATTGGCTCATTATGGTTTTGGAATTATCTATATCGTTTTCCCATTTAGAGAGACCAGGATTGGCGGCGATTTTGCCAATGCGCCGGACAATACTATGACTGGAGATCAAGCCCTGTATAATTTAGTTAAACGCATTGAGAGCGAGGGTTATCCGTTTGATACTCTGATGTTGCAAACCGGCTCGGACAACGCCGGGCCATATTTAGATATAGTTGACGCCTTGCGTTCGTGGAATTCCAGACATCGTGATTTAACTCTTTCAATCGGCACTCACGCTGATTTTTTTGATTATATTGAGGGAAAGTATGGCGATAGTATTCCAAAACTGTCCGGCGAGATAACTTGCAGTTGGTCGGAGCATGTTTTAACCCAGGGGCGGGGAATCGGCGAAGTGCGCGAGGCCGCAAGAATTTTGAACCGGGCTGATATGCTGGTGAACAATCTGGAATTAACCCAAACCCAAAATGATGAATTTTATAAATCCAGGTTTGAAGCATTAGAAAATATCCGTTTATTTAAGGATCACACCTTTGGCATCGAGCAATGGGGCTTGCGTAAGCAAATGGCGGAAAATCACTGTCTGCATACAGGCGGAAGGGTAACTGATTATTCCAGGGCATCCTGGAATTACAAGCAGGACTATGCATTGTCGGCCAAAAAACATGCGTGTCGCATGCAGGAGATCATTGATCAGGCAGTTATTTTAAGTAATGATATTCCAATTGATGCAAGCTCCAAATTTTGCAATCCCAAGTGTGGCAACCCCGAGGTTACTTTTGTAAATCCATTACCTTATAAACATCATGGACTGCTGCGATTCCATGTTGAAAATATTGACAATGTACAGTTGAAAATTGACGGGATAATTTACGATACTGATCGGGAAAAAAGTAATGATTGCGGGTCGGAATATTCAATCTTGCCGGATGACGGAATCGGGGCCAATCGTAAAATAGTCGCCGAAATTTTACCAGTCAAAACTTCAAAGGAATTTACGTCGCCATTTATAGTTAAAGAGTTGAAAGACATTTTGTCGGTAGAGTGGCTAAATGCAAAATTATTGGTAGATAAAAATAAAGGTTCGATAGAATCCTATATGGTTAATGAGTTGGAAATGCAAGATTCCAGTGAAGGATTTCACCTTAATGATTTCAATCAATACCATATTGAAGGCGTCTTACAGAAAGCAATAGAGATTGGACTGACCGAAAAGGTTAATTTTACTCCAGTTCAATTAGTCAACGCGAAAGTAAGTGTCGTATTTGTCGGACGTTACTCAATGAAGATACAAATTATCCGCTTTTATGGAGAAAACGAAAAAACCATCCAGGTTGAGAGTGAAATTGAGTTGATTAAGAATAATCCTTCTCTGTTTTTGAGAAATCGGGTGAGAAAAATTCATGCTCATGATTATGAAGCCGGATATTTTGTCTTCCCAATCAAAGTGGATTCCGCAACCTGGCAGTTAAAGAGCAATCAACAAGGTTATATCCATGACTTCCTGACCGAGAAATTACCGGGTGCGGCGCTTCAAAATTTTGCATTTCAAGATTTTGTTGTGATTGGTGATCAAAAATCAGGGGCCGTGGTTTCAAGCAAAAACTGCACCATCTTGAGCATTGGAAAAGCCCCCAAATATTACAGTGATAAAATGAGCTATATTCGAGGAGAAACGCCACATTTGTTCATGTACTGCTACAACAATTTGTGGGTGACAAATACTGCGCCGGAGCAGATCAATGGAGATATGTGGTTTGATTTCGTTGTGCAGCCTTTGCCGGAAGGGTTGCCGGAAAAGGCTGCAGAGATAATGATTGACAGCAAGGCGGCGCTGAATGATATAGGCTTTATCTCTGGAAGATTGAATAATTGTGAACCGTATTTAGTTATTGATTCAAAAGTGGTCGATTACTATTTTTCCAGCAGTGCCGATGGAACGCAGCGTCAACTTAATCTGGTAAATATGAGCCGCGAAGAAGTCAATTTTTCAATTACATTAGCCGGCAAGAAAATGAATATTACGTTAAATGGCGCCGAAGTTAAGAGCATCAGAGTATCCCGTGAAATGGCAACAAGAAATCCCATGGCGGCTCATCGGCTTTTCTTACGCCGCCGGTATGAACTGATTGGTCAAAAAGTTTGACTGCGGGAATACCGCCAATGACATGGTAATGAAGCTGTATGCCAGTAAACAGTCAGTTGCTACACAAATCAAAAAAAGAAAGGAGGCGCTAATAAAGTTTTTTGTCGTTCAGGCTATTCAAGTAGCTGCGTTGCATCTGTTTTTTTCGCTCAATGAATGCCCGGCCTGAATGTTTCGCGCGTTATGGAAAATCTGTATATGACGTGATTATCCGGAACAGGAACCGGCAAGTATCAATTTTAAAAAAAGTTGGAATTCCAAACCTTATGGAGGAGAAAAATGGCAAACCAGAAAACACCGATGGCTTTCTCTGTTAAAAGAAAAACGGGAAGCAAGTTAAAATTTTTCATTTCGGTCATCATGTTGTTCATTGGACTTATTGGCAATTCCGTTGCGGGAGGGCGTCCCAATCCTCCGGGAAATGCCGGGGACAACATCGCGCTTCATAAACCTTATACGTTAAGTCCGGCCCCTAATTATGCTGCGTGTACTGATGTCGGCGACGCAACACAACTTACTGACGGCACATATACGAGCGGCTATTTCTGGACACAAATGTCAACAGTCGGATGGATATCACCGACATCCAATCCCACGATTAAAATTGACCTGGGCCAGACTTATCCGATTCAGGGAATATCTTTTAATACCGCTGGCTACAGTACCGCCGGGGTATATTGGCCAACTGCGATCAATCTGTCCGTCAGCAATGACGATATTAATTACTATTCCGCAGGAGAGCTCGTCGGCATCAGCAATAATCAGCATGGCGACGCTCCTAATGGCACATATCAGATACATCGCTACTGGACTGCGAATCTGCTGTCAACGCATGGACGTTATGTGAAAATCGAAGTTGTGCGTCAAGGACAATTTGTTTTTGCCGATGAAATAGAGGTTTATCGCGGCGCCAATTCGCTTTTGGGGACAAATATGGCAGCAGGCAAAACCTACACCATGTCATCGCCGCCTACTTACTCCGGCTGTACTGATGCCGGCGACGCCACTCAACTTACAGACGGGATATATACTTCCGGCTATTTCTGGTCTCAGATGTCAACTGTCGGGTGGAATTTGCCGGCGCCCGATCCTGCGATCACGATTGATTTGGGAACAATACAGCCGATCGAGGGTATTTCGTTCAATACTGCTGCCGGTATTGCCGGCGTGGAGTGGCCGGAAGCGATTTTTGTATTGGTTAGTGATGATGGGACAAATTATTATAATGCCGGTGAAATCATCACCCTCAGTTCAGAGCACGGTTTGCCTTCAGACTCCGGTTATCTCATCCGCTCTTACTGGACCGACCGGCTCGCTACGCACGGACATTATGTGAAAATTATGCCGGTGAAAAGCGGTTGTTTCCTTTTTGTGGACGAGATAGAAGTATATCAGGGTAACAGCGGGATGATGACTCAACCTTCCCGCGGCACGTCCGTCACCGACATGACGGCTTATCTGAAAAGCGGCAGGACCAATGCCGGAATCGCCCGGAGAATCGTATTGGATGCACAGGATGTGCAAACTCAAACCGATAATCAAACAGGAATTGCCCAGACGGTGCGGGATCAGATTAAAACCGCATTAACCACAAGCATCAACGAAGCAATGTATTTGTCGCCAGTCGATCCGGTAACATTTCAGGCAATATTGCCTTTGAACAGTTCCCATGCCCGGGTGTTTAACGCCCTGGCAATGTTGTGGCGAGCCCAGGGGCGGTCGAATCTGACCGGCTGGCAAACCGGTCCGCTGGATCCATTGAACCTGACCCAAACGCCCGGCACCAGCCTGACAGGTGTCAGTGTAGCGATGCTCCAGGGAGAATATCGTTCCGCGGCATTCAATATCAGCAATCCCACCAATAGCGATGTAGCGGCCAGTCTGAACATTCAGGGCCTGACGGGCGGAACAAACCCTTCCTATATAAAGGCGTATGAAGTCGCATGGACCGGTTTCGCCAAACCAATGGTTAACGCCTTGCCGGAGGCCGGAACTAATTCCGGCGCGTACATTATCAACATTCCTTCCGGCATGACCCGGCAGGTATGGCTGACATTTAACCCGGTTTCCGTTGATCCTGGCACATATAATGGAACTATTGTTGTCAACGGCGGAACCGCCGGCACGGTAAATGTGCCGATTCAATTCCGTTTGCTGGAACTGGCGTTCCCTGCCAAGCCGGCGTTGAGCCTGGGAGGCTTTGATTACACCGACGGCAATAATCTGACAGCGCAAATCAAGACTCCGTTCATTACTTATCTGCGCGAGCACTTTGTGGACACAACCTGGGGAACGGCAAACGCGATGCCATCGCCTGCCGCATATGCCGCATTTGATGCCTGGGCGCAACTTTGGCCGGGTGTGCGGAACTATCGTATCTTTCTAAATGCCGGCAATACGTTCAATGGTTGCACGGCTGGTACGCCGCAATTCAATTCGTCCGTCGCAACCTGGATCAATGCCTATGCTGCACATTGGCAGGGAATGGGATTGAATTTGAGTCAGATCGGGCTGCATTTTGTGGATGAACCGCAGACTCAGTCGGCAGTTGACACCATTTCCTATTGGGCCGCCGCAGTCAAAGCTGCTCAACCCGACATTAAGGTATGGACCGATCCGCTATTTGCGGATCCTACTGTTACCGCCGCTGCGACATTGTTTGCCGCATGTGATATATTATGTCCGAACCGCCCGGATTTCATTGCCGCGAACGAAACATTCCGTAATGTCTATCGCACTCAGCGAGATACTTATAACAAAACATTGAACTTCTATTCATGCGAAGGGCCGGCAAAGCAGTTGGACCCGTATTCATATTACCGGCTGCAGGCATGGACATGCTGGGCTGAAAAAGCGACGGCAATGCATTACTGGTCATTCGTGGATATCGGCGGTGGTACTTCCTGGAATGAATACAGCACATCAAATGCTCAATATTGTCCTTTCTATATCAATACATCTTCCATAACCACCGGCAAACAGATGGAGGCGATTCGAGAAGGCGTCGAGGATTACGAGATCCTCAATATGCTGAAAAAGCGGATTACATACTGGGAAGGACAGCCCAATCCGCCGGATCTTAGCTATGCCCGTGGATTGCGTGACAACGCAGCCAGTGTTGTGCTGAATGCGACCGGCGCCGGCTCGATAAATTGGGCGGATGCCAAAGACCGCACAATTGCCGACCAGAAACGGATTGAAATTCTGAATGAACTGGAAACTCTGGGGCCGCAAACAGGTAACAATATCGCCCTCAACTGTACCTACACTATGTCTCCGTCGCCCAATTATGTCTATTGTACCGATGCCGGAGACGCCACCCAACTTACAGACGGGACATACACTTCCGGTTATTTCTGGGTACAGTCGTCAACCGTCGGCTGGGAATCTCCATCTTCAAATCCTGTGATCATAATTGATCTGAATGCAGTACAGTCGATTAAAGGGATATCGTTCAATACGGCTGCGGGAGTTGGAGGAGTCTATTGGCCGAATGCAATTAACGTGTCGTTCAGTAACGATGGCGTTACTTACGGCAATGCGTATGAACTTACGAGTTTAAGCAATACAGAGAATGGTTCACCGCCGCCATATGGGACATATTCCTTATGGCGTTATCGGACCAGTTCTCTGAATGTACACGGGCGTTTCGTCAAGCTGGAGGTAATTGGCAGCCCGTTCATTTTTGCAGACGAGATTGAAGTCTATAAAAAATGACACAATGGTAAGATTGTATTGATCAAGTAGCTGCACGAGTGGGTGAACTTATTTACTGCTCGTGCGGCCGACTCAATAAGCGATTATGGGGGCGTTATTATAAATTCATTCATGAAGCAAAAACTTAGATTCAGCGTTGATTTGCAATTTTTAAAACCGAAAAATCCGCTTCGTTTCAGCCTGTCATTTATTTATTCAGGCCGGAGCAGAAATCCGGCAGTTGGGTTATGCTCTGCAATAGCTTGCACTCTTTCGGGCACAAAGTAAGATCGGTCAGGAATGTCGGGATGATGCAGCATTTGACGCCGGCGGCAACGGCGGAAACAGCACCGCGCGGGGAATCTTCCACCGCCAGGCATTCTTCCGCATTAAGGTCTAACCTTTTAAGCGCGGTCAGGTATGGTTGCGGGCCGGGTTTGGCTTCTCCGGCTTCATCGGTCGTAATGATCGTTTCAAAAAAATTCAACAGGCCGGTAGATTCATGAACGCGTTTAAACCGTTCCATGGAGGAACTGGTGACGACTGCCAGACGAAAATGCGAGGAGAGGATTGCCAGAGTTTCGCGCACATGCGGTAGAACTTGCACCCCGAGCGCCACGTCAGCCCAGAATAAGCCGTCCCGGCGTTCAAGGACTTTATCAATGAGCGCCGGAGCTATACCCATTCTCTCGGCGATCTTGCGTGAGGTTTTCGATCTGCCCAGATAGCCGTTAGCCCAGATTTCAGGGGTAAGGTTTACCCCTGCGGCGGTGAAGGCTACACGAGTTGCTTCATAATACATTTTTTCCGTGTCGACTAATACGCCGTCACTATCAAAAAGGATTGCCCGAATCATAATTTGCCGGCTTTGCTTTTAATGTAATTTAAATTAGAAAAATCAAAGATTTAATATATATCAAAAAGTTGATATTTCAATAAATATTTCAACGGTTTATCCACGCAGAAGCGTATTATTTTCAGAAATTATGACAGACAATGCCGTCGCGCAATTTTGGCTCAAACCAGGTTGATTTGGGCGGCATGATCGCATCGGCGTCAGCAATGTTCATCAACTGTTCGAGCGTGGTCGGGAACATCGAAAATGCTACGGCGTATTTGCCGCTGTTGACCAGTTTCTCCAGTTCGGCAGTGCCGCGAATGCCGCCGATAAAGTCAATTTCCTTGCTGGTGCGCGGATCGTCAATGCCGAGCAGCGGCGCCAGGATATTGTCCTGAAGGATGCTGACGTCGAGACATTCAATCACCCCGAGCGTTTTGACATCGAATTTAGGAGTGACCAGCGACCATTTGCCGTCGAGATACATGCAGAATTCGCCGGGTTTGGACGGTTGCGGGCTGGATGTATCCGCGATATTGAATTTAGCTGAGAGCGCCTGTATAAATTGCGCCTTAGTCATGCCGTTCAGGGTTTTGACTGCCCGGTTGTAGGGCAGGATTTTCAACTGGGATGCGGGGAAGGTTACTGCCAAAAAGTAATTGTAATCCTCCTTGCCGGTGTGCCGCGGGTTTTTCGGGGCGCATTCGGCGGCGGTTCGTGCTGCCGCCGCGCTGCGGTGATGACCGTCGGCGATATACAGATAAGGCACATTGACGAACAGATCGGAAAGCATGCGGCTGCTGTTGGCGTCAACCCGCCAGAGGGTATGTGCAATGCCGTCCGGGGCGGTGAAATCAAACAGCGGTTTCCCGGCGGTGAGTTTTTCGATCATGTCGTCGATGGCGGCGGAATCGCGGTAGGTCAGGAATGCCGGACCGGTGTGAGAACGCAGGGTCATGACGTGGCGGGTGCGGTCGTCTTCCTTGTCCTTGCGGGTTTTCTCATGCTTTTTGATGATGTTTTTGTTGTACTCTTCGGCGGAAACCGCGCCGACGATGCCGGTCTGGATATGGCTGCCCATTTTCAGTCGATAAATATAGAGATGCTCTTCCTGATCCAGTTTGAGCGGGGCCTGTTCGCAAAGGCGTTTGAAGTTGGCCAGCGCTTTGGCATAAACTCTGTCATCATACAGGTCAATGCCGGGTTCCAGCTCAATTTCCGGTTTGGAGATGCGGAGAAAGCTCAGCGGATTGCCTTCCGCCAATTTTGCCGCTTCTTCGGAATTTACGACGTCATAGGGAACTGCCGCCACTTGCGCCGCTTTTTCCGGGGTCG